>Ga0224511_10003995_pt1 | contig 10945 bp, 2 predicted proteins | sample SF_May12_sed_USG_2_FD_169988 | JGI IMG/M metagenome (GOLD analysis project Ga0224511, IMG submission 169988) | Sediment microbial communities from San Francisco Bay, California, United States - SF_May12_sed_USGS_8_1 | ecosystem: Environmental > Aquatic > Marine > Sediment | place: USA...
TTTTTAAATTCACCAGAGCACGGTTTGGGCATTAACATGAGACAAATTCACAACTATCAGTAAAAGTCTAAATAACTGAGTAATAGAGCATAAAAATAGGTACCATTTGCTAGTTTTGAAGAAAAAATGTGCACAAACCCGAACATTTTTAAATACCATTCATTATGAGGGGAAATCATTTTCTTGTCCCAAACACGAAAAGGATTTTCCGCATATTATATGCATTTTTCATCTTTTAAAATATGTAGTCAAACATTATCTTTAGTGTCAGTCGTTTTACATCACATTTCTTTGCTAAGATTCTTACATAATCATATTTCAAGATATGTACCTTTCAACCCATTTATCTGTGCTCTAGATCCTTTAAATAATATGATGACGTTTTCTCCATCGGCTACTTTTAATGTGTTGGTTCGTTTCGAATAACAGAAACTTTAATAGTAATTATAATGTTTATTTTATACGTGTATACAATTATAAATGTATTAGTGGTGACTCATATTATGCATACACTATGATAATGCAAATATCTCCTTAAAGGTCAATGAATTGTCTGTATAAACAGACATAATACCTGAGAGCGTCTATGATACTGTGACACATCTTTGCGTGGGTCTAATTTTCACGATCTTCGCGCACTATCGATTGTGAGAATTCGAAGTATTATTTAGGTAGTATCAACTTTATATCATAAACAACAATCTGTAAGTCTGCAATTGCAATAAAAACACAAAATTAAGACCTCGCAAATCACAAAACAAACATGCAACGATATCGCGCGAAAAAGTCTGACTTTACAATTGGTTACCCGCTTACAAAAACCAGACGTATCGATCTGCCCGGATGTGGCCGGTTTCAAGTCGTGTGTCCAAGGCGGATGTTACGGTCACGTGAAAGTCAGTTTCGTTTACCATGGGAATTGCGACGCTGACACATTCACTCCATAGATAATCAGAGTCGACATCTAATGCCTTAAGGTCCGTCACAAAATGGCCATTGATCGCTTTGTATTTCTGTGGAAATGAAGCATAAAAGAAAATGTCATAATTATATCCTGATTATACTTAAATAATGTGTAAATGTAAAAAGGTTAGGTGAACACATAGACGCTCTAACCTAAATTCAAACGCAACAACGTACAGTGTATCTAATAAAATTGACAGTGATTACTATCCGCGATTTTGGTCTTAAACTACACATGCATGACTGATGAGCTAAATGGTCTTACATGTTCAGCTTCAAAGATAGCGAACAACGTTCTGTATAAATGCCATTTGTCAAAGTGAAACTCCTTGACGTTTATATCTCTCTCAAACTGGACAAGGCCAAACCTGTAATCAATACATAAACAATTTAAAATAGTGGGTGGTAAAACTGGTAATTGGTTAGAAAATGCGTCGCAAAATGAAATAAATCGGATTAACGTTATCGTCTTTTTGAAGGTGTTGCATGGCAGGAATGAGTAAAAAAGTATGCCATATTTAAACCTGTCTTTGCAAAGTTTATTTGTACGTCAGAAATGTGCGATATAATTGTGTCGGGTGGTCGGTTTGTTTTTCGATCAATCAATCAATCAATCGATTAATCGATCAATCGATTAATCAATCAATCGATTAATCAATCAATCGATCGATCAATCAATCAATCAGTCATTCCACCTCGTGTCAGTGGTACCTGCTGGGGATGTGAAGATTGATGGTTCCCATGTTGACCCAGGACCACCACTCTGTCTCCGCGCTCTCGTCCTGCACGGGAACCAGACAAGATTGGAGACAGTTCGGTAAGTTTTATAATTACAGACTGTTTAGTAAGGCTGTTAATTAGAGACTTGTTCAGTAAGGATTTTAATTAGAAACTGTTCAGTAAGGCCTTTAATAAGAGACTGTTCAGTAAGGTTTTTACATGTTATTAGAGACAGATTAGTAAGGCTTTAAATTATAGACAGTTAAGTAAAGCTTATATATAACGACAGTTCAGTAAGGCTTTTAATTAGAGTCAGATCAGTAAGGCTTATAATTAGAGACAGTTCCGTACGGCTTATAATTAGAGTCAATTTAGTAAGGTATATAATTAGAGACAGATCAGTAAAGCTTTTATTGAAAATTTTATATACATTAAGGTTATATAATTAAAACTTTATACATATAATTTCATTACGTAATATTATACTATTGCTTGCGAAATTACGGCGTGAATCGTTGTAAGGTAGTTTGGAGCACAGGTGTTTTGTAAAAAATATAATCTTATTTTTAAACTAAACATAATTATTTTTCTAAACGCTCTCATTTCATAAACGTAAAACCTCCCACATGGCCAATTCTGGTATACATTTATTTATTGGGTAGACACAACTCTTTACAACAATGACTTCTGATTAGTTAAGAAAGCGAATATTTACCTTTACGTATTGTCCGTTCACTATCTTGAACTTATACTCTGGTCTGAAAGCAAAAGAAACTCGTTCATTTTGGTAATGTCATTTAAGGTTAGAAACATGTTTAAAGCAAACAAAAACGTTTTGGGGCACATGACAATTCAAAAAGTGCTCAGAGGTTTAATAAAATTGAGCTATGTTAAAAATGGTAACTTCAGAAGTATGTAAAAATGTATGTAGGTACAATAACCATTCCAGGAATGTTTAAATACTTATATATCGCCATATAACTAACACATTTACACTGTATGTAGATGACATGTGTTAAGTTTTATTTATAATATATACTATGAAAGAGCTTTAAACTTTAACCAACATAATGCACGGACAAACCGACGGCTTACTTCTTACCGACAACTTTTCGATCGACATAAAAGCGACCGACATAGTTACTCCAACATACACTCGTTGGAAGACGTACCGTGCAAAAATGAAGAACCAGGCCTCCTTATTACTTGGCGTCGGGTTCGCGGTGCGAGCTGTGTATTGCGCTAGATTGGCAAACGAGAACGACCATTCGGCACTCCAAAACGTCCCTGAATTATAAACAAGAATTATACAAACGTTTATATGTACATGTATTAATGTTTCAAATTAAACAAAGACAAAAGTTATCCAAAAGTTTTGTATATAATATAAAATATACATGTATCGAAACTGATGCAGAACTCAAAGATCCGTCGTTATTCTACATCTAATAAATTCATTCAATGAGCGGCCTTTATTTGTACCACGTGACCGTCCAATATTTTCCCATATTGGATCCAAAACAGTCCGTATTTTTTCGTATTGGACGATTAGGTGGAGCAAGACAGTGCACACTACCATTGTTTTTCAACGATAAAAGCCGTTGACCGTAAAAAGTATCCGAATGAAAAAAACACAACGTCAAGTAAGAGAAATGTAAAACTTGTAAATAAAATATTGGACCGTACAATATGGAATATATATTAAACGCTTGAAAAATCATGCTTCATTTATTAGATGAAGAATAAAAAGGTTATAAGACGTTTTATTCTACATCTAATAAATTAATCCAATGAGCGTCCTTTATTTGTACCACGTGACCGTCCAATATTTTCCCGTATTGGATCCAAAAAAGTCCGTATTTTTTCCGTATTGGACGATTAGGTGCAAGTGCACTTTACCATTGTTTTTCAACGATAAAAGCCGTTGACCGTAAAAAGTATCCGAATGAAAAAAACACAACGTCAAGTAAGAGAAATGTAAAACTTTTATTGGACCGAACAATAAGGAATATATACGATAAGTCTTTAAACGCTTGAAAATTCATGCTTCATTTATTAGATGTAGAATAAAAAGGTTATAAGACGTTTTACTGTACAATACGGGATATATTCGGACTCGTACACAGCTTGAAAAGTCATATTGGACTCGCCTAACGGCTCGTCCAATATGACTTTTTAAGCTGTGTACTCGTCCAAATATATTCCCGTATTGTACAGTAAAACGTCTAATAACCAATAATTACTGTACAATACGGGATATATTTGGACTCGTACTCGTCCAAATATATTTCTGTATTGTATGTAGTAAAACGTCTAATAACCTATAATTATTGCTAGCAGATGTTCTGTTGTCAAACTTCGATAAGTGTTTTGTTTTATATGCATCATATTAGTTCAATGTGTTTTCTATATTTACATTGAGTTATTATTTAGTATTATTTTATAATGCTCATTACGTGTAAATACAATTCATATTATCACTAATAAACATAAAGTTTATTGATTTGAATTAAATAGAATCTAGAATATTTTAAAAATGCCGTTGATAATTATATAAAAATATTTGTATTTTTTAATTAATACAAATCAACGTGTGTTTTTGTAAGACGATTTCGGTAGTAAGATTTGCGCACTTATTTTGCGCATGATTCTTCAAAAGGGAGATAACTAGACCGGTATTCTGAACAATGCAAAGTTCGAACATTACTAAGCACATTGACAAAACCGAAATAATGTATCAAATATTTAAAACCAAGAAAAGGTATGCTAAGAAATCATTAGCTAAACGAATCAAAGTCCTAAATTCTGTGAGTAAAACCCATGTGCAGCAAGATTCGTCTTGCAGCAAGGGAACGCTCCCGATGACAGACGATAACACCACACCACCTCTATTTCACAAAATGAGTAATAACTTAAAAACGAACCTTGCAATCCTTATATTTCTTTCTGATTTTATGTAAAGAATACTTTTGAGTATAAAATAAGACATTTTTAGATATTCAGTGAAAAAGTCGAAAACATAATTTTTTTACATATTTTTATGTCGTTTTTTTCATTTTTAATACCATTATATAAAGTATTTATGTCATGATGTTATTTTTTGTGAATATATTGGTTGCTTCTTGACAGATAAGTAAATATTTGTAATGAAACCTGTGTTTATTCTGTTTTCTTGTATATAAATTGTACAGCGCTATTTGTGAAAGACAGCAAATACCCATGGGTTGATTTTAAAGAAATTACTCATAAACAAAGGTTGCAACCCCATTTTTTCTTTCTTTATTTGAATTAAGCATACTGTAAACTACAATTGGAAGAAAATAAAAATATTCTTGGTAGGAATCTTACTGTAGAAATCGTCTATTTGATAAAAACTTAGAATCAATATTGTATATTGAGCCTCATTACCAAGTAACAGGAAAATGTTTGTATGAAAGGCAGGCAACTATTGTTATCTTAAAAAAACGAAAAAAACATACTTGTCTTAGTTTTACATTTACATGCCGGCATGTTATAACAACACCAAGTGAAATGATGCTATTGCATAATGCTCTGTAAATTATGTAAATGTTTTCTCTGTTTTCATGTCCGGTATATACTTACCGGTATGTATAAATAGTCATGGTACAAAAGCCTAGCATGCAAATGAAAAGAAAGATTTTATTAACGTTTCCTAATATTTTGCTGTCGCGTTAGATTCTCTTTGTACACGACACAATAATAACATTTTATTTAAAAGAATGTCGTGTCTTAATTTCGCTTTCGCTTTAAGGCATCAATCAGAGGTAGATTTTTACGCCATTTCGTCTACCAGTACTTTCTTCTATAATACTTGATAACTTTATGCTTAAAAGTGTTGCATAGTGTGATCATTCTATATAATCTTCATACCTATACGTATATATCATACTGTATTGCACATACAGTGCACGAATGTCCTTTTGAAAATATGTTACGTCTATGATCTGCGTTCGCGAATGATAATAAGGAGAATAGCTATTTAACACAAAAAATTGACATGTCTATTGTTTTTTTAGTTCTTGTTTTTTAGTTAAATGAAATTACATGTATTCCCCTGGGATGGTTAATAGTTTCAAACTGTAATTCGATTAGATTTGTATGTAAACTAGGTTGTCCGTGTGCTTGTGCATACGGCAATTTTGACACCAACCATTCTTAAAAATCGTCTAACTAATTTCAATCGCAATTTAATTATTAAAACAACTTTCAGGTTTCAGAAATGTCGTACCACCCACATCATTCTACAAAGTGAATAATATGGCAAGTTGTGTCGACTATGAGTGTACTGAGTATGGTTTTAAAACCATAAAAATCTTTGATTGAACATATATTTTATTTTATTGGTTGTATGTATCGGGTAGTTTTGAGACAGTGCGTTATGAAAAGAGGCTAGTGAATAGCTATCTAATATGAATGTCCAACACTTGAATATTCAGTCAAAAGTTTACATGTGCATTACGATGCGCAGTCGTTTTTACTTAAATAATTCTCACCCAAGATAATAACGAATATGCTATTATGCTTGAGGGATGCTAGTTTCGTATAATAAAAAGGATTACCATACGATCAATCGTGTTGCCAATATAATAATTAATAATTACATTACATAACACGCATGCTTGACCGATACAAAACACAAAAATACATGTTAACACACAACTATCTACAACCAACCTAACAACCGTCCTCACCTCTCCGCGTGAAATCGTTGACGGTGCCGTCAGTGTAGACGGCGCGCCGCATGTCGCTGCTCCACTCGGAGACGGCCGGACTCTCGGTCGAGCAGCCCATGTCCATGTACCCCTTCCGTAGCATCAGGTCCCACGTGACGTTCCGAACGCTGATTTGCATCTCCTTGTAACTGTGTACAACAGAACGCAGGCAGAAGTGGGTTATATACGGCACGTGCAGCGTAAATTGAAAGTCTCTTTCAATTTTAAATTTACCCGATTGAAAATAGTGTGAAAATTATCTATTAATAATTTTAAATAATGAACTATTTAAGTAAGTGCACCATTTTTTAAAATTTAAACTAAGTTCGATGATATAGCAGTTTTGGTTTTTTTATAAATGCAATTAAACATTTTTTTGTCCTTGCTTCGTATATTTTTTAAATTTTAATTAGAGACTTAGATTTATTTCAAATGACATTTAAAAAATTTTTGAAGTAAATACAGAAGCAATAAATATAAGCATACTTATGCATGCTCCCATCCGGCATAACGTACACCTGACAAAATAAAAAAAGATCAGAGTATAAAGAAACAAGAAATACATTATATTTATATAATTCCGGCAAGAAAAATAAATTTACTGACGGAATATTTAACTTCAGGTGTACAAAAAGTGTATATACAGGAAATTTATAGTAGAAACAATAATAGTAAACACTACTTATGAGATTACACAAAATAATTAACTTATCCACAATGTGACTATCTAGCTGCAAATCTAGTTTTATCAAAGCTATGATGTTTTTAATGTAAATACATGTTCTACATTTCTAATTTATATCTTCGTGAATCGTCTACGACTAACTAAATGAGTGTATCCACTACATATATTCTAGGCTACTAATTTACTTGTCACGATAATCTATAAAACAGAGCTATTTATGTGGACAGGTTTGATTTAAACGGGTTATCACAACCGAAAACAGTTGCTTCAAGGAGGAAAGAAAAAGTTTTCAAGAACAAGTACCTCAAAAGCATTCTCTTTCCACACTGAAACAGAAATAGAAACGGGTTTGAAGATCAGTTTGAAATGCAGAGCTGTAATAGTTGAGATAGTGGATGTTAAGGCATTTTATATTGTTATTCACGAAATCGTAATAAAATTATGTAAAAATGGGATTTAAAGATAAAAAGGAAATTATAAAAAAAATTATGATACAATTACACAGCCGCTTTTCTATTATACACACTTTTATTTTGTTTCAAAATAACCAAACTAAATGTTGGTAGTCCTCAGGAAGCATAGCCTGTATGGGAAAAGTAGCAACCTAGGTTTTATTGAAGCTGTTCATCAAAAGTAAAGAAACATGCCTCAACACTGAGCCTCTTGTGAACCTACCTAGCGACTCGTCTTCTGTGAATGTGCCCCAGAAGTCCGTCTCCTGCATCCAGGCACCCACGTGCAGACGCTCGTCGTCCCAGCGCACCTTGACCTTTGTCTCGAAGTACGGCGCCGGGAAGGACGGACCCCGGATGTCTGGTGTACAAGAAATGAAACAAATAAGAAATTATTCTCAATACATCATTAAGAGAAGAAATCATTTTTTATCTATGGGACACAAAATAGGTTAACTCAAGTATTTATGCATTTGACATAATTATTTTGCGTACTGATTTATTCTTTGGGTTTTATTTAAGTCAGAAATGTAATGTATTATTTATTTTCTGATACACATGCATAATTTCAATCTTCAAAAAAATCGTGAGAATCTGCCAAATATAGTTGTCAATAAACAGAAATGTTTTATTTTATTACATGTTTGTTATATGTCATATATTTAGTATAATAAACTTACTGCAAAGTTTGTGACCAATTATAGTGATATCAAGATACAGACATTGCATCTTTAGCGTACGAAAGCGTATCCGGGACTCCATTTATCTGAAAGTTTCACGTCCTGTCAACTTGTCTCTTCTCGATTTGACCAAAATAATCTCATGAAGACGAAACGATTTATACGTTATACCTAACAAATTTTAATAAATATGAGTAACGTCTTTGCGTCTTACTAAATAGTTATTTTTTATTAGATTTTTGTCGAAAACACAAAAACATTTAGTGTATAGAGAAAGGTTAAATTGAAATGCCCAACACCTTTTCCTCTTTGTCAGTATGATTTTATTGTCAATGTAGATAAAAAATAAGGCGACTTAGCGTTAAACATCTCATCAACTGGAGGCCCAGATAGGCTTCCGTATTAACGCAAATAGTGCATGTTGTTAGATGTCAGATAACGTACAGTGAACTCGACAGTTTCGGGTCATCGACAGTTCCGGGTCGACTTCGCATTAACATTTTTTTCCAGAATGTCAAAGTATTCCGATTTATTAATTATCCAGTCACTATCCCAAATCTGTTAGCTGCTTGAAATTTGTTGTTGCTTGTAAAATTTTGAATTACTGACGTCGTGATCACGAAACGCTTGACTGCGTCGCTTCCATAGAAAGTGAAAATACCAGTAAAAAGTTTACATCCCACATTTTAAACATTCATTTAAAGCCATAATTTCAGCAAAACATGCACTTTTACATATAGATTTGTAGAGAATTTACCACTGACCAATATTCTATAATGAAATTTGTTTTGTCCATTTTCTTTATAGCATACTTGTTGATAGTTTGACCTAGTTCACGTACGACAGTTCCGGGTCAATCGAAGGGACTTCCTAAAAAATAATATTTTGTAAAAACGTTTAGGGTTTAAAACAATTTATTACAATTGTTCAAAATGTGATGAGATGTAGTGTCAAATACTACAAACATTTCTAGTGTTGAACTTATTTAGTCTTCATTTCATTATTCTTTTGTTTTGTTCTCTGTACAAAAGGTAATTGACGGTGTTATACCAAGGTCGTCTTTTACATCTGTTTCGTTTATTTGGAAGTAAAAGTTTGGTATAAAATATCTTGTTGTAAGAAAAACAGCTGTTTTTGTTCGATATTAACATCGTTTAGATGGCTCCTGATAACAGAAAATTAACATTTATTACGTGACCCGGAACTGTCAAGCGTGACCCGCAACTGTCAAATTCATATCATGCCGTTGGATACTTTAAATATATGGATTTACAAATTAAAAGTTTTTAATGAATTGTATCAAAGTAAAGAGGAATAATTTGTTAAACTGTATATACAGTTCTCTTTCTCCAGACTTTCATTTTAAAGAGACAACCTCCGATAATTTCTTTACTGATCTGGAACTGTGGAGTTCACTGTATATGTATAGTACATGTTAAATTAGTTTATGTAAGAATAAACGTTTAAGTTAAGTTATATAATCATGGAAAAGGTTTGCATACAATGGCTGGTTCACACCGCATTTGATTTTACACATATTTATAGTTAACAATGTTTGAGTGAGCAACACCTTTGATATACAATCTGAACACATCGGACAGTGGGCTACACCATACCATCTCTCTGATGTACGTAGAGGCGCGTAGTCTTGAATTTGGGATTACTTAGTTCATAGTGACGTCACTATCTATGTTTTGAATGCTATATTGCTAAACTTTGCGCGATCGCCGATTAGGCGGAATTGACCGAGTAGTTCCGATTGAGCGTTTTTCAAGATGTTCGGTTTGGTTCGTAATCGTCGATAGGCCTTCGTAGGTTTCCGTAAGAACTATATTTCAGCGTAGGCGTTTTGGGTTAGATATTTCCTTCCACCAGATACATCCGAGGCACGATCGCCGATTAGGCGGAATTGGCCGAGAAGTTCCGATTGCTTTGATATACTTAACAATATCGACATACGAGAAGCGGTTGTTGATAAATATATAGAGAATACTACGATATTGCAGTCCTTAACTATAGAGTGTAATGACAGGCATGATTGCAAAATGTTTAAATAATGTTTCACGCATCAAACAAATAAGGTAGAAAAAACTGAATGAATGAAAAGCTCGGAAAAATAACGCACGAAGCAACAACCGGACGTTGACCCAATGAATTTCGCGGCGAGGTTTCTTCACCACCTGTCGAATAAAGCTAAGTTTATTCGATGGGTAGATTATACTGCTATTGTAGCCCTGATGGTAGGATAAAACACGGTGTTTGTTTAAGGCTCATCTAAAATAAAACATCTGCCGTCTGTAGTCGTTAATGATTTTATTTGTTATAAACGTAAACTATTATATTAATGATATACCGTACCCTGAGTTAAATTAAATTCGGTCGATTATATATGAATGTGGTCAAATATATTTCCTTTTAATCAACACACAAAAATACAATTATCAAGTAATAACATTTATGAATTTATAAAAAAGAGCCATGTGAAGCACAATCAAGGTATGTACCCATAAACGTCTCTGTCCACGGCACTTCATGCCAGGCGGGGTCATCCAGCCGGCCGTCGATGTTCACCGTCTTTCCGTTCAAATGGTAGGCTATGTAGGTGCGCGGGAGGCCGCCGCTCGCGCACCTGTCAGACAGCGGCATCGGGTTCCCCGCGTCGTCATCGTCTCCCTTCTTCTTGATAGCAAAATGACCAATCAGTATTCCGAA
>Ga0224511_10003996_pt1 | contig 10945 bp, 4 predicted proteins | sample SF_May12_sed_USG_2_FD_169988 | JGI IMG/M metagenome (GOLD analysis project Ga0224511, IMG submission 169988) | Sediment microbial communities from San Francisco Bay, California, United States - SF_May12_sed_USGS_8_1 | ecosystem: Environmental > Aquatic > Marine > Sediment | place: USA...
TATTTTGTAAATTAAGGAGGATTGGCGTTTGTATACTTGACTGAAAATTTTAATGTTTTAAAAGGTTACAAAATATTATTATTTCTAACACTACTGTTTGTGCTTTTAATATGGTATTGACTTTGATCCTCTAAAATTGATTGAGAACACATATAAGTATTTTACTTTGTAAGACACAAACTTGATTCCTGCTTGAGTCGATTATAAGAGAGCTAGTAAAACGTTTTAAAAATAAATTCGATATATAATTAAATGATACTTTAATACGAGCGTGTTATGGTTATCATTTTACTATCGTGTATAAATGAACAGGAAAAACATACAATGCAATCTTTTAATTCAAGTTCGTTAATGTTAACGTGTATTTTGATTCTAAACCATTTTATTGCGTGTAAGAATGCTTTAATGCATAGTTCGGCACAACTTTAACCTCCTCCCCATTATGTAGATTACTTGTTCGTGTGATAAGGTTTAATACGAACGGGAAGTACAATTTCTTTTGTATTTACTAGTTTAGATTGTCACCTGACAATATACCCCTTATTCATTGGAATAATATTGACTATGTACTGTTATAAATGATCATGATTGACAGTTGCGGAACTGTTCATTGATTTAATCATCGTACTACATTGAAAACGCTAACAGTGTAAATTGTACTTGAATTGGACACTTGGAATTTTCAACTTAATATGTGTGTGTTTCGTAAATTTAATATCTTCTACAGTCATTATACGATCTTGATTCAAATTTTAAGTCGATTTGCCAAAACTCAAAGGTATTCGTATAAAGTTAAATATCCATTTACATTGAAAGCTACATTACAGGTAATAATTTGATTGACGAACACATTCATTTCTTTTGTAATGTTTTGAACTTAACATAATGGTATTGCCTTGTGGTAGATTGGGTTAGAAACATTACCATGGTGTATGACACTTGCTCGCAAAATGTGTAATTTAGTTGAACGCATGTAACATCAAGATAAACCACAATTAGGTATTCAATATTATTGTTTCCAGTAACATGTAAAAGCTAGTCTGTAAATAATTGAACGAAGTATAATACAGGTACATATATTGTAACATTTATCTAAAAATGTTTAATGAACAATTGAAAAGGTAACACACATACAATAAAAAATTAATAAGGTTCAGTACCACCTAATGATTTTTAGCCTGATAATATTGTTTATAAAAGTGTACACTATTACTTAAGATATGTAAGTTTACGTGCATAGGAACATCGTCGTGTTGGCTCAGTCCATACAACTATTTAAAAACCTCTAATAGAAGATTTCTCAGAAAAAATACCTTGCATTGGGTAAAGAAGCTGACTCGGTTTTACTATAGCTGTTTGTCATTAATAATATTATCTGCCAAAAACATCGACGCCCACGAACGAAAAAAACGAAACTCTAAAACAACATACTCTGCATTTTTGCATACGACCAGACAAAATACTACACACTGATGAAGTACGGGTAAACTTTTAAAGTCAATTTAAGAGCCAATATTATCTTTCAAATATTGAAGCATTTACCCATTTTCGGTCCAATGACACATGGTCATATATATAAAACAATCGTAATCTTAATCTTTAGTTTACTTAGGTTTTAAATCAATAAACATGTCTATAAATATTAACACATTTTAAGATTTTAAGGTAAGAAATGACAGTTATCGTTATTTAGTGTTCAGTGCCTTTATCCAAGAGGGTGGCTTATTAAGTCAACGCCATAAAGTGCATATACCTTTCGCCACCTACTATGACTAAATCCGTCTCCGTCATCAAGTGCATAACTTTGGTTTGTAACACAGTATTATAAAACGTCAAGTGAACACTATAATGAAAAGTGAAATTAATAATAATTTGACATATTGTCAGTAATTAAAAGGTTATATTTGGAGTATATATTAATGAAATTAAAACAAATAGGACATTGATACGTCCTACCTTTTATCTCGATTGTACACGTGCAAAAGAAATGATATTTCTGTGCTGTATTCCTATTTGAAAATGCCAAGTACGACGTATGATGATCTAAGATTGCAAACGTGGTAAATTATGAAGACCACCTTTATTCTAGGAAAACTGGCTGTAACATATATGCTGATATTAGATAAAACTATCCTAAGGAATCCTTGGAAAATATCTTGACCTTGTAATTATGCAATATATACCTATATGTATGACTAAAACAAGGGAATGCCACATGTCTATATCAATTGCGGTTAAAGGATATAGGTTTAATGTAAAAAAGCTTTATTTTGTTTTTATTAAATATAAAATTTAATATTTATAACATGTACATTTTACATTCTTTCACCCTTCAATATGTCTTTAGGTTTGATGTTTAGTAGCTACAACACATGCTTATAAGATAAGCCTTCATTGGAATTACTATATTGTAAACGGTGGCCATGGCAAAATCGTTTTGAATATCTAGACACTATTTTCTTCCAGTTAAACAGACCAGTTTACTCCTAAAGAAGGTAAACATCTTTGCTTTATTTTTATTGCATTCTTTTAGATATTAAAAAAATCTCTTACACGTATCTACCCAATCAAAAATTTAAATAATCTTAAAAACGATAAAACAGTCTATGTTACATGTTTGTTCCATCTTGCTCTGTGTTCCTTGTTATTTTGCCTTTGCTTTTAAACGGGACCTATGGTAAGGGTACCCTTAATTTGTCTGTAACATGTTTTTCTTTGACCATCTCTTCAATTAATATGTGCTATATATCGATGTTTGATTGTGTAAAAAAATTCTGCTGAAATGGTATTTGCGTGATCCCGTTACTTTAAATTAGAAGATATTACTTTGACGCAAACTTGGTCATCGACTTCACATTACAATAATTCAGAAAATAATTTAAAGTTATGTTGAAGTGTAAACCTATCCGGACTGCTGAAAGAGTTCTGGATACTAAGATAGGTTCCACAAGCATGATGTAGATCTAAATAATATGTTCATTTAAATACAGACATGCTAAAACAAACTTATGATAATAGCCTCATGGTTGTATTTTAAGCATGTTTCCTGTATCAATTGTAGTTATACGAAAGTTGTTGTGCCCACTAGGCTTATATACAAGTTGTAAACTAAATAATCATATAAAAAGTTGTTATTGGGGTTTGTTGAATGTTGAATAAATTTACAGAGTATTACACTTTGTAATGTAGGTTTGATATACTATGCAATGGCCTATTTCTTGTTCATTTATGTACTACAGGAGACAATATGTGCGCAGTGGAAATAACAAAATCCAAAAATGAAAACATCACGCAATACGGTATTCAGTTTAAAAAATATTTCCTTGACGCACAATTTAAGCGTAGCACTTAAAAAGTTAAAGCTATGTTGTTTCTTCAGTATACTACTGTAGAATGGATTTGTTGCATGGGCAACGTAATTCATTTGAGAAGGCATTAGAATGTACTTTAAAACAAAATGGTTATCTATTGAACATCACACTAATTCAGGAGAATACTGTGACTTTTGTAAGGCCTTAACCTATCCGTTTTACTGGTTATCAAATTGTCTGGATATTTAAATCAGCTTCCCAATGACCAATTGATAAAATGTTTATTTGAATACAATTTTGCTAGTCTACAAATACAATTATGTTAACTATGCATGTATTTGTATTATGTATAGAGTATAATGTTGACGATTTGAAATTTATGTACTACATGTATATATTCCTCCCATTTGCATAATTTAATACGACAGCTTTATAAGCATCAACTAACATAAGAAGCATTCAAACACGAAATAATACGTTTAAAACACATACAGTATGTTTATAGTGTGAACAGAGCAACGAATTTTATTTCTTTATCTTTTAGCGCATTTGTTGTCACCCAACACCATGACTTGCGACTTGCGTTTGGCGTCAATCGTACAAAAAAGTCATTTTCGCATTATTACAAAGTCGGGATATTTTCTGTTGATTCACACACAAATACGTGCACACTATAAGGGCTTTATTGTCAATTCTTGTTGTTTTATAGAGTTAGTTTTCTAAAATGTAAAAATTAAAGAAGTGTTTTTCCATATCAACATTAAATATTTCAGACACAACGCTAAGGTTCCTAACCAACCCCTGTTGTCATTTCAAAGTCATTAAACAAAGCGTAGTTTATAATTATGACAAATTGAAATATGGCCGTGCTTACGAGATGTATTGCAGTTAATAAACCAATATATAAAACAGACACATAACCAGGCTCTGAATCACAACTAATACCGGGAATGTTGTTATGATATATAATAACCTCAATAAAACCGAAGCTGCTATTTCCCTTCATACAAGCTAAGCAAATTTAGGATTTTTACTATTTTCATATAAATGCAAGGCCATCGTTTCAATATTAGCAATATACAATGCACAAAATCGCACAGGCATGTAACATACGTCGTAGCAATGTTGATGTGTATGATTTTATATCGTCGTATCGATATCCAAAATAAGTCAGATGTCTTTGTACGAGTATATATCAATGCATTCAAAGACGATTATGTAGATTTGCTTTTTGTTATGATAATACATTACCAACACGCATGCCTATCAGTTTCTTATTTCTAGATTGTTAAAGTTTGCTTTTAAAGCATCTGTTCCTAAAAACATTTTATTCCAACACACAATTCCCCAAAAGCTCTTAATTGAGTGACTTACTGTTCGTTTGCAAAATTTATTCCAGACAAAATGACGTGTATAGTCTTTTCCCAGACGCGTGATATTGTCTCATTAAGTCGACGAGAATTTATATTTATTTCTTTTGATATCCCTTCGCCTATTTTTAAATCCATGACATCCTGACATTTCTTGGCCTTAAACCAGAGTTATTTGTGCGTTTCATCACATACTTTTCACTTCACCGCAACATAATATCACAGACTGAAATATATCGCAATGGCTTGTCAAATTTAAAAAGCTTAATTTTTTAAAGTTTCGCATGTTTTGGCAGTACACCGATGTACATACTCTATACATCATTAACTTTCTGATAGACAAAATGTCGCCATTGTGTTTAAATGAGAACGTATTTATCGTTTGCCAAATGAATGGGAATGAAAGACAAAGTATTTGTCTACACATTGTCAGCTTTACTTTAGTTCAATGTACACTAATATTTACCTGAACTTAGCCTTTTACACACTGTGGTGTTGTAGTTACAAACATATTTATGCAGTCAAATAGTGTGCTGTTTGTTGTGAACACACGCTTTTGCCGGGCCAATTCTGATGAAAACAAAAATGTTTTATTGTTAATTGATTCGCATTCTGCCAAATTTTATACCAATCCACATTGATCCTTTGTTTAACCACATTACCTCCATCTATAGCTTAAATGAATATGTTTGGCTACAACTACGTCAAATGACATCAGGTACTCTGGGCCAGCTTGAGTGTTTGTTTTTAAAAAAATACATTTTATGTTGAAAATCGACAAGTGACTGACTGCTTTGCAGAAATCTCACATGAGCCATGTGATTGACAACAAGATCAGACGCGTCAGTACTGTGCGGCGGCTGTTAAATGTCGCCCCATACTTCATCATTGTGTAGTAAAATCTTTCTGGTCATCAGGGATCATGTATTGTATGTTGTTACATTTACAAAATTTAATAGAACTCTGCTCGCGCTAGAGGGGCAGCTATGCTTCCAGAGGGCTTTCCCTTTTCTTAGTTTAATATGATATATTAATTTGTTGTTTTTTTCCTGTTCTTGTTCTCTCTGCGCACATATTGTGCGTTACAATTATTGCTAGAATTTAAAAGACATTGCTAAAATTAACAATACTGACATTGAATCGTATCAAACACAGTTTATGCTCTATTGTACTTGAAGTTTAGTGTTTATTTACTGTATACATATTTGTAGCAATATTGTGAAAAAGGTACCTTTTGTTTAAAACGAGTATCTTGTTTAAGTAATATATTTTAATTGTTAAAACCTTGTTCACGTTGTCATACTTATTTCGCCATAATAAAGTTCTCGAAGGACAAACCCTTTGCAAAAGTTTGTTTAACAACACGTTAGTCATTAACGTAACAGGGGAGCAATATACACGGTTAATTGTCCATGACCTACATTGCATTAATGAATATCTATTTATCATAACTTCATTATTATTCTACGCAGCAAGAGTAAATTTAGGTCATGTGTTTTGGGATAAATTAACTGCATAATGTGGTGTAATGGTTCCGAAGTGTGTGATGTTCATCTGTATCACTAAAATGTAAAGAATACCCGGACCATAAGGTCTGTCTTTAAAATTATGAATGCTAGTCTTATTACAAATCCAATTATTGATTTTAATTTTCATATCTATCAATTGCATTGCCGCCTATCCTTAAAAATCTGAATGCTAGTCTTATAACAAATCCCCGTATTGTATTTTAAATTTCATATTAATATTTTGCATTGCCGTCTATTTTTAAAATTTGGATGCTAGTCTTACCAGAAAAACTATCTCTATATTGCATTGCCGTCTATCTTTAATAAAATCATTTTTTTTGTATTTTGTCGTTCATATCTATCTAATGCATTGCTTACATACCCAGATGTTCTTATAATTGATTGTCTCTATAAGCTGAAGAGCAAAGACACAAATATATTTCTAGACACACTATAATGTGTTATTATTGAGAAAATATTAAACAAACATCCCGCTGTTTTATCTCATATTCCAGAATAATTATTGTCATCGCGACTCCCAGAATAGTTTATAAGACATAATGCACGTAAAACATATAATAATAGATCGGCACAAAAAGTACATACTTACGTTTAAAAGGAGTGAGAACCGTATTGCAATGAGCGCCCAAATATTGTGTTTCGCAATTTCTATATCGGGACTGAACACATAATGACCAATAATTTATTTCAAAATAAAGATAAATATGTCTGCGAGAGTACCTTAATGTAATACAAGAAGAAGTCTTGCTACTTCGTAGCAACTCACTGATGTAGTGATGTACTTGGTTTTCGTTATAACATAGGTCCGTTGTCATGCGCTATATTTATTTGAATAATAATGTACTCTTCATATAAACGACCAGGATGGATTAAGGACGATTTAGTATTAGGTAGGTTATTTCTGAGATGACCTTAAGTATATAAAGAGGTATTGATTATAAAATGAACACCAAATCATAGGAGTTAACATACATGTATTAACAAAACTTTGTGATATACTTGTCGTTATAAATGTCCCATGTTACTTGTATATTTAAAGCAGAAAAGTTTAATCAGATGGCAGGATATTTTCACTACAACTGATTTACAGAAACATTTTGTTACCGAATAAATACTTAAGAGACACTTGTATCGATGAACTGGCCTTTAATTCACTTGTTCTTTTTAAGAAACAAAAGTTGAGATCATAATCATTGTATATGGATCATATCGGTAATGTTTAGGAAGTCTGCTAAGATTAAATCTTAGAAACCTTATGAGTTATACCAATTTTAATTACTATGGTAAAACGCCCACCTGACAGAGTTTTGTAAAAAATTCTCAATAACTTAAGTTTTCAGATCGAATTTGCTGGTTAATATTGGTTAAACTAATTTGCTACCATTACAGATACTCAAATGCGGTCTGAACTGGTGTCACAAAAAGGAGAGAAATTTTACATACCAATATTTTGTGTTAAGTACGTGCTCATGATATTAAAGGTACACAATGGATGTAATATTAGGGAGGGCGCGATGAGAACTGCTACTTCACCATGTATCGTGAAAACTACGTTTTGAGCATATTGTCATCAATGTTCGTGTATCGCCTTCACGTAGGCGTGAGTGTTTTTTGTCACTCAGACATGCTTAGGCACGAGGAATTCTTGATCTAACGAAGGGGCTGCATTTCATATTTATTAAAAATGGTCCTTGATTATGGACAGTTCTTGTCAATCATAATTTAAAACAGTACATGGTCAATCTTTATCCAATATATTAGGGTTATATTGTCAGTTGACAATCCGACCTAGTAAATGCAAACGAAATCACACTTCATCACTGTGATAAACCTTATCACAGGAATAATATAATACTACAGAAATGGGAGGCCTTGAAAATTTGCGAAATTATGCATAAGGTAGCGATTGAACTTTCAGTCTGAAACTCACACCCGTACTTCTTTGGTTTAGGGCTGAATATTGCGCATATGTCAACTCCGTACGGTATAACCTCTCCTGTGTCATAGCATACTGACTTGATAGACAACTAAACATGTACACATGCATGCATGTCCAAATACGTTGGTTTAAGGCAATTATAAAGACTTTTTAAGACCAAAACACATTATATTGCTTTATTCCGGTTCAACGATTCCATGCCATAATAAGTGTACCAAGTAGTTGATTAATTTAGTACACATAAAATTATATCGTTTTAATTTTATTGATCTGGTTTACCTTGTCCGTAACCATCTGACAACGTGATATAAAACACAACAAGTCGGTGGATTATGTTAAAACGTAATGATTTTGTCGGGGGAAAACGAGAAATCTGTGGTGTCTTAAACAATTGCACATCTTGTCATTTTGTCTGCATTTTTGTATTCCCATTACAATAGATAATTACCTGGCTTTTTGGCCTATCTGCAATATATGGTAAACATAAATAATACAATAACAGAATATAAAGGGATACATAAAAGTGTGGCTTACGTAACTATCAGGTAAAAGACACAGCATACAGACTACCTTAAAATTAAAAGGTTCCTTTCTTAAGCGTTATTTAATTAAAAATCGTTTCTGCTTGTAAGTGGAATACTGGTATATTTAACAGCATTTGTTTTTAACTTTTAAGCTTTTGTTTTTGTTTAACAAACAAATCTGTAATATGTATAATAATTAGGTTAAAGTTCGTTACTAGTGTAGGCAAAATCAATGTGAGCGAGCGAAAAAAGCAAACAGGCTTCTTTCATGTTCGTTAAATTGTGACAAAGTTGATGAGAGTTGATAGCTCAAAGCACGATTATTCTAAGCGCCGATAGGTAATGCGATTTCATTCATTCATTGCAAGTTGGAAAGTAAAATATATAATAAATCGATACTTATAACTTATATTATACATTGACATCTTTTAAGATTGCTGTTGTAACGTGTATTGAAGCAAAAAGCAAACTGTTGACACACTAATTTAACGCGGTGTCATAGAACATTGTTTAAAACGTAAAAGGGACTTTAAACGTACAACTTGTAACGTCTCATATCATGACCGGTGAAGAACTAGCGACGGCCACAATGTATTATTTGAATAATGCAATATCATTATTATTTTGCATCACCTACATTTTCATGTTAATATCAGATATGGCAGGGCATTGACATTAGTTTGAGATTTTCCTAAATCCATAAATTGTATTAATATCGAAGTAGATCTTTCTATTAATATCGAAGTATTTTTCAGCAGTCATAATTTATTTAAAGAAACAAAAACCATTCCTTTTGCCATATCCATTTTTCTTCATATTGCTGCTTAGTTGTTTAATGAACTGCTAACAAGTTGGGTAGTTGAAAAAACCTTACAGCTTTTTTTCTCAGAAATCTTTCGCTGTTATTCCATTTTACGGTATTTCTTCATCTTACTTGGAAATTAATACTGACCAAATTCTACCACTTATAACTAGCTTGGATATTTATTCAATAGACAGTTAAAAGGTTTTCTAATAAGTATACACTATTTGAGTAGTTTACCATGACATAATACTCTTTTCCCATGAGATCATGATCATAATAAAATAATAGCCCAAATGCGTTAATTAAACCTGTCTCGCAGTGTAACTACTAACTTGCGGATTTTTACATTCATACAAAATGTAAAATCACATGTAATATCGAGAAGAATACAAAAAGAATAATCATACCCTTGGAACGGATGTATTGTGCATAAATTTTGTATGTACCAAGTACATTGTGTTTTATGTTACAATATTAAGTAAAATGATGTGAGTGTAGCAACAAAGGTTGCAAACAAAATAGATAAGGTCAAGTTAATGGGCACCATGACAAAACAGCACGTACAAACAACAGCACAAACACAGCACAGTACGAAGCACGCAAAACAACAAGACGCACGGAATTTTGGATTATAACTATAGGAATATTAGCAAGCAACGATGGCGCAAGAGAGGCCAATTTGTCTGAAAGAGTAAATGCACATTGTGCTATATTTTATGATGTGTCAACGTAAGTAGTGTCTGCACGTTTTCCTGTTTTGATTCATTTCACCGTTTTTGAGAGATACAAAGTTTTTCAATCTTTAAAAAAATTGAACACATGGGGAGTTGGGGACCTAATAAAAAATAAAGATAAATTGGTGTTTTGAGTGCAGTAGGTTAAGACAATAAATAGTGTAACATTAAACAGAACAGCATGCGTTTACCGTGTGCACAACTATCCATACATGTCAAAAAGACATTTTCCAGCGCATTTTGATGTCTTGATGAAAAATAAGGTTCGCCAGAATGACAGGAATAAAGCCATTTTAGTGTACTGAATCAGGAGTACAAATCTGAAAAAGGAAAAATCCAAATGTTAGCTATATCGAGTTTGTTATAAACTGAACTTATGTGAAGGTTATGGAATCAGTAAATGTTCGTATATTCCAAGGGGTTAATAGGTTTATCTTTGGAAACTGTGATAATTCAGAATTTTACAAGACTTGTCTCCGCGCAAACTATCTGAAATGAAAAATATATCGACGAAACAGGATTTATTTATCCCAATTTATATTGGGTTGTAAAATGTTAACCATTTTATATCGCTCAAAACGTAAGCCAGTTTGTGAACTACACCCTTAGTCAACTAGCAAAGTAACAAAGTAATATTTTGTCTCCAAAGACATGCGGTTATGTTTGTCCAAGTATACGCTAATCTTTTTATTGGTAAAGAGATTATGAATATTTAGAAATGTGAGGTCCAGCG
>Ga0224511_10003997_pt1 | contig 10944 bp, 6 predicted proteins | sample SF_May12_sed_USG_2_FD_169988 | JGI IMG/M metagenome (GOLD analysis project Ga0224511, IMG submission 169988) | Sediment microbial communities from San Francisco Bay, California, United States - SF_May12_sed_USGS_8_1 | ecosystem: Environmental > Aquatic > Marine > Sediment | place: USA...
AAAGTTCGTTGCAAACCCGTTCGAACACGTCTTTAGTGCAGACTACATTACTTGTTAGAAAATGTAACCAATTTCTGTTTTTGTCAAGGTGGACTTATTTGTAATAGATTGATTTTACTATTATGTTTTTATAAATATTGTATATATTGTAGCACAAGATTAGGATACTTATGATAAGAATCTTATCATGTGCGAGATTTTGACCAAGTTACTGTCCGTTGAAGGTGTGCATGTAACGAACATTACCGATGATTGTCATTTGTATACATGTAGCTTTCTATGCACTGACGATTTGTATTGTATATGCGAACGTTTTATAATTATATGGAAATACAACAAATGGAGGCAAATTTAGAGTTTATTTTCAAGGTGAAATAAATAACGTCATCACTCAAGCATGTTAATTAACGAACTGGGTGTCCCAGTATATCACAAACGCAGTGCAAAGCCTGGTCTAAAAGTCTAAAAGACTATCACAAGAGCATCACATATCAAAATAAGATATTGAAATATAACTTTGCATGAATAAAGATTCTATAAAAAACGATTTCCTTTTATATACAAAACACTTATCATTTGTATTTATCGAAATGTATGCTTAGTCCTTATTGCAAGTACATGAACAAATCACATGTTGTCAATTATCTTGGGAATAACTTAGAAAGACTCTTTCAAACATATAATTATTCTCCGAACTGATGTGTAATTTAACTTTACTGGTAAAAAAGCCTACAGCGTGTATGTTACTTTAATAACTCACTTCAAAGTTGAATTTTCAAATTTCTCCAAGGAGTACACGTTGTTTGCTGAGACCAGCAATGTCTACATCATTCGAATTCTGGACTGAATCATGGTCCACCGTCCACATAGCATATAAAGGTACATACTTTCTGATCAGCCATTTCACAGGAACACATTGTTAACTGACACAATCACCTTTAATTAAGCAATGAAGTATTCTAGTGAGGTATCTGTACAATGCAGACAGTAAGACTGAATGTAGCCTAGCCACATGTCTGGACCCAGCATGTCCTAGTGAACTCCTGCTGTCAGGACACGCATGTGCAGTATTTGGGATGATATGACTGGGGGTCGTGAAGCAGCTGTGTTAGGTGAGCTCGTAATACGTGCAGGTCTTGGGGTCATAGTAACACTGGATCTGGGGGTCATACAGCAGGTCAAGCTCCTCTTCGTCGTCTGTTGTCTTGGGCGAATCTCCTGCAATATTTTATATTCACATCAACCTTAGGAAAGAGTATTTGTTACAATAATCCTAATAATAAATAACACTACACAGGTAAAATTGATTACTTGGTTTAACAGCATACCAACATCACATATACATTGTATAACTATTAAGTTCACAAGTATTGTGGCAATCGATAATGCTAAAAAATGGAAATATCCCATGGGAACAGAACGAATGAAGGTAGCTCTATTGTTGGTTATTTAACCCCACAATGTGAAGGGCCCAGACCTTGTGGTGAAAACACTTAAGTTACAGCTTATAAGTGAAAGAGCTTTACCAGAGGCATGTTTCCGTGGCGATGGGTTGCTAAGGTTGGAGATGTCATCAAGGGAGTTGGCTGCCAGCAGACCTCGAGTGGGGACCGGGGGACTGCATACGCCACTAAACTCTCTGCCAGGGAGGAAATATACACCATAGCGGGCCGTGCCAACCATGTAATATTTTTTTAATGTGGAGAAAATGGATGATTGCATTGACTTCTTAAAACATAAACATATCACTTTTTTGCTACGAATCTCGTCAACTGTCCAGTAAGTGTACAAATAAAATGTGTTTTTATCATGGGAACATACTTAGAGGACCTAAATTTTTAAACAGGTCATTGATAGTACAATCTTAAGAACTCACAACGAAATGTTTTACCTGGACGTGTAGGTGTTGGAACTGTCACAAAACAATTTGCCCCTGTAGTTTCCTGCATTCAGGGGCTGCAATGAAAAACAAAGCAAATGTTCAGGTTTAAGCTGGTGTACTTTGTTGATAGCTAATATATTTGTTTCATGATATCAATAATTTAATAAATGCATAATAGATAATAGATGCCATTGTCGATGTGATAAAAACCTCCAGTATTGCATTGTTTGGAGTAGTATAAATAACAAACCGGAGCCTTCCATGTGCTATAACTGGTGTCGTCTTCGTCGCTCAACAGAGTAGGTGAGTCTCTGCTGGCGCGAGCCCCACTGTGACCTTGACCTTTCTGACTGGACCGGCACGTCTTGACCCTGTCTGGACTAGAGTGGGGCTGGCTGGAGACATCGTGCAATGATGGCTTGATGTTTGCATGTGTGACTAGGATGCCTGCGGAGGGTGGTAATACTACAGGGTTGGTATGGCGGGGTTGCGGGCTCCAGATGTGAGGACGTCAGGTCATCCTCGTATGCATACTTGTGGAAGTCATAATCACCCTGAAAATTACCAGACATCTGCATTTGATCTGTAAACAATTTTTATTGCAGACCAATCAATTCTTTGTCTTCAAATTCAAAATGTTCTTTTTTAAACAGTTTTTATTGTTAACCAGTTGTTTTACTGCTTACTGGATGCCATGTCGCCTACCTTATTTTCCTTAGCTGAGAGTCTAGAATCTGACGAGGTGATTTCCGTCAGTTTGGTTTTGCTCATGCGAGAGATATAACTGCGGTCTGTAAGTCCATTGTTGTAAGTGAGGCTGCCCGCTCTAATGGGGCCATCCCCTGCACCATTGGTCAAATCAGACAACCTGGGAACTGGACCAGTGGACCCTGAAGTCTCTGTCTTACTGGAGGTAAACACATCCCGATATGAACTGTTCACACTTGCATAGTCTGAATCAGCAGTCTGCTATGGTCACAAATCATCTACGGGCACCGTACGGCGTCTTTTTCACAAAAAAAATCGTACAATTCTACGGAGCCCGTACGGCGCCCGACCGGCGGCAGAAAGAATCGTACGATTTTTATCATTTTGTTAGACATCGAACGGTGCCCGGTGAAGTTAAGGTACTACTTAAAATTCCACGGCGCCCGTACGGCGTTTGGTAGGGTCAACGAGGGTAAAATGACATCGGCCGGCGCCCGGTCGGCGTTTGCACACATCGGACGGGCACCGGACGATTTTTGTTTAAAAGTTATATCTTACGATTCCAACGGTGCCCGTCCGGGAACCGTACGGTGACCAGCCGGGCATCGCACGATGTCTGACAAGCGCCGGGAACGTTCTTAACAAATCGGCCGATGCCCGTCCGGGCACCGGCCGATGTTTTATGAGTCAAACCGCCACCCGTGAGAAGCGACGTGTTTTTGCAGAAGAACATATTACATTTACAGAGATATTTCATTTCTAAAGACCAAAACATAAATACAAATAATATATTTCGCTTTAGCAGCTAAGGATAGTTAACATGCAACGAACAAGTGCTATTGAAATGTTTGCAGTCTTAAGCAAGTGTGGTTTTCATCACAATCACTGTCAGAGTCAGCCTAAATCTTTCTTATTTTAACAACATATTTCTTTTGTGGAATAATAGCGAATTTTGATGTAAATGTATACATAATTGAACGTGAAAATTTGTGTAAAATCGGCCGGGCACCGTACGGTGTTCGGCTGATTTTTTACAACGCCGGCAGGGCACCGTATGACATCGTACGGTGCCCGGGCGGGCACCGGCCGATGTTTTCATATACAGACGCCGGACGGCGCCCGTACGATATGTGACCACGCAAGAGAAAATTCTTAAAAATCGTCCGGTGCTCGGGCGATTATCAAATTCGCCGGTGATGTGCACATCACTGAAATCGTACGATGTCAGTTTTATTTGTGACCATAGCAGTACTTGATACACCATTTAGCTGAGGTTTGGAGTTAGCCTGTGCAGCGCTGCTGTTCCTGAGGCCCCTAGAAGTCCCAGCAGACCTGACACTGCTGCCAGGACGGGAACCACTGTTGGGCCTGTTGCCACTCCCAGGCCGGGCACCGTCATGGTGCCGTTAAACTTGACTTATCTACATTGTTTACAACATTCTTTCTTTGAACATCTCTTCAATTCATATTGTCCCATTGCTAGCATGACTACCACTATTAGACCTTGTTCCACTATTGGGTCTAGTTCCACTATTAGGCCTAGTTCCACTATTGGGTCGTGGGAATTAAAATCAGTAACATAGTAAATTTAATGTATCCAGCTGGTTTTGTTTCGCGCATTAGCATTTATTTCGCAATTGTAAGTACGATAATGAAAAAAACAAAAAGATAGTATCTTGTACATTTTCGTCTTTTTATTGTGTACATGTAGTTGTATTTTTCTGGTCCTCTGGGAACAAAGAGTGTATGATGTTTGCATTGACAATATAGTTCCGCTCATATAACGTTTCTGTAGCATCAAAACCTTGTAATATCTTTTCCATTGTTTGGCTTTTTTAACTTGTAATTTATTTGTAAACTTCGGAATAGCGTTGGCACGACTTTGCGCCTTGTCCGATGTTGAATTCTCTGGTTGTTAAAACGGTATACGCATACATGTATGCAACTCGACTCACTAGGGTTACGCGTTCAATTTTGAATGATCATTTTCCTATAAGTCTATCTTTACAGGCGGATGTTTTGGTGTCAGATAATCCGTGTTTATAAAAAATACGACAACTTATTCATCTGACGGTAAAACGTCTTGCATGCTACAGAATCAACTACACGTGCACATGTGAGCTCTGGAAACCGTGGAATTGCTGGTTTATTAGACCTGTATTACACAGTAAATAAAAACTACATTTGGCCTAAATGTGTCGTGTTAAGAAGTAAAAACAAACGAATAGTACAAAAACACTAGATATCCTAATCGTACACGTGTCCAAAGCTTTTAGAAAGCAAACATAAGGTTTTGGGTAACAGGAGGGCGCTCAGCTTCTCTGATTGATCTTCTGGCGTCGTTATCGATGTATTTTAACCCACCAAAGTTGGTGGGTTGCAGTTGTAGCCAAAATATATGCAGTCATGGGAGAACGCTTGCTTTAACCTAGCCATGTTCTCGTCACTGATGGCCAGCACGAGCGCACGCTCTTTCTGCTTCCTGGTTATAGTGATTATATTTGAATGGTATTCATTCATATTAATACAAAACAATAACAATGAAAAATAATATTACAGCAGGTTGCTTTTTACTTAAACATCTATTGCACGCATTTCTATTACATTATCCCACATTCACACTTTAATCGATCAATGCATATCGTTGATAAATTGTCGTCTCTGCAATGTTTTCGTACTGAATCAGTTATTAACTTAGTGAAACTTAATGGTGGGGATATTTTGTTTGTAATGTTGTGGTTTTTGTTTTGTTATCGAAGGTATGCACATAACATACTCTCAATAAAGAGTCATTAAACTAGCTCTACACGTACTGATATTTATATAGCTTTAAGTACTTACAAAAATTGTTGTGTCGAAACGTCTTGACTGTTTTTATCCTGATCGATGTAGTTATCACGTGAGTGAATCAGGAAGTACAGGAAGCTGATCAAACCCCGCATCCCTGGACTTCATTGTTCACCAATGTGAGGCCGCCTTCCATCTGTTGGTTGCATTGTGAGGGGACAGTAAAAAATGAGGATGTTTTTCTGGTTATTCTTTAGAATAGGCGTGGTGCTTATTACATTCTGGAATCGTGGATTATGCAGAGGTATTGCTAGTTTTATATGTGTGTAGGCAATCCGAATCATAAGGCAATCCGAATCAATTACGAATATTTTTATAAAAATATCACAAATGTGTGCGTTAATTGTACAAAACAAACAATTGTTAACATTACAGAATAAGATTTTATCGCATAGTGTTGGAACATGTCTACTTTTAACATTTTTATGCACCAGCCATGAAAAGCGAGGGCATTAAGCGTTGCTTCTGTCCGTCCGTCCGTGCGTACGTCCGTTCGTCTGACATTCTTGTGAATGCAACTCCTCCCACACCACTGGTGGATAATTGATGAAACTTGAAAATGCTTGGCATAAGGCCTAGTTGTGCATGAAGGCGGGAATTCACTCACTGAAACATGTTTCGTTGAAAAGTAATGGCCCTTGTGGTGCATAGCCCGGTGGGGGCGTTCGTTACATTCGTTTTGTGACAAGCTCTAGTTTTATACTTGCAAGATGCGGGGCTATCCATAAGTGATGACGATTGTCACTTTCAAATCGGAGGGAAGAAATGCTTTATCTCAATACCCGACGACACCATTGGCCAGATAGGTAGGATGCAGTTGCGTAGCAATAAATTGTTATATTATATATTATCAAGGTAACATAAGATAAAATATCTTTTTAAAGTATAGTTTTATTCACTCGTTTACCATCGTATTGTACTTAGTATTAATCAGATAAATCACACGATAACCGGTAACATGTTTTGTAGAAAATTGCGATCGTGTACCTGATGATCTCCAAAAGTGGTGGTTAGAAGTAAGAATAAAACGTTTCGACGCACCTGATAGTTGTGTCATAACGATTTCTAGTGTAAGTATCGTTATCAGATAAACATTGTAGATGTAACACTCCCCTTTTTAAAATAAAATGTGTTGTTTGATATTTAATGCAACGAGTTTCATTTTTTCCTGGACAAGTCTACACTAAAGAATTTATCTGATGATATCTTTTACTTTAATCACGTTCAATAAACAATGAATTACACATCACTTTCTATTGACAAATAAGTAAGGTAGATCTATTGAAAATAACAAGTAGATTCAATATTTTAAAACAGCATACTTTGTATAATGAGCCCTTTATTCCGAGTGGGGTCTTAATTCCAATTATGGGGTTATTTACAATTAAATGTCATTATAAATATGAAATAAACGCTAGAATGCATTTAGTTTTATGATTAACACAATAATATGTCAGTTGTTTTAAGTGTTAACAGTAAATGATGGATCTAATATCAAGATAGGATAAACATTTAAGGTAATAGTAGTGTAGTGGATTTACAGATATGCAGCTAGGTAGAAGTTTAAAAAACTTTTTATATTGAAATATATGCCATATAGAGACGACCAACAACACCGCTATTCAGTTTTTTTTATTTTTTTTATTTTATAAACAAGATTGCAATTTGTCATTCTATTCATATTAAAGGGAAGTAACAAGGTGTAAAATTATTTCCCTTTAATTTAATTTAAGCAAATTAAGGTTACTTGCATTTTAAAAACAATTTTCTATGGTTGAAATGTACAAGCATAATATATATCACATGTTTATGAGGAAATTCGTGTTTATATTTGATGAAAAATACAAATGTGTATCCTCCGTAGTCCATTACACAGCTATTACCTGAAACCAAACTAGTACATTACTTTTACGACAAAGTGGTACTTCCCAGCTTAATTATGGGATCATTATATATGAATGATTAAGTACGAGTTGAAGTACCAAAAACCAAGGTAAAATATACAATTTCAACTGAAATGAAGTTTACCTTTGTGTTTGTTTGTTTTCTAAGAAACTGAATAAATTTTTAACCCTACGGAATAATGTCCTCTGACTGTCTGAGGTACATATAGTCTCGTTGCCAGCGAGTGATGTGTATATACACCTAACTTTGGAGTACGCACAAAATGTTTTTATTATTTTGTTCAGGAGAGTATCCTCTCTCAGAAACGACTGTAGACTACGCTGTGACCGTTGAGCATTTTGAAAAATCTACACATACAAAAATAAATACTATTCACAAAATCACTAGCATTTATTATTTTATCAAGTTGTATTGTATTTGCATCACCATTTAACCAATAACATAAGAAAAACTATTTTTTATAAAAAGGACTACTGAAAATGGTAATTAAATGATAATCTTATTAATAGTTTACGTTTAAAATGCAGTTATTTCTGTAAAAAAGTCTTTTAAATGATAGAATTGTAATCCAGAGTTTCTATCAATATGTAATACACTTAGGCAATGAAATTGTCTTGTTGTTCTCCAAAAGGTGACATGTACAAAGTACATCCTCTGAAGGTGTTTGCAGTTTTTCTTATGGTAGTTTATCAATTCATATGATGAATATTCCATTTGAAAAAAGTATATCTGTTAAAGCTGTATTAAGAGTATACACTTTAAGGTTAAACATTTTTTATAATAATGATTTTAACATTTAAAATTAATTTAATACATTGTTTTCCCTTGATTAAAACTTGCCACTGATCTGAGGGGGTAGTGTGGTATCTGTCATTACCATTAATGAACAGCTTCAATAAAACCGAGGCTGCTATTTCCCCATGCAGACTATTATATTCCTAAGGACTATTCTAATTTTTCAGAGTAATACTGTAGATATCAGTTTTCGGGAAGTACAGCTCGATAAATTGTTTGTTGCTACACCTATTCATCAAGCCATAAAATGTCAAAATATCTCGAAAGGGATAAAGGTTAATTAAAAATATTGTTTGGACAATATAATATCCGTTGTTGTTAATTTGTTGCTTTTCCCCACAATGTGTAGTTTTTCACAAACTATTAATGAGATTACTCATGGGTCCTTCTATATTCGTATTAACTTAGGGACCCTTCAATGTACAGTTCCCCAACAGTCAATCATTATCATTTTATACAGTAAATGGTTAATTTTAATCCAGTGAATTAGGGTTATGCTTGTCGAGTTATGTATTTGACAGTTTTTATATATCTTAGACCAAGGAACAGTTCCGCAACTGTCAATCATGATCAATTAATACAGTACATAGTCAATATAAATCCAATGGATTATATGACCAGGTGAAAATCTGACCTAGTAAATACAAAAGAAAGCGTACTTCCTGTTTGGGGTAAAACTTATCACACACACAAAAATGGGAGGAGATTGAAAACTTGCAGAACTATGCATTGATGGATAAATTTAGCATTAAGAGATTGATTGTAAGTATCACTCACACATTAACTTCTTATTTTTAAGATTTTGTATTGAATTTGTGATTGTCAAAATATATTTAATGGTTATAACAATAACGGCATTAGGAAATATGTTTGTCATGTAATGGCAGCCATTTTTAGCCATTTTGAAAACTTTTCTGGAACGCATAGATAATAATGCAGTTTAAAATAATGTCAGTATATTAAACACGTTACATGTATTAAGTCATAAAAATAATGATTTAAAAAAATGATGAAGTATCATCATTCAAGACCAACGCGTTAAAAGTTTGAAATCTTTCTTTTTCGGCGGTTTTAAGAAATTGAAAACAATATTTCGTCAAGTCAGACAACCCCGATTATCCCATTAATGATTTTTTCTTAAGACTAAGACGATATCAAAATCGTTGGTATATAGATCTATGTATACATAGACTTGTGACGTGCTTGTCTAAAGATTTTGATTTAATAATAAAATTAAATTCCATAATTGATAAATAATTTTAATTTCTCTTTTATAGTATCCACATCCTTCTTTTCTGGTACATGGTACATTTAAATATGTAAATGTGTAACTATCGGGATGTTTTCTTCAGGATTATGATGAGAATGATGGAGACAGTACTAGTAAAGACTACGAAAGTGGAGCCCAATCTTCATCACATAAAATCTTACCGGTAACAAGAAAAACTAATTGCATGGAGTGCCGTCAATTTAATATAAGATATACTTGCTTTCATTTTCTAGTGGATCATATCTGAGGTTCGAAAGATTAACGCATCAGATACTGACCGTTTCTTCATTCTTCGGGTGTCATATCTCTTTAATGTTTATTCATTCAAATGTTCTGAATGTGTGACACTAACATGCGTACATGCAGCGCCAAAGTGCATAAGTAGTGTCTGTCTGTGTGTGAGTGTGTGTGCGTCTGTTCGTGCGTCAGTCTGTGCATCCGGCTTTGACTTGCCCGTGCCTTAACTGCATAATAAATTAACAGTTTTTTATATTACTTGCTACAATAGTTAAAGTTGATGAGACGAAGTGTCGCGCACACATGTTGATACCTCAAAAGGTTTGGTCAGACTTAATTGGTCAAAATAATGTTCGTCCGGGATCTAAATTTTTCTGTTGTTACTCACCAGGAATGCTATGGGTTTTAAAATATTTATGCATAAATAGTAAGTTAAATAGTAACATTGATGGGGCGAGTGTTGCTTTGAAGAATCCCATTTATGCCATGAAAGGTGTGGTCAAATATAGAGTTCAAAGGTTAAGATTGGTTACGATTATGTTTGCTAAGACTCTAACATCGTTACGAATGTATGGATTTTTAAAAAGGCACACACGTAAACATTGATGAGACGGAGACGGGGTGTCGCGCGGGAGAATCTAATTAAAACTATAAACTTAAAGGTCAAAACTATGATCTGACCTCGCCATGAATACATGTTGATGGATTTTAAAATAACTTGGCACAAATGTTAATATCGATGAGACGGAGTATCGCATAGGAAGAGGTTAAGGTTCAAAACTTGTCAAAATTATGTTTGTCCGTGAAACACCTAGAATAGTCATTCTGCGGGTTCGGTAATTGTGCACTTTCGACAACAGATTTCTAGGTTTTTTCTTTATTGAATTTGCTGAACAATTTCGTTTTAACATGACAATGCGCATTGTTGTAACTAATGTTTACCTCAGAGAACAAGTGTGCCAAACTGACACTAAATACACCCGCCGTATTTGTGGTAAATTCAATGGTAATGACACTATTTTTGGGAGCAGGATATTCGACTTGGAGAGCAGATACCGCTAATTCCGTTTTTGGACAATTCAAGGGCCATAATTCAGGAATACGTGGAGGGATTTAGCTGGTTATAGAACTTGGTCGAGATATTATGCCTTCCAACATGTTCACCAAGTTTGATCAAGACAGGACGAAAACTGTTTGACTTAGATAGCGGAAACCTTAATTTTAGACAATTTGGCAAAATTCAATGGCCATACTTCAGGAGTGTCAGGCGGATTTGGCTGGTTTTAGAACTTGGTCGAGA
>Ga0224511_10003998_pt1 | contig 10944 bp, 6 predicted proteins | sample SF_May12_sed_USG_2_FD_169988 | JGI IMG/M metagenome (GOLD analysis project Ga0224511, IMG submission 169988) | Sediment microbial communities from San Francisco Bay, California, United States - SF_May12_sed_USGS_8_1 | ecosystem: Environmental > Aquatic > Marine > Sediment | place: USA...
CAGCTTCACCATAACCCGGCATCTTCACCTTAACCCGGCTGCTTCACCATAACCCGGCAGCTTCACCATAACCCGGCAGCTTCACCATAACCCGGCAGCTTCACCATAACCCGGCGGCTTCACCATAACCCGGCGGCTTCACCATAACCCGGCGGCTTCACCATAACCCGGCAGCTTCACTATAACCCGGCAGCTTCACCATAACCCGGCAGCTTCACCATAGCCTGGCAGCTTCACCATAACCCGGCAGCTTCACCATAACCCGGCATCTTCACCTTAACCCGGCTGCTTCACCATAACCCGGCAGCTTCACCATAACCCGGCGGCTTCACCATAACCCGGCAGCTTCACCATAACCCGGCAGCTTCATCTAACAGTGAAGATATCATCAAAAAGCTTGCCTGAGGGAGAAATATCATATATATTTTTCAAGTAAACACCAAGACTATGAGAAGCCTGGAACTCCATAGCTTTTCAGCTAGACTAGTTAGACTTACTAAAATAGCTAAGGATTGGGTTTTTTGACTGAAGTATCACTGCTGAAGCTGACTGATCAACCATTTCAAAGACAGCCTTGGTGGTGCTCTTCGCTCAATTCTTGATGACGTTGTGATGGCTATGAAAATGTCAAGTACTTGACCAGATGGCCTATGATAAATGTGTCATTTGATGGTATACCACGGGGTTAAAGTTACCTAGACAACCCATGGGATGGTGAACAGCTGACCTCGGCTATTATCTAAAGCTTAATCCAAGAATAGAACTGAAGTTTATGTAAATGTGATTATTTAGTGAGGCTACATTTCCGCCAACAATCAAATATGTTACCGGTACTATATAGGACTCTCTTTATAAAGGTAAAGTCAATGTGTTTACCAAATCATAGAATATGACCTCAAGCCACCCAGTCTTCTGAGTCACTAACAATACCTATACCACCTATTCTTGGATCAGATAACACCCTTATAATAGGCTGAACTCCAATCACGTGCATGTTGATGGTAAACCACCTTACCACAGCGAAGCATGTACAGTGAGACAAATATGATGGCGGATGGGTGGATATAAGCTGCCTATGCAATTTTATGATTGATGTGGTAGAACAACTCCAACAGTGACCTTTGTTAGAGGCACTGCGGTTGAGTGGTTAGAGCCCTTGTCACTGCCTCAGAAAGTGCAGCATTCAACACATCTTGTGTGCAGGTTTGTTCAAAGCCTCTCTGGTACGCCGTTGGGGCACCAGTGACCGGTTTTTATATTTCTGGCGGGTACAAATTGGCTCCCCAACAGCCACTTCCTCACATAGCCATAGGCTTAGGGACAGCCTTTTTATCCTTCCCAGCAAGCCTTTCCAGGTTGGACGCAATACCAACAATATTCTCTTTCTTACCTAAGAGTTGTTTGTACCATATTGTAGTATTTTAGTTCTCACTGCCATCCAGTTCCTGTCTGCAGAATCTCAACGAGCGAACAAATTATAATCCTTCATAATCCTTCATAATCTTAAGTTTCATCTCTGTATTCAATTCAGCCCTTGACACAATTCATTTACCTAGCGTATACCAGACCATCAGTTGATATGAGTTACAGATGAGCTACAGTATATGCATAGACATTCATGCAAATATCTGACAGCTATACATAGTCAATCCTGCTTTTGCCAAGTAAACCCTAATAGAGGGATAGCGGCAATGCTCAGTGGTAGAGTATTGGGTGTGCAACCTGTGAGAATCTGGATTGGAATCCTGGACTGTGGGCACGCCCAGGGCATATTTATGTAGATGTGCAAGCTGGTTTTTATATACCTTCCTGAGTTGATACCTGACAATAGTCCTAATCAATATCCACTGCCCCCCAAGACGACTCCCTTGGCTGACCTTGATTATATAACCTCCAGCGATGCCATGTTTTCTTCAATCTAACATTAACGGCAGCCCTCCAGTGATTCACACTGGTCCAAGGCAGCCGGAGTATAGTATACCCTCTGGTTGTCAATTATCGCGGTTGCTGACAAGCAATTCAGTCACAAAACAGTTTGACTTTTATGCCAAAGACAAAAGATTATTGAGTGCTCTTGAAATGAGCCTAGTCCCTCTTGACCCAGCAGTAATTGGTGGCTGACTTCAAAACCAGCGCGTGCCTAAGTCATACCACAGATTAGGTTTGATCTTGTAATCGGAATTTGTATTTCATGCCCACTGAATATATTTAAATACTTGAACACATTTCGCTAATATTTTCTCCACATTGCCCAGATATAGTGCTAGATATAATAGAGTATGATCCACCAATAACTCTACCGAGTCAGATCTCATCAATTCATCATCAGTTTCTGCTTTCTTTTCATATACTGGAGGAACTATACCAGGAATTCCTGCCTGTCAATCTTGGTTGCGTAACACGAATTGTATATCAGTGTGATACACTAACAGCCCAAGGCCAGGATTGCTGCTTGCAATAGCACTGGATGGAATATTGACAACAATTCTGCTATCGAAATACTGCAATTTATTTTATGATCAGTATTTTTCTGGAACTGGGGATAGCTGGATGGTTCCGTGGTAAGACTCGCAACCGTGAAAACTTGGATTCGAATCCCAATCATGGCGGGCTACCATTGTGAGTATAAGCTCAAAACAAAAGCAAGCCTAACTATGAGGTGGAGCGTTGATACTGACCCCTCACTATGAGGTGGAGCGTTGATACTCACCCCTCACTATGAGGTGGAGCGTTGATACTGACCCGCTCATGGTGCTCCATGCTAAGCCAGAACTAGTCAAAACCAATTCTATCTCGTCAGCTTCACCATAACAGTGAAGATGCCATACTAGAAAAAGCTTGCAAAGCTGCATGGCAATGGAGTCACCATCTCACACCTATCTGTTATGGTGTCACCATCCCACACCTATCTGCTATGGTGTCACCATCCCACACCTATCTGCTATGAAGTCACCATCTCACACCTATCTGTTATGGTGTCACCATCCCACACCTATCTGCTATGGTGTCACCATCCCACACCTATCTGCTATGGTGTCACCATCTCACACCTATCTGCTATGGTGTCACCATCCCACACGTACCTGCTATGGTGTCACCATCCCACACCTATCTGCTATGGTGTCACCGTCCCACACCTGTCTGTGCCGTAATCTGATAGAGGGATTTACTGCTACCACTGAACCAATCACCGAGTACTCTGTGCTACCCAGTATACCCACTGAACCCATCACAGAGTACTCTGTGCTACCACTGAACCCATCACAGAGTACTCTGTGCTACCCAGTATACCCACTTCACAGAGTACTCTGTGCTACCCAGTATACCCACTTCACAGAGTACTCTGTGCTACCCAGTATACCCACTGAACCCATCACAGAGTACTCTGTGCTACCCAGTATACCCACTGCCCCTACCCAGTATACCCACTGCCCCTACCCTGTATACCCACTGCAGTTATGTCTATACTGTTACATACCGTAACATACTGGGATCAGATGGTCAAATTTCGTCTAGTGAGTATTTAGTCCAAAACTCCGGGTACAGTTCTGACTTCAGTACAACCTGGTTATAGTTCTAGAGCATTAAAGTACGTATATAGTTGTTAATTTTTCTCAAATCTTGACAATAGAAAACAATGATGATGGTGACGCGAACAGGCAATCATTTCCCAGTCAATCCCGCTCGGACACTCTGTTACCATTTACAGATTGCTAATCAGAAATTATCTAAAGATGTACATATATACGTATATATACATATACGTCTGTTTTGTTTTATTATTCTTCTCTTCTGTCTTAATTGTCAACTCATGCGCGGTGTCATGAACTCTCTATCTGGTTTAAATATGGGTACACTTTGGTTGCAGTTCAGAAGCGAATTAGGGTCGGCTGCTTTTCCTATCACCATCGCTGGCTGTGGAATATGAATGCATGATTCTCTGTACACGAGAGTCACACATTTAAAGCACTCAGCCACTCTTGCTCCCTATAAATACACCATCTATCTATCTATAAAAAAATTGATCCCATTCTCTGACAGGTTCTATAAAAAGACTACAGGCTGACATTGATGTGACCGGCGTGGGTAAATCATATTATATATTCTGTCAGTATGGACTAATTGACTAGATAAGTAATAACCTAAGCTACAGAGATATCCTGCAAGCTGATCAAAGCGAGACAGGTTGATAGTTATTACATTATAAACCTGTGATGGCTTATAGCAATATGATAAACTAGACAGGCATGCATTACGCTGCCATTTTTCCCTTTATTACTCCCCTTGTAGAGCGTGGGGGAGGAGGTTATGGAGTTTGCCTCTTCGGAGACTTAAGATAAGTTTTAGATTGGGCGCCGTTTTTGCTGCTGGTTTTTCGGGGTTTGAACTTATAACTCGCTGTACACGAGACACGCGCATTATAACACCACAAAGCCACCATGGCCTCATCATCTGTTATTGAATCAACTACACTTAGGTTAGAGTGCTGATTTCACTGAGTGCACAGTTATTCTGGAACCCTAATGCAGAAAACTTTGGGTTGTATTTCACATACAAGACAGCTTCCCAAGACACCCATTTTAAAACAATTACCAATTTTGTTTTTGTTCTGGGGGAATGGGGCTCAAAATTGGTTGGTAAAGTTGGTGAAACACCTGCCCACTCCCGGTGGTGATAACATTGGAATGCTCTGGTACACTGTGAAGGCACCATATGACAGCCAGACTGAGTGAGGAATCCCGCATTCCATCACGGTATAGCAGGCACAGGCCCACACGAGCTACAGCTGATAACAGCCATAAGCTCATAATCTACGAGACTACACATAACGGACTACTGGTATTTGGTGGTTCTGCCCTCACTGCTGGGTGGATAGCATATCTTTCATTTGATATCGTGGGATTCAGTGGTAGAGTTCTGGAGTCGCAATCGTGAAGAGGTTATAACAAGAGAAAAAATTTCATAAGATGAATGGTAAATTCTATCATTTCAGATACACAACAGGAGTAAGGAAGCCTATGTAGCCAAGAAGAGAACGATAGACAAAGGAATGGAGAAGATAAAGACCGACTCCTCTTTCAGCCCTCGGAAACCAAAGTTCTCCATGTCAGGGGCGACGAATCCCACCAAAGATTTTGATGCTTTGAAGCTGATTAAAGAGACGATTACCGATGTTTCGTATACTCACCCCGGGGTTAAGGTCAGTATGAATGTAAGGTCAGGGTTATTATAGAATGCAAGACCAAGGTCATTATAAACCACACCTTCAGGATACGTAAATCGTGGTGGTTTGACGCAGAGTAAACCAAGATTCTATTCCCAACGGAGCGATCTTGTGGAGCTGCATTAGGTGCACCGTCTATACACACACACACACACACGCGCGCGCGCGCGGCGCACACACACACACACAGATAGCATTCTCCCTGTATTATCACGAGATATAGGGGAGGATGATACACCCGGGAATAATAGAGAGTTTGTAGAGTTGCGTTTCCTTATACATAAACGGAAAATGGGATCGAATTGATGTCATTGGCACACAAATGCAAACAAGTTACCGTATGGTCATACGAAAATTTTTCTAAATTCTGTACAATTGTTACTTAAAGAGGTTATGACATGGGCAAAAGCGTCTTTACTTGTTTGTGGATTCTGAAGCCTACCAGGAACAAATGGGCCCAACACCCAGTTCAACTAGAAGTTTAGATATAGCCCTATCCGATGCGCATACTTAGAGCCCTCTACGACGTTCTTCTCAGATCGTCGACGCACCAGAATTGGCCTCGAGATAGGAAATTAACACAGAGCTGTTGGTGTTTGCATTGATTTCTCCGCTTACGCGCCGATGTTTGAAGAATGCGTTTGCATGTGTATACTAGACTTGTAGTTACACAAGTCAGAATAGAGAAACTGTGCAACAAAAATATAGAAATAGGGTTTCAGAGCACAGCTTTTCACCTGTCAACGAGTGTTAGTGCCATTATTGCACAATTATAGAGGCTCGAGCGCAATGGCCTCTATTTAGGGCTAGGGAAAACCGGCAAAGCACTTATAACTTACATTTTCTCCAATCTTACGTTCAAATTTGAGTTCTCCTTGATGTTATAAGGGGGTGAAGATCACTAGGTTACTAAGTTTTAGTAATTAGATCCCATTTTATTTCTATTTGGGCCATTTGGGCCATAGTTATTCGAGTGACCGATGTTCCGTTTGTGGAAAAAGACCACTCGCTATCGCCGCAATGAATGCGGAGTTGCCTCCCTTTAAGAATGGGGAACACAACTCCGAAAAGCGTCGACCATCGACCGTGTCATAACCCCTTTAATACTTCATTCCTCTCTTTAGTCCCATCAACTAAGTCTGCCTTAGTTTGTAGGCAATCACCGTTGTTATGCAATATGAACTATAGTTGGGAAAGTTGAGTGGCTCTTTTGCTGCTGGTGGTCAAACCAATCAGTTCCTGCAGTTCAGACTTGACCTTATCCACTTCCCAATGTTTTAGAATTGTGGTTCTTTTAGTATCAGCTCGTGTGGACTATTATCACATGCCAAGCGCAGTGGTACTATTCCGGAGATAGGCACCTGCGGTGTAAACTTTTCACTCAACAGACTACTTGTAAAGCCCCTTTCAACTGGGCCTCTAACAGGCAGTCATAGAAATCCTCACCTAAATCTCTGTTGACTTTTAAATAACTCTCTCATGGATTCAATACGCCATGGAGATCTTTGTCTGTAATGCTACAGCCTCTAAGGGGCTCTATAGCAGCCATTTGGGCGGTGTGCTGAAATGTTTGTATGGCGAGTTCCTATCACCGGTTTAGTACCACTGAGTTTGGCATATGGTAGTAATCTATATCATCGGATACTAAATGAACCACAATTCTAAAAAACATTGGCAAGCAAAATAAGTCACATTTTTAAATGCAGAAACTCATTGGTTTGACCAGCAGCAGCATAAAAAGCCATGGGTGTTTTCAACTTTCCCCGACTATAATATACCAGACATATTTATATATTTGCACACATATCGTGCACTGAATCACTAGTATTACCAATCTAAAATGAACAATATTTTCACTGAGTAAGTGAACAGCTCACCGAGCGAGTCAATATATGTTAAGTAGGCGGAATCACCAGAATTCCGGTTTCATAGCGGGGTACGCAACTCCGCAAACTCTCTGTTATTTGGTGCGAACTACCCAGAATTACCTAACCATAAACAATTTATTTTGTATACATCTTTCCAGTCCACATTGTCCACCATGCAGTGGTGCACTAGCCTACCAGCTATTAATCAATGATAGCTAGCGGGGATAGCTCCGTGGTAGGGTGCTGAGCTAAAAAACTTTGGAATATGGGTTTAAATTTCGGTCCTGGTGGGCTAACGGTGTGAGTGTGAGCACCCACCGCTCGAACAAGCTTCAAGCTTCAGAGGATGGCCAAATGCCTGCATAGAACAATGAAAACACTAGAGGTACTTCGCCAAAGTGAAGTCCAGAAAATCATTTAGTAATCGGTGTGCGTCACTCAGTGCGCAGCCCACCTTTACGACTTGTCTCCCTATAGCCTGAGGTTTCCACTGATTACCTCAGCCAATGAGCTGATGGCTATTATATTGAAGAAGGTTTAATATGGAGACTTCATTAATTTTTAGTCAAAGATCATGCTGCCTTTATTACAGACTCAGGTAGTCCCTATAGAGTAGCCTATACTAGATACTTAAGGGCCTCTAGTAAGCACTAAAGCCCTCCACCATCTTCTGAACTAATCACCATATCCAAACTAGGGCTCTAGTGTCAGTCGATACTAAATTATCCTCTCCTAGGATAACTCCATGCTAAACCTTTGCACTCGGATGAATAGACTAATGATTTATGATGACCTTGATAATAAATTAATCTTGAACCTCACCACATTGCAACAAGTAGTAGAGCACATTTTAGTTTCCAGACAATTATAACACACTGTTGGGGTTTATTGAAATCACTGCGGAAGCTATGCATCTTTTACAGGTGATGAGTTCATCTTTAGCTCGGGCAATCTCAGCCCATCATTAACCCATGTATCTTAGCCTATCATTAACCCATGTATCTTAGCCTATCATTAATCCATGTATCTTGGCCATATGACTGTGATGCTGGTTGTATGTACCCTGTGTGGTTTGGTACAGCACCAATTTCCTCCCATGGGATCTGACTGTTACCACCATATTTGTCCCAGAGTTAAGGGAGGATAACTTTATAGCTACTGTGCCTTCCAAATAAAAAGTGACCACAGTACCGCCTATATAATGATAATAACTGCATGGATGGATATTATGATGTCTATGGGTACTGCCCTATGTGAATACTGTTAGTAATGATATTTGAGGTTGACTCACTGATATTATAAAAGTGCGACTTATCTCATCGTTATAATTTAGGTTAATAGGGCCCCCTGAGGGGTCTACCATTTAAATTATTAGTTCCCAAGTCAAAGCCAGGGTCACTGGCTGAGCATTTCTATTGATTTTCAATTATATCACCGAAGAGAATGAAAAGGTTGATGAAATTTTTGGCAGCTTTTGAAAACAAAGATGTTATCCACGTAAAATAAATCCAATCTGACTCAATCGCACTGTGAAGACGGGAGCTCCTCACATACTCCCTGTCTCCTACAGTATCAGGAAAACACAAGGACGGTCACTACATAAGATTAAAAACCAACCTCTCGCTTAGACAAAGGATGAAAAATCATTTCATGATTGTAGAGACGACCTGCAAACATGGCGGCACGGCGTGCTCGACATTCCGCTCCGGATGTGACGTTTGGCGGGAAGGTTGATGTGGAGTTACTGAGAGCTTATGATGACTTGAGGAAATCGGCTTCACCAGCGAGCCTAGGTACTAGATGGTAGCCGGAGAGGCGGGTCACCGGAAATGATGTGGTTCGGGAGTGGGGTCAGATTGGGAGGGGCTGGGGTGTTGGGGGTGAGATGGTGTTGAGGGTGAGGAGTTTATAGGGAATGAGGAGTGGGTATAGTGGTGGGCTGAGAGGGTAGGAGGTGTGGTGGAGATGAAGCGGGTGCGTTTAGGGTGGTGAAACTGATTGGGAGTTTTGGTTAATAGGAGGTGGAGAGGGGCTTCGGTGGTTGGGCTGGGGTCTAAGCAGTCGACCGGTTACCTGACTAGGGGGTGGCAGACTGGCAAAGATAGAGGGGACTCTAAGATAGAGGGGACTCCGCAATGGTAAAACAATAGAAATTCCTGATTGCTCGTCGTATTTTCTTAGGTTAAATTTAATGCTTTCAGTTTGCATTGTTGTTTATTCTCTTGTACCCACTAAACTCGGTGAGAACACCAGACGGATTTCATGTTATTTTGCTGGTTGTTTCCTATAGAGAGAAGAAGCTCTTTGGGCGGTTCGGAGCTCGAACTCATAGAAGAAGAGGAACCGCTACAAATTGATGAACCTGAAAACCAGGAAGAGCAAATCGTGCTTCCAATATCAACACCAGCCATGCGCCTGCCGCCAATATTCGAGAATCAAGGCTTTAAGCTTTCCAAACGAGATTTTAGTAAACCTAAAAAGGAGACGGAGCTAAAAATCAACGAAGCTGGGGATTATAGATATATTAGGTCTAACAGAAATAGGAAACTCTCCATGTAAGAACGCGAGAGGGTAGAGTACGAGACGCCTGATTCATCACAAGCTGTAAAATTATCAATGTAGTTAGTCCAAAGAGTTTTATGAGACACAGCAATGTGAGCAAGCATTTCAAAGGATGCATTTGTGCCCATTGAAAATATTTTTGTAAATAAATTATTTCTCTGTTTTATGTGTTGGGTAGTCATAAGGCAAGTCGAGTTCATGCAGCAGCGATGCGGAGGTAATTACGAGGGGTGAGGCGGATCATTGATTGGTGGCATAATAGTAGTTGGGAAATTGATTAGCTGCCTCGGAGAAAAATACGCTGGGTTGTGCATTGCAGTGAGGAGGTCATTTTCAAGGTTATAATATCGGCAACTGTCAATACCATAAATGCCAGGGTATTAAAGATAGTTCGTACGAACATAGGAGAAATAGGTTTTCCTCTCAAATGACTGTTGAAATGTGTGTTCAGGAAATGAATGCTCTTCCTCAGAACAGGAGAGTTATGAGGATTATGTCTAGAAGTTTCATTACCAAGGCAATTGTGCAAAGGTCAAGCCAAGTGCACACAAACCAGAACAGACAACTGCACATAGAGGTTTCCATTAGGAATAGACGGGGGAGGTAACCATGATTGGAAGTCCTTAGGTGATCAGCTTCTGGCATGAATACGCGACCCATGAAAGTCGTCTTGCTCCATACGCAAACCAACTAGACAAAAACAACTATCTAGTCACTAGTCATGATACACTCTGAAATCTAGCAGCAAGGTTGCCTGTTCAGCGCGCTAACATCCAATAGCTGCTGAATATGTGCGGAATACACGACGGGTTTCCTTGATTATGTACCCGCTACTGCAACCTCATATACGTGACCGTTAGCAACTAAAGGGATTGTCATTGATTGCTGATATGGTGCTTAGTCGCCTAATGAACAGGCATAAGCCTACCAAGAGCTACACATGTCAGGGAACGAGCATTTTATGCGCACCTGCTGCTCGCAGCCTCCCTGTCTTGGCGGAAGCTCAGAAACATGCAGGCATGTGCATGGTAGGAACTCGTACGAATGAGTTCCATGCATGATGCAGACATGTGCATCATGCAGGCATGTGCATGGTAGGAACTCGTAGGAATGAGTTCCATGCATACACATGCCTGCATGATGCACATGCCTGCATGATGCACATGCCTGCATGATACACGTGCCTGCATGATGCACGTGCCTGCATGATGCACGTGCCCGCATGATGCACGTGCCTGCATGATGCACGTGCCTGCATGATGCACGTGCCTGCATGATGCACGTGCCTGC
>Ga0224511_10003999_pt1 | contig 10943 bp, 9 predicted proteins | sample SF_May12_sed_USG_2_FD_169988 | JGI IMG/M metagenome (GOLD analysis project Ga0224511, IMG submission 169988) | Sediment microbial communities from San Francisco Bay, California, United States - SF_May12_sed_USGS_8_1 | ecosystem: Environmental > Aquatic > Marine > Sediment | place: USA...
CATTGAATTATATAAGGAAAAGTTCAAACGACATCTTCTCTTGAACCGCTAATGGTAATTTGACCAAACTCAACAGGAATGGTCCCTGGGTGGTCCCCTACCAAAATTGTTCAAATGGTTCTGATTGATTGCATACGTGTATGTAGGTCACGGGGTCAAAAAAAAGTTTTTCAAAATGCAATTTTCAAAAATTTTCTTGTCTGAAACTACAAGGCCTAGAGCTTTCATATTTGGTATATAGCATCATCTAGAGGTCCTCTACCAAAGTTGTTCAAATTATGCCCCTGGGGTCAAAATTGACCCCGCCCCGGGGGTCACAATTTTACATTGAATTATATAGGGAAAAGTTCAAACGACATCTTCTCTTGAACCGCTAATGGTAATTTGACCAAACTCAACAGGAATGGTCCCTGGGTGGTCCCCTACCAAAATTGTTCAAATGGTTCTGATTGGTTGCATAAGTAGGTCACGGGGTTAAAAAATAGGTTTTTAAAATGCAACTTTCAAAAATCTTCTTGTCTTAAACTACAAGGCCCAGAGCTTTCATATTTGGTATATAATAACATCATCTAGAAGTTCTCTACCAATATTTGGTTATAATAATATAATGGCTTCACCTTGACCCTTGCCCTTTTCCTCAGGTGAGCGACCTAGGGCCCTTTGGGCCCTCTTGTTTAAGAAATTTTGTTCGGTAATTTCATATCAGGTATATTTGCTGCGATAGGAATTTGTGTGCTTTTTTGTGCACTGGAAATTGTGTTAGTTTAAAAGGATTTGATTATTATTTTTACATTCTTTACCTAATTGTACACAATTGACAAATGCCTGCATCACATAGGATGCCAAATGCTTTTATTAGGAGTTAAAATGCAAGCCATTTTATGTGAAACACAATTTCATTAAAATCACTGTTTCATGGTTTCAAGTATTTCAATTTTTATATATTGCAGGTGTACCAGACAAAAGCCCTTGTGAACATTGCTACTCTTCATTTGGAGAACCACGACACCCATCAGGCAATAGTTCACTATGAGCGCCTTCTTCACTTGGAGGCTGAGTTGTTACTTGAGGCTGGTAGCGAGGAAAATCTGCCCGAATTCTGGACCAGGGAGCTGCAATGTGGCTTACATCTTAATCTCAGCATTGCATACAAGGCGATCGGCGATATGAACTCGGCAATCAAGCATGCACAGAAGTATGTGGCGTTTATTGAAAAATATGGCTTTCAAGGTAAACTGAAGGCAGAGTCGTATCACAACACAGGCATGCTGAATGAGGTGCTAGGAAACTACAATGATGCGATTAATAACTATAACAAGTACCTTGATGAATGTAAGAGAAATAGTGACAAGAAAGGGGTGGCTCAGGCGTATGGCTGTCTTGGAAGCGTTTATGCAGCGTTACGGAACTGGAAACTCTCGCTGACCTATCATGAGCAGTACGTGGCGATGGCAGCTCGGTTTGATGACAAGAGGATGCAAATTATCGCCAACGAGATGCTTGCTGATACTCTAATGCTTAAAGAAGATTACGAATCAGCGCTGCAGGCTTATGAGGAAATGATCAACTGCTGTATTCGGACGGACTACAGGACTCGCGCCACTGGCATGTGTAAGCTTGGGCATGCTTACAGAGCGCTAAAGAAGAACCAATACAGTCTCTACTTCTATGAACAAGCTGCGCAGCTAGCGGAAGACTTTGAGTTCCCGGAAATCGAGACTCTGTGCCACTACAACATCGCGTGCATACACCAGCAGTCGACACAGATGAAAGAACTAGAGGTGGCGCTCAAGTACTTTGAGAGTCTCGTGCCGTACTATGAGTCAAAGATTCGGGAACATCGGGCAGAAGCCAGCCACTGTCCACAGGAATACCTTACTCAACTACAGGTACTGGTAGTTTGTGTTTTCTCTCTGTTTTGGTTTATGTTTTAGCATTAAATGCTGCTTTGTAACATTGATTACATCAGACAGGGTCAAAACACTCTAAAATTCAAGTATGTAGAGTAAATGTATGACCTATGAAGGTGTATGTTATGTATGCAACCAAATTGCCTTCATCATTTTAAGACAATGTAATAGACTGTCCTAATGCTAATTACTAACTTTAATGTTTAGTGGAGAAGGCTGTATACTGATCTTCATATTGAAAAGCTCTTTTTTATTCAGACTTTTAATCCATTCTTCAAACATATGATTGTAAGAATTATTAATAGATATCATCAAAATTTGAATCATGTGTTCCTTAGACTGAATAATCAAGTTGTATGTAACCTGCTATTTTAGGAGTGTTATGACGGGATCCAGACTGTTCACGCCAAGCTGGGCAACAAGGAAGAGTGTCTGCAGTTTGCCGAGGCATTTCGGAAACGTACCCTCACTCAGACACACAACTATCAGGTAGGCTTCCTTTTTTTGCTCCCCCCATTAACTATCATTTAACTATCCTAAAAGAATATTGATGGAATTTAGATGTCAACGAAATGATTGTAATGGAAGTAGATTGGAAAAAGTTGGCCTAAGCAAAGTTAACTAAAGTCTAATATAAAATCTAAGCATTTATTGAAATGTAGCAAATATAAGATTTTGAAATAAGGCATACCCATTTATCATAACATAAACTCATTGATCTGTTTATAAATGGACAGTTCCACAACTGTCAATCATGATCATTTATAACTGTGCATGGTCAATTTTAATCCAATATATTAGGATTATATTGTCATCTGACAATCTGACCTAGAAAATACAAAAGAAAGCATACTTCCTGAGTGTGATAAACCTTATCGCAAGATCAAAGAAAATATACCGCTTGGGGAGGAGCTTGAAAATTTGTGGAACTATCCATTTGTTTCAATCCCTTTGTGCTTTTCTACAGGTGACAGCCCTAACAAGTCAGAGTCACACGGCTCCCTGGGATATCTGGACCGTAGAGAGAATGGCTCGCGTCGTGTCACAGCAAAACAGGTCTGTCATTAATTGCTTTGTATGTGAACAGTGGCATTGAGTTTTTACTTATTTATTTTGGATCAGTTGCAAAACAATTGGCCAAACATATATTTATCTAGCTGTACAGCTTATTACAGATTAGGGGAATCTTTCTCATTTTTTGAACACAGTTTGAGGAAAGGGAGAAACCAGCCACATCCTTATATGCTTAGAACTGAGCAAGGAAGCCTCTGGCACTATTTGTATAATGTCTTTGGTATGAGGCAGTTCAGGATAGAACCATCGAACACCCCACCCCTCCCCTCTTCTTGGAGCTAACACCTTTCCTACTTAACCATTACACGAACCTTCAATTTACTGTAGAATTAGTAATTCAAGTATGGAAAGATTTTTTGTGGAATTGTATTTTTCAAAATTTCTGTAGTCTTTACACATGCTTTTCTTCACAATAAATTGATGCTGGATTTTGCCTTCGTTATGAATGCACATATTCAATTTAACGACAATTACATATTTAACCACTGTAAAGTTGTGTGCGCTCACACAATCACGGTACAATGGTGGGTTGCAGCACTGTGTTGTACTACTCCCTGCTCTCAGAACACCTTCTGCTCTGGGTTCTACAGCCGGGACACGGTCTCATACGCTTCTACAGTCGCCGAGCAGAAAACGGTCTCACCATGACTCAGACGGTAATTAGCCACTAATTTGTTTGTTTTGTTTATATAAATGATTTAACACTATTTCCAACATTTAAAGGGCATATCATGGCAAACAGTATGCCCAGTGTTCTTGATTTTACCAGTAATAGCCTCTTTACTTCCAAGGATGCCGACTATTTCTCACATGGGTCATATGTGAGGGACAATTGAAACAGGCTTCATAACTCACAGTGCAGTGTCTAATATCAATTATCACAAAGAAAGATTGCCACATCTGTTGGGGCTTAATCCTCTGATCCCAAGAATTGCAGTACTGCTCTTAACTGACTAAACCAGTCGTAAACAGTCACCTAGGACACAAGATTCCTGACAATTTACCATGACAGACATACATAATTATTATGTATGATTTGTTTATATTATTTACCGACCTTTTTCTCACAAACAGTTATTCATCTCTATTCAGATTGAAAGTCTACTGGATGAGATACACTCAGAAGTCGATCTTCAGTCCCTGCCACGCTTAAGCGAGAACCGAGCCTTGCCGCTGAGAAACACGCAGCTGGAAATGACAAGGAAGAAAAATCTCAAGCTCTCCAAGCCCGCACAGAAGTCAAAGGAAGCGGAATCGGAATTAAATACAAGCAAGGCGGACAACTCAGGTGGAGAGGCAAAAGCTGCTAAAGAATCAAAGCCAGAAAAGACAGTTCAGCGTCGATTATACGATATCCTGTTTTCTCCCGTAGAAGACATTCTTTCCAAACTCCCAAAAGAGAGCTCCCTGATTGTCATTCCTGATAAGGCACTCTGTCATTGCCCATTTAACGTTCTACAGGATTTTCTCAATCGATACAGCTACTCTCGATTCCACATCACGATAATTCCCAGTCTGCTTGTTCTCGATCGAGTGGTTGCTAACGAGCTCAGCCACCTGCGAGCTCTTGACGACCTTGAGTTTGAACGGCAGCTGAACAGAAAAGGCGGCGTTCTCAACGCAGCTAATAGGTATATCTTGCTCAAATGTCTCGTTGAATTTTTTTATTCTTTAAAACAATGTTTGCACTAAATATGTGTACTTTTTATTGAAGAACACATATATTTGATAATTGTAGCTATATTTTATTAAAATAGTTTTGCACTGGCCTAGTGGTACCAATGGAGGTAGTGATTTTGAAAAAATTGAACATTGATTTCTATGAAATGTATACTTAAAGAGTGATTATAAGTCCTCAATGAGACTTTTTGGTATTTCTCAGTGACTCAGTTTTCGTAAATGTGAATCCTTTGAATCACTGTGCCAATTTCTATGTTTATTACTGCAAAATAGGGAATACGCTTTCAGGTGTATTAAACTTTTTATGACAGGTTTGGTGGAACCAGTGGGGTGTCTTCCCCCCAGTCGGGCGTGTCCGGTCATGACGTGAGCCCACGGCGCATGGCTCACCCACGTCTGCTCTCCCGTCCTGCCAAGACACCCATGCCCCCACCCACACCTGGCAAACTGCCAAAACAGACAACACTGTATGAGGAAGACTTCAGGAAACACCCACAGTGGACCAGTCCAAGGCATAATAGAGGTGAGTGATAATTTAATGGTTGACAGTGAAATAAACTTTCGTTTGTATATTTCTCTCTGTCTTCCTATATTTTTCACTGCTGTGAAAAACAAACTTGTTTTATCTGTAAGGATATTGCTTTCTATGATAATACTTAAAGTACATGTCTTTAACCTATTTCCTCTAAATGCTACACTTTATATAAATCTGCCTTATATATAAAAAGAGTCATGTTTCAAAAGGTTGAGAAAGATGGTTGTATCTTTCAAATAAGTCAACCTCTTATGCTTGCATATTTTATCATGAAAAAGTTCAAACAGCATGGTTATTCAAATTTTACATTTGCCCGAAATTACTTTAAACAAACTCTGATTTTACAGCAGGGTACTGAATCCCCACATTGTTGCTCCATATGTATTTCCAGTTGGTCTAAGATCGTACATAGCTGTGCAGAATGTCCCCACATTGTTGCTCCATATGTGTTTCCAGTTGGTCTGAGATCATACATTGCTGTGCAGAATGTCCCCACATTGTTGCTCCATATGTGTTTCCAGTTGGTCTGAGATCATACATTTCTGTGCAGAATGTCCCCACATTGTTGCTCCATATGTGTTTCCAGTTGGTCTGAGATCATACATTGCTGTGCAGAATGTCCCCACATTGTTGCTCCATATGTGTTTCCAGTTGATCTGAGATCATACATTTCTGTGCAGAATGTCCACACATTGTTTCATCATATGTATTTCCAGTGGGCCTGGGCTCCTACAGAAGCACGCTCGATTCCCCCCAGTCCTCGGTAGCGGGCGTTCCCGCCCACCTGGAGCGAGCCATGTGTTACGGCACGTTCACCACGCTCACGACACACACAGCTACGAACACAGACATCACCACGTCAACCAACACTGTAACGCAGTACCGACAAGTCAGCTCCAGAGATCGATGCCTTGTGTTTGGGAACCCGAAACTACCGGAAAGGTGAGGTTTAAAGAGACTGTTCCTACAATTAACTAGGTTTTGTAATATCCCTCTAATGTGAAGAATGAAACAAATTCTTATTAAATTTTTTCCAAAACAAAATTAACCATTAATACCAAAATTAGCTTAAAAGAAATACTTTGGTAGGGATTATTATTCAAACTACATGACTGTATAATGTGCTGAGAATAGTCATTTGAAAATATAATTGCACTAGATCTAGTTAAGCAATGTTAAGCCTGTTCCCTTCACATTTAATGAAATAATCTGCTGATTTTTCAGACTTCATTTGTATGAATCATCATGGAAACCTGGTGTGACAGAAATGATTTCTGGAAAACAAGAGCTCCACGAGGTTGCTAGGTTACTGGATGTCATACCAACCACACGAGATGAGGCCACAAAACAAGCCTTCCTTACTGAGATGGAGAGAGCCTCAGTTGTACATATTGGTGAGAAAAAGTTCGAATGTTGTGTCATAAAATGTTCATGCGATAAATTTTAGGTGGTATAATGCTTGCCTGTTTACTGTTACAAATAACACATCAACATATAGTTGGTTGGGGGAAATTACTAAGTGTCATAATGCACAACATCATTTGGGCCAATCAAAATACTTAATCTTTTGTGTTTCCCTAGCATGGCACACTTGCAATGTTTGACGTAATGTGCTTCTCTACACTTTTCGAAGCATGGGACATCGTTTTTAGCTAATTGGAATAATGCAATTGTGTAAGATAAGCTTGGTCATTAATTCACTCATTTGTCATGGTATGTGCAGTGAAATTTATGTTTGTTTGGCTTGTTTTTTCTCCAGTAAGCTACGGCTGCCTACATGAGGGGTCCATAGTGACAACACCTGCCCCTGTTGACCCTGACAGCCCGACCCCAGCAGAAGAATCCTACCTGGTAACCGTTGACGACATCCTGTCACTGAAGGTCACCGCCCAACTTGTCGTGTTGAGTCTAGGCCACTCCCCCTACCGACGACAAGTCACGCCCCCTGGTTACCTGCTGCCCAGTGCCTTCATTGCTGCAGGTGCATTTTTCTCACTTTTTCTTCTCTCTTTTTTAGCTCACCTGAGCACAAAGTGCTCAGGGTGAGCTATTGTGACCAGCCTTTGTCCGTCGTCCGTAGTCGTCCGTCGTGCGGCGTCCGTCGTGCGTCGTGCGGCGTGCAGCGTCTGTAAACTTTTTTGCTTAAACATCTTCTCCTCTGAAACCACTCATTGGATTTTGACCAAACTTCACAGGAATAATCCCTGGTTGGTTCCCTACCAAAGTTGTTCAAATGGTTCTGATTAGTTGCAAAAGTAGGTCACGGGGTCAAAAGTAGGTTTTCAAAATGCAATTTTCAAAAATCTTCTTGTCTGAAATTACAAGGCCCAGAGCTTTCATATTTGGTATATAGCATCATCTAGTTATTAGAGTATAATCATTAAATTTACAACCTACATAAGTTGACATACAAAGCTATGTAAAATGTAAGAAGAAAAAGTAAATAAATGGGCTAAGAGTTTAGACCCCCCTCCCCAACTTACCAAAAGAAAATTTACAAGTAACTCTTTCAGACCTCATCATTAAGCATTTGTAACGGTTTATTTTTAATAGTTTATGCCCACATTTAAGTTATTAACAAAGGAGTATTTGGCAATGTTTATGGAAAAATCAAGTGTAAGTCGAAAAAAATGTCATGCATCCAATGAACCATTAATTCTGTTCTATCTTCTAGCTACTATTAGTTCTTCTTGCTTTATCGCCAGGGGCCCAATGTGTGCTGACCGTGCTGTGGCCCCTGCCGGATGCCTGTGTGGAGAAATTCTTCCACGCCTTCTACCTTAGCCTTCAATCTGGTGGATTCGTGACCGTGGCCCTCATATCCGCCATCACTGCCCTTAAACAGGATGACAAGTGAGTGTGCTAGCTTGAGGTAATGATAGTTTTTAGAGATGTGAAACCAATTTATGTACAGTAAATAAGTTATATTTTGTTACCATTGAATTTATTGTATGCTTTTTGTAAAATGAATTTTTCAATATTGGCAGGGTAGAAATGATATGTAAGTGAACCTAGGCCTTTGTACATTTATTCCCCTCAACAATTGTGACCTCTTTGTAGAAGATTATCATGTCCATAATATGGAGGTGCATGGCTGACAGGTGTCGTAATTTGATATACATATTTTATATATATTATCAATGTTTTTGTGTCGCCTTTATAAAAAAGTACTTAGTGATCGCTTTGTCTGCCGTCCATCCAATGTTCCGTCTGTCATAAAACTTAACGTTGGCTATAACCTTTATCTATAGGCTAATTCTTAATATTTCTTTATCAACCTTTCAAATTATATTGCTTGTGACAACATGGACATGATGGTGCCAACTATTTCAGGGCAAGGCTACATTTTCTGAAGGTTTACCCCTTTTTGTACTTGGAAGTTTGTCATGAAAACTTAAAATTTGCTATATAACTCTTGTATTAAACATTTTTGTTATACTGACATGAAGTAGCCAGGCGTGTCACAAGTGTTCAACTGAACACCCATCTAGTTCATTTCGAGTATTTTAAATACACACTTTCAATGTTTCAATTGCAGTGCTTCAATATGCAATATTTCCATTTCAGGTACAAGGCCCCCTATTACTGGAGTGCATTTGTCCTGGTGGGCAAAGACGTCCAGGTCAATATAAAGGACATCAGGTACGTACGCTAATTTTTTATACCACTTAAACAATGAGAGTTTATATGAGACACCTTATCAGTAGGCTGTTGGTCTTTCCTTTATCCTCCAGACATGCGATGCTGGATCAAGTCTTGGACAAAGTTGAGGCTGAAGTGGAGGAACAGACGGGACGTGAGTTCCTCAACCCGCGCCCGGTGATTGCGCCCATCAAACGCAAGCCCGAGAACCTGCACTCACTGCAGCTCTTCCTGTCCGGGCTCTTGAGAAATCATTCCCATCAGCCCCGGTGCCTGCCCAGTCTTATAGATCTGGTAAGGCTGAATTAAATGGTTTTTGAAAGAAAACTTAATGATTAATTAAATTACAATCAAACCTGTGTTAGCCGTCACCTCTATTAAGCAACCAAGCTGTCTTAAGCAGCCAAACAGAATGTTTCCAAACGTTAATTTTGTACTGATATTCACCTCTGTTAAGCAGCCACCTGCCTTAAGCAGCCACTTTTTGTGCTTCCCTTATGTGGCTGTTTAACACAGGTTTGACTGTAATTGTTTCGGTTGTTAATCACGAAAATGTGTCAAAATGACTTTTTTACATTTGTCTTATAGAATTAAGCTCATTATGTATAGTTTATTTGTTTAATGTCCGTTAGGCTGGTGCTTTATCATTTTGAAATGGAATTGTTATTTCATTTATGGTTGAGGTATTTTCTGTAAATGGCATTTTCTGGGAAAAAAACTAGCCATAACCCACTATGAAGCCAAGTGACATAAAAGACATCTAAACATACGCCACAACTTAATAGCATACGTCCATGTGAAATATGTCACCAGAAGAGCATAACCTAGTCCCTGCCTTTTTAGCTGGACATATTTATATTTTTTAAATTTAAAGAGCAAAGATTGGAACTGGTGGCTGGTGTCACAAATCACTGTTTATTAATAATCAACTACATAAAAATTTATTTAAGTAAATAATGTTTTGGCACGTTTTCGCAGCTGGACAGCTCATTGAAGCGTCTGCACACGGAAGATAACAATCGACAACCTTGCCTTCTGTCGTCCGACATCATGTCTGGTTCTGGCGCGGTAGAGCTGCTCAAATTCCTAGGATTCCACTTCCAGGTAAAATCAGAAAATTTTGTGATGTATAATTTTCTTGTTAATGGAATGTGTGTCACGGATTAAAATTCCAGATCACACTCCCGACATGTATAATCTTCTAGCATGGTGTGACGTATCGTCGATGTTATAAAAAGCTCTCACATTATATAACTTTACACAGGCAACTAAAAGTGATATAAACCGACAAATTCCATTTATATTGTTATCAAGCCTGCTTGCAGTAAACTTCATTAAGCCATCACTTTCTATTGTTCGGTGTTTTTTCTTGCAGGCGCCTGTCCATGCCTCTGGATTTCGCTTGTCTGGGCTTTAACTTTATAATGGGGGGCACAGATTCTGCGGGCTTAATAATGTTGCCTTTTCAGCAACAGATTTCTAGTATACTCCAGTGAGCCACCAGCCAATCATAATACTATTATTGTTGTATGCAGGCTAAAGGCACCCAGCTGGACAACCCATACGTTTTGTTCCCCCACTGGAACAGAGACGAGCTGCTCATACCGACGTACGACGCCCTCCGCTCTCTACTTGGTACGTAGTCTTGTGCGAAAGTTTAACTTGTAGAGAATACCAATGTATGATGCCCTTCTCCCCCTACTGGGTATGAAGTCTTGTGCGGAAGTTTGCTTTGCTTGGTACTTGGTACATAGTCTGGTGTGAAAGTTTGACTTGTAGTTAATAACAACGTACGATGCCCTTTGCTCTCTTCTGAGTATGTAGACTTTTACAAAAGATTGACTCAAAGTTTATACCAATATACTGTGAAAGCATTTTATTTCGTGGGGCAGAAATTTCGTCGTTTGAAGACGACGGACATATTCGTGGGTACTTGACTTCGTGGATTGCCCTATCCACGAAATTAAAAAAATACAAAAATATTACCTTCAATTTTTGACAGATGCGAAACTGAGACCTAACACTGAAACAGGGTCAATTGCGAAACTAAGGATTAGCGAGTGACTCTGCCTATTGTCTTACGTCACGCCTGAAGATATTGA
>Ga0224511_10004000_pt1 | contig 10942 bp, 4 predicted proteins | sample SF_May12_sed_USG_2_FD_169988 | JGI IMG/M metagenome (GOLD analysis project Ga0224511, IMG submission 169988) | Sediment microbial communities from San Francisco Bay, California, United States - SF_May12_sed_USGS_8_1 | ecosystem: Environmental > Aquatic > Marine > Sediment | place: USA...
AAGAAGCTAGCACATGGTGGGGTTAAGGCGTTCGATGACTACATGTGTACCAGTGTGAACGTGAAGAAATGCATAAGCTATATAGTGAACGAAAATTATAAAATATGCTACTCAGTACAATATACAATGTATAAAAGTACAAGATTTATACATTTTTACCATGCTATGTACATTCTATGTATATACTGGTTAAAGTAACATGTTGGAATATTAAATAAATAAATATAATTTATATATATTACATACTAGTACATGTACAAACAAGTTGTTTTGCCGGATCTACCTTTTTGAGGGATAATGCTTGAAAAAATATAACATTTTTCCTACCGACCGACCCAACGTAAAAATTGAGGGTCGGTAAAGGGCAAACAAAGTATTTTTTAATTTAGGCCTAAGCATAATTATAATACTTGTAAATATTGAGCAATGCGCAGCTAGTTGAGGTGTTCATAATTATTTCTTTACCAATATACACTTCATTTTCTTTATGAAGCACTATAGAACCTATAGGTACTAAAAAACTGATGAAAGGGAGGTAACATTTATAAGCCCTTACAAAAATATAAATGTACTTCAGGTTACCACTGAAAAAGAAATAGGGAGATAATGTAAAATAATCCTGATGTAACAATCTATTTTTATTTAAGTGGTACCCATTGCACACTTAAAACTGTTTTGTTGGGCTTAAACAGTTGTGCATCTGTTCGCTTTGTCTCGTTTGGTCCCGCTTTGTCCTATTTGCCTAGGCTAACATAGGTGAGCGTGTGTACTTTTTAAGATTCTCGTACGAAGACCGTAGAAGGTCCTCCCTGTAATCGAGCATGTCCTGATACGTGGACAACGAGCGCACCAGCTGCGTGTTCTTGGCCGACTCATAGTGGAAGTCCGGTTTTGTGGACATGTACCTGCAGACATATAGGTTAATGATAAACTTGGGAGGCATTTGTGAAAGCAGCTTTAACAAGTTTATATCTAGCAGTGGACAAGAACAGGCAAAATAACAATTGATGTGATTTAAACTGTTGTCAAATAACAAGCCTTAACAAGAGATCTAAAAAAGAATTGTACCAACACGTAGATCTGTGACCTACCCAATTTGCTTTTGATAAACCATCCCTTTTCATGGAAGCATAGATTTTGTTAACTTGTAAAAAAAGCCTTGCAATTCCTTCATATAAATTAAAATTATGATTAAAAACTTTTCTCAAAAACAAAATGTTTCCCTCTTTCACATGCACAAAAATTTATACCATTTAGGCTTTGGGCCACGAATGCGTTCCAGCTCCTGCTTGCGTTTCAGCTCAAGCAGTTTAGCTTCCTCAAGACGCAGTCGCTCCAAGCGAAGCTTTCCCAGCACCAACTGATGGGGAGAGGTCAGGTAAACGGAAGATGCACCTGGTCAAAACAAGCAAGTCCTGTTTGAGAAATATGAAATGAAACTGTCTAAATTGTAGGAAATTATTAACTAACAGTAAAACTTATGTTGTTGTTAAATGTAAGTTACAATATTAATTTGTGTACATTTCTTTTCTGATAGAAAATGAAATTAACATTTAGAATTGCATTTAAGAAAATTTAAACAATCACTAACACACATAAACTTCCAACATGCAAAGATATACGTGTTGGGGTATGCCAAAAAAATATTAAAATTCATCAAAAACCAAGTTTCACCTATAACTGGGGCTTCACTGGTCATCAAGTACTGCTTGTCTAGATGCTGGTCATCTCTAAAGCTTCTGTCAGGTGCACGAAATGTGAATGAGCGACCAAGACGTGAAGCAGACTTGGAACGTGTTCGCCTCATCGATGGAGGAGCTGTTCTATCCAAGGGTTCCGAGGCTGGATAGTCCAGGGCACTCATCTCATATGAGGAGCCCATAGTTACTGGAAAGTGATCTAAGGCGATTCTGTCCTTGTCTGCCCTGACTTTTTCACTTCCCTTGCCATATCGGAATAATCGACCAATACTCTGCAGTGTTGGGGCCTCTGAGGTATTTGCTAAATGGTTTGGATTAACATACCACTGAGATTCTTTGGGTGACTTCGGAGCACCTGACAGCTCAAGTTGTTGAACCCGCTCTTCGTACATCTTTAACAATTCATCGTCTTCCAACTCTGATCGCAATGTTTCTCCCGGTACTGGATCAGAAAACTGAGATGCTTCGATTTCTTTTCTTAGTTGTCTCTGATACTTAACTTCTTTTTCAATAGCTCTATCAATCTCACCCTCATCATACCCTCTCACACCATACTTGAGTGTTTGATCGACTTCTTTGCTTAGAACTTGGAGATTATTTGCAAGGTCTGTTAAGGATCTGGCATAGACTGTTTTCTTGTCCTTATAATTGTCAGGATTATAAATTGAGTTTTGACTAAGTCTAGCAGTTGTTCCAGTTAAGGTTGAATTGGGATAGAACCCTTTGCGTTCCCTAAAAAAAGAAAAGTGCAAAGTAAGCACAAAAATACAGGACGCGAATATATATGATATTTCAAAATATTTCTTATTTGTGTATTTCAAAGATGGATTTATTCATTTGGATTAAAGAAATGTGAGGTACCAATATGAAGAACATCTTCCGTGCAGAACAAAGTCTTTGTCCGGGTTTAAAACATTTCTAGAAAATATTGGGCTTGACATTGTGGGTGGGGTAGTGCGTCACTGGTTACCGAGCATGCGCAAGAAACTAGTCGAAGGCTAGAGACAACCATTTCTAATGCAACTTCAAGTAGCGCTTGGGGGAACCATTCATTCATGAGCGTCTTGTGTTGATTTTACATTCGATATGCAAAGTGCCCTCACATAATTATTTGATAGTGATCTATTCATATTTCATTGTTGAAATATCAATGTATACATATAAACTCTATTCTAGATAATTTCATTATCACGTTTGTCAAGTTGTAGATCTAAGTAGGCTACTGCCAATTTTGGATCAAGCATCAAATTTAACATTTCCTGTACGTGATATATAGATACTTTGTAAGATTCAAAATAAAATCTTATAAATTCAACCAGACAAACTAAGGGAGTGCTATGGACAGAAATATTAAAAGATCAAGATCGACAACAACAGTACTAGCGGCAGTGATGCACTCTAGATGACAATATAGAAATATATTTTACAACTTCAACTTAAACTTTATACTGCCTAAAGTCAATACTGACTACATAAGGCAGGCGCAAGTCCTGAACATTGACAATTTGAGACTAATAATTTACTTATGAAAGTTTAATGAAAACTTAAAAAAAACTCAATTAAAACATCAATTAAAAAGCATAAAATCTGTTCAGTCCACTTGCAAATGCAACGAACTACGGGTTGTGTTGTCTTAAAAGTCGATAATTGATCAATAAAGAAAGTTTTAGAGCTTTAAGTTCAAGAGCTCTGGTTTTCTTCACCGAATACATGCAGGCACATATTAGAACAATTATTTAGAATAAAAAAAGTAAACAAATGCATAGGCCTACATTAATTATATTTAATATAAAGTTGAAGAGCATTGGCAAAAATAATACAACGCTCTTAATTTTGAGACTTTAAATTAAATCAGTTTATAATAGAATAAAACTATGAAGGTAAACGATCGGCGACTATGTTTTAGATCTTTAAAATTGTATAGACAGGGTCTACGTGTATTGATATACCTTTATTTTACATAATGATCAGTTTTAATCTCATTTTCACGATAAACGGTATCAATGTAGAATCTACATAAATTCACTTTTCTAATATTTTTTATATACCGGTAGACCTAGACTTTCGGGTTATGCCCGAGTATTTAAGTGTGATCGCCCGGTATATAGTTTGCGAACCGTTTTCTTTTTGTTACGCGCGAATACACGTTCAGGCATCTGACGTCATTGTTTTTTCTATTACCTAACTAAAAACTCTGGACGCCATAAAACGGATGGCAACGATCAACAAAGCCGATATGATCTAGAATGTAATTTTGAAAGGTACGTTTATATTTAACACGATGTTATAAATGTAAAATGCTCGAATGATTGAAGCGCAAAATATCAGTGATACATTTCGTTTGCATACATTTATCCACAAAATAAGTTTTTTTTAAGCTCACTGTGTAGATCTACATGTTTACACAATATCACAAATAAGACGCATGCAACCTTTTGACAATGTTTATATAAGAATAAATAAGTACGCGTATAAATTGTTCTTTTTTTTAAACGAAAAAAACGATTGTTAAACACACGTCATAGATACTTAACTTTTAGATCTATTAGATCTATAATGTTAAGAAAAAATAATATTTTACAAACTGTGCAAATATTCTGAGCTCGCTCTAATGGCTATGAATAACGCAATGCTTTTTTAAATGTAACCTTATTTTAACATGTAATTCTACCGAAAAATAATTAAGTGTGGTTTTCTTTCCAAAACCTGACGAACGTATGTAGATATACTTGCTTTAAAAAAATTGTTTGTTTGTTTGTTTCCCCATTTTATTCCATTTTGCAATGAGTATGGAAACGCGCTCTAGTAAGATATTCAAAAACACATTTAGAAAAAATGCCTTTTAAAATCTTAGGCCTATTTAAGCTTCGCCCAAATAAATGCCCAATATTGTTTTATTTTCTTTAACACATCATTTCAGTCACACTTAAAATATTTGCTTTCTGTTTCAACAATCATCAATACAATTATATATAACCATTTATTCGAACAACGCAAACTTTCTGCTCATACATGTACCTTTTCCTTTTATGTTTTCGTATGCCCTAGTTCAGACTTTCATAACGCTAATTTGTTTTCGGCACTCACTGTACGTTAGATGGATTAATATGCAATGCCAAACGAAATTGGGTATCAGTTCTGAGACTAAGTATGCCCTACAGAGTAAGGATTTAATCTACATGTATTATACCGCAGATTTAGCGACATGTCTGGGAATACTGACGTCACACTACTGAGTATGCAACCAATGCTTAAATATATAAACTGTGAAGTTATTATATATTTCTGTTTGTATGATAAGAGGCTACCGCCAAAGTCAATAAAATTCTGTTTTACTCTGTTCTATATACATGAGGTGAATTTGTGGTGTTATGTTTAGCGGTGGTTTTGAAAGCGCGCAATAATTAGTCGGCGCGCGACAATCGTTAAAAAATAGTCCACCGCGAAAATACATGAATTTACAGTATTAAACTCAAACTACCATTTAGACTCATGTGATCGCTCATATATTTGTTTCGTAGCGTGGTTTCCGACTCCTCTCGTGGCCATGTTTCCGGGCTATTTGTTTGATAATTCGATTATAGTGCCTGCGTAATTGCTGAGTTTCAATACAGACACTAGTCGCCCCGGTCGATCCCGCCATGAAAACAACGTCCAATATCCCTTTCATTATTCGCAATCAATAGGTTGACAGATCTAAATTGTTTTACCGAGTAATGTTCGTTTTGTATTTGCTTTCTGGGAATTGATAAAATGTATGGCATTGTTGGCTGAAAACGAGATCGTGTAACTAATACATGAAATAAAATATGGTTAAAAGTATTATAACATATAACGACGCCACAAAGGATCAAAAACACTTACCTGTGCACTGATCGTACTTCTAAAGGTTTGATGGATAGTTACTAAGTCTAAGAATGTTCATTTGGATTACGGTATCGACGCAAAGCGTCGCGAAGACCAGAGAACTGAGGTCTTCATAGACGATATGGAACTGTTCTCATACTTAATGTACCAGAGTTATATCCATATTTCATAAACAGGGTAAGTCTTTGATTCGGGTGTTCGTACTGTTAGGGTGGTTTTGTTTAGTTGCATTCTAGTTACAGACCAGCCTTCTTTGACTTTGGATACTACACGTACGACATGATGGATTAACCCCGTCGTTGGGATTAAGTGACAGGCTTTAACCTTTGAGGGTATTTTAACAATCTGTAAAGTGTATTTGGAAAGAACCAATACATAAATCCGAAGACTTACGGCAGGCAGTGTAACAATAGTTAACGCTAAGGGTTACATTCAATATTTGTGTAAGCGTGAAGCTTGGGTTGGTGCGGTTTAAACGAATGTCGTGTAAAAATCACGGGATACTTGTCAAAATAATATTTATATAATTAGTACTTCAGTTAAGGAATTAAATTACCGGAATACGTTATTATTAAAATAAAATGTGAACATTTTTTGTGGAACACTGTAAAAAAAGAAACCCGTTCAAATTCTTTGTGGCAACAGTTTAACTGGATACTTTTTGTCTTCAAAACGTTTTACGAATAAAACATATATCTGATAACTCAAATACGCGTTCTTGTATGGTGTGTTTGTGTAGTGGCACCAGGGGTGGACGTAGCAGCTACTGTGATCTATTGACGTGTGGAGTGGCAACAGAGGTGGACGTAGCAGCTACTGTGATCTATTGACGTGTGGTTGACGGCATATTACGTAAGGCCAACAAAAGTAGGCGTCAACGTCAAAAGAAGATAGGTAGTGTAACGTCCAGCTCAACGTCAAAAGACGTGAACAAATAACGTCAACGTCACCAGGCGGAAGGACGGAGCGTCGGGTTGGCGGGAATAATGAGAGCTTGGGGGCCTTCCAGTAGCGTGAATGACGTCAGGACGCACTAGCATGCGCATACGCTGCACGCACCGGCAGCCGGACTCCGGATACGTCATCTTTAAAACCTTCTGTGTCTATCTACGTAAGTGACGTCACATGACGTTTATTTATCGTTGTACGTTAACTTTATCTTATTGTAAGTACTTGTACATTTCGAAAATGGCTGTGATCTTTAGTTATTTTTGTTTCAGTATCTTGTATAAATAAGATCACACTTTGAATCCATTCTGGGGTTATCTATTTCGTTATCTCAAACTAGAAGCTAGTATAGGTCTTGAAAAGAGCATATGTTATAATTATTTTGGACTGCCAATGAATCAAATAGAGGCATGATATAGGTCTAAGTTGACGAGTTACATCACTGACATTTTATTATTTAAATAATACTAGTTTTCAAATAAGTCTTTTGGCTGCCACATTCTGACACGTGTAGGTATTTAAATATATTGACATGTCCGAGCTGAACATTATATGTGCGGGCAGACATACTGATGGACATAACATATTTGGTGGTTTTAAACCACATTGTGTTTGTTTTGTTCACTTTGAGGTTATTTGTTTTTGTGTTTGTAATTCATATGCTGACTTCTACCATTCTTATTATAGTAAATATAATTATCGTATCGTGGGCAGTATCTACTGTGGAAAAAGACTCCTTTCTGATTTGTAAGCACATACAGACAGGACTAAACTGTAAACATAGAACACTAGGGGTTTTAAAAACTAGGAAGTTCGAACTCTATCTACATTTATCTAACCATTCTTAATCCCCTATAGATGTGCTGTAATACCTTTGTAAATATACCAACTAAATAGAACAAAACACGAATAATGTATATATCTCTTAAATATACATTAAAATTTAATATTACATACATTTATATGACACACTAATCTAATTATTATCTAAATAAATTATTTACATAATAGAAATTTTAGGCATCCAAAGAGCTTGTGCTTCAAAACGGAAATAAGTTTTGCAGTTTTATAAAAGACATGTCAAAATATCGCTTATTTAAGATTCTAATCTCTGTCAACGACAAGCAAAACAAGACATAAATGGTCATAATTTGCGTTTGACTTTGATTAAAACATTTTTGCAGTGCAATTACTCAATTTTCCTCTCCGCGAACGTGTATATAGAACATTCATTAAAACTTTTCAAATGTACAATTCAAACACTATTGACAATAAGTGGCCATTGACGAACTGACGATCTCCAACTTCGTCTATATATGCCTCTTGTCATTCTACATTGAAAGGTAATTTGTATTTCTCACTAAGGCCTAAATTAACATGAATTGGATAACACCAACATATTTTCGTATTCAATTTTATCAATCAAATAATGGCAAGTTTTATTTAACCGTTCTTGATACGTAAACGGTCCACGTGCATTCAAATAGTTCTAGAAGTGTAGTGTTCTTAAGTCGTTAATAACATTACTGTTGTTTTGTTTTGAGGATAATAACATAGTTTAAGTATATGTGTTAAGACTTTTGACAGTTTTTAAGTAGAGTTTTTCTATAATTTTCCAAAGCATTCAATCCAGGTGTCTTCTAGATATATTATGGAAACCGTCGTTTTGAAATTTTGAAAAAGAGTCAAACATCTTTTCAAATTTTATGCAATTGAAATATACCACAAAAGGGGTTCTCCTAAGAAGATCGGCATTCTTTGAAGATGTATGTTTTGAAATTCACTTAAAATACACGCATGAGGTGTGTTTGCGCGTATTATTCCTTGTAAACTATGTCTCCTTTTCCCGTGAAGCTCATCAATGCGGTAGCAGACAAGTAATTTAGCTAGGTAAACATATTCCCGGAGCATCATTGTCCCTCCTTTCAAAAGTTATAAAGCATATAATTCAGAAGTAGTAGCTATTTAACGCACAGGCATAATTGCAATCATCATGACTGGATAATTCAATATCCGCCATGTTTGACGACACGGATTCGTATGTGGGAGTTGCATTGTTGGCTATTATGACAATTTAATTTAACATCATTGAACTGACTATAGATACCCGGCGATCTTCTGTAAAGATTTCAGTCCCAGAACATTGTCGTAAAGGCACTGCACTGCGATCTGAACGTGTGACGTTGCAACGCTTTTCGCAGATCACCAGATACATGATACTTTTAAACGAATTGCCAAATCGATAGATAGTTTAGGTGGTTTATTTCGAATACATAGGATCATAAATCCAACAGTACACATAAATAAAATAGATAATGGTAGTTAGTAGTAAGTATTTAGTAGAAGGCATATTAGGTACCACAAGACAGGTTTCCATGCTTCCCAAAACGTTAGTAACTAGAAATATGAGAATCTATTGACGCTCTATCCGGATAACGGACGTGAGGCAACTCACTTGCGTTAGGCATGGATGTTATTTTACGTCTTATAGGGAGAATTTTTTCTTTCAGATTACAAAATATCAAGATGAAAAGACGTCTTGACAAAGAATATATATAACACATTCTTTTTCTAACTTATTTTTCATTAGGTTACCCTAAAAACACTTATTTTTTTGTTAGGCCTAAAACTACATTATGTAGTCGACCCGCCCTCAAGGTATAATTTCGTGAGGTGATGTTTTACTGACTACCATAATTACTTGAACGTAAATGATTGCCACACTAAATAGTTAGTTTCGTAACGTTAAGTATAGTTATAACAAGAACGTCCACAGCGTTAGATAAGACCAAAACGGTATACCGGTTAGTTGATCTATGTAAACCGCAAATCAATTTGTGTGTAGAAGTCGGGATCCGTTCAGGAAACTGTTTTCTTTATTAGTAAAGGTTAAAGTTCCACCGCCGATAATAGCTTGTTTACTCAACAAATACTCCATATTTGATTTGGTTTTTATGTTGACATAAATTTTGGAATTTTACTTCTTTAAGTTGCGTTTTATATACAATAGAATAGTCCGTTTGTATAAAACATTTGTTTAAGAATTAAACAAGACACTGAAGGGTGATTGAATTGGTCGCACTTATCATTATGTTCATTACAAACTTTTGACCAACACAAAACAAAGCATAGTTTTTAAAACTTGAAGTTAAATTTGATTATAACTTAAAGTTCAATATAATAATATATCCATTTGTGAACTTGTAAAGTGTTGCGAAAAAGCGAGTTCAGCTTGTAAACATGTATTTATGATCATTTATCGGTAACTCTGTCTTCTATAGATTTCAATTATGAACAAAAGGTCACCGAATTACAAAGGTATTTGTATAATTAATACAACTACTTTCATTGTATAAAAGTTCGTTACACTGGTAGTGTATTTCAGTGACTACATCATGAACAATTAATAGGTAGGTTGGATCGGGATTTATGTTTATTTTGTCTTATTTTTACGCCATGAAATTACTGTTTTGCTTAAAACTCTAGAGACAGAGAGAGAGAGAGCTAAAAACGCGTGAATGTCGCAGTGATTTTCTATGTTGAGTCCGTTACCTAAAACACGTGAACTGTTTGTAGGGCTAAACCACCCCGAAAATTGAACTTCTCAACCCGATTATTATGATAGACGTACGCTGTATTACTAGTGTAACATGTAAACACACCCATTAAAAATCTTTTCAATCAATTTAACCTGATTATCCTTGATAGCCTCCAAATTCCGCGGTGTTTTGATAATAAAAGTGCACTGTTTGCGTACTGGTATTATTTCCCATGGCTGTTCGTCACACTACATAAAAAGATATAGTATATTATATATAACATGTCTATGACAAAATCACTTTGTATTTGAATATACCTAGATTACGTCAACAAAACGTCTGAAATGGAAATTGAAATTGTCTGTAAAGAAAGTAATTGAAAAAGACTCGTACGTCACGTCACAGACGAATATAGGTCTGCACTTTTTGTCTCGATTCTTCCTCTTTCTGTACTTTACTATTAATGTTTTGGCACAAATGAATTATCACAAACATAAAGTTAAATCGTGTTTTCTTTTCTATTAAAATATAATTCAGACCTTATTGTATATGGCAAATCTGCATGGATGACGAAATGAGTCATTCAATCCAATACATTGATTTGAATTGCCAAATACAAAAGAAAGCAAAGTTTGTTTGTGAATGTATACTACCGGCAAAAAAGGTAAACATAGGTGGGAATTGCTGTCATACGGACTCAACATTAAAAGGTTATAAGGTCAAAGAAAATATGCCTGTTTCCTGTAACCCGATGGACCCTCCGTGTTTACCGTCAACATTCATTGACTCTTTTATTCCCTTAAATATAAATAACAATGTTCATTATTCGTAATTATCAAAATACAATATTATAAGACAGTATATATCAGTGAAGAATCCATCTTTTGA
>Ga0224511_10004001_pt1 | contig 10942 bp, 6 predicted proteins | sample SF_May12_sed_USG_2_FD_169988 | JGI IMG/M metagenome (GOLD analysis project Ga0224511, IMG submission 169988) | Sediment microbial communities from San Francisco Bay, California, United States - SF_May12_sed_USGS_8_1 | ecosystem: Environmental > Aquatic > Marine > Sediment | place: USA...
GTGTGGCATCATTCATTACCACTGATGAACAGCTTCAATAAAACCGAGGCTGCTGTTTTCTCGTGCAGGCTATGCTTCCTGAGGGCTTTCCCTTTCATCAGGTTAAATAAATGAATGACGGTAGCAAAGCACAAATACAGAAATTGGATTGCATGTTGCTATTCCTATTTTCCTATTTCGCCTTGTTCCATATGCTTAAACGTCTTTGTGTAAGCTTGCTCTCCCATATCCGAGAAGGAATGATTAATAACACTGCACCACTCCACTCCCACGTCTAGTGTTTGTCCTTTGACCGTAGAAGACCAATTTGCAGCGATTACAATAAATACTGCCCTGCACATGTCCTACTTTCTCTAAAGTAATACGAGTTTTGATAACAGCAAAAAGCACTTTCAAAAGTTTACTTTTTGCATTTGGTCATTTACCAAAATTTAGTCCTCATTCAACCCATTAACGACATCATTTTCAGTATTTAAATTACGTACGCATTTAGGGCTTGGGCGTGCATTGTACATAATTAGTATGTTAGTTTAACCAATATTTATTAAACACGATAAAATCGCAAAATAATACATGTTGCACAGTTCATAAAAGCTATTGATAACAGGGTTTGACAGTAACATAAGTGACTAACGTAATATACAAAAAATTTACTCAGAATGGAAAAGGAAGCTTAGAACTTATATTATGTCTCGCTTCAAATGTATATTTGTTGGTAAATTTAGTTTTTAAAGTATACCTTTTCTATGTATGCGAGTATTTGTTTATGCCATTCCAGATTTGTTAGACATCTGTTTTTTTTCCACAGAAACTGTTTTAATGTCATAACATCAGTATAATTACTATCTGACAACTTGACATTTTATATGAAACATTAAACACATGGCACGTTGATGTTCAAAATGAATGAACTCATTTGTGTTATAAGTGTGCTTTGCAACACCTACCTTCTTGAAACAGAAATGCAAGTGAGAAATTACCATAATGTCAATATGTAGATGGACAAGATTTACAATTCCTAGGTACACTAAAACCAGTTTTTCTTTAACGTCATGTTTTCAAAATGCAGTGTAATGCCAAACCTTAAACCATGTCTGAAGTCTATATAGCACTAAGTTTTAAGAACTGTCATGCATAACCTTTAAAGACCCTCCTTTCCACCTTTCCAATGACAATAATCTTCGCAAGCCGGATATTGTTTTAAAAGCCGTTCGCCTCATAATGTCAGTTTGGAAACTTTTCAGATTAGTCTGTTATATACTGAAAAAATGCACTTATTTCACACGAAACATTGACATTAAGTCCGTGGCATATACTTTACACTAAGATATACCCTACATTGGTTGTATTTGCCCATGTCTTTCGAAAATTCTTCCCAGTGACAAAATGCAGTAAATTCTCTAAATTATTTCTGAAAAGACGAAGTCGTAAGTGACCAGCGACGAACGGTGATTCTATCTATATATTTATATAAACTTAATTAGCACTCACATTCCTTGTGGAAGTGGAGCGCAGTTAATACGGCATTCGCGGTCACGGGTTTAATCCCCGGCTCGGATATAAATTTGCATTGTTTCCATTTTTTAGAATTATTATATATTTATTTAAATAAAAATAAACAAATACTGTTGATTTCAATGAAAATTTATTTCATCAAAACATTATGATTTAAGTTCAAATATCGGACGAAGCAGCGTTAGGAAGCGCTAGTTCAGTTGAATATTCTTAATGAACACACGAGTACCACTTAAACTATGCTACCAATCTTCTGAAAGTCAATTTCCATATCTAACGAAAAGTACACAAGAAGCATAGCCTACATGTGGAATATATATAACTATTCAATGAAACCGGTTGGGGTTTATCCAAAAACTGTTTTAAATAATTTTAAACATTTAACATGTTACAAGTAAATGAAAAATCGCCAAAGAATTCGACATAATTTTGTTTTACATTTATATATAGCTGGTACTGTGGAACTGGTACTGTATATATCTATTAAAAAGAAACAACTAATTCAAGGTGCCTTTCACAATCATAATTATATTGCATAAACACTGAAGAGCCGTAAGGCGAAACTAGTCTGTGTTTTGCCGAAAATTAAATTGTGAAAGGCACCTTGAATTAGTTGTTTTTCTTTTTAATATACGTTTTTCTTGTGCCGGGACGGCATATATATGGTCTGCCTTTTCCCACAGGATTCCTTATGTGAGTGTAATTCTTTCTTACAGTGTCAGAGAAAATTATAAATACAAACATTCTGTAACATGTGAAAAGCAATGCAATAAATGTTATGGATTTAGCCGAGGCTTTTGAAGACAATAACTTGGCTTGTTGTATTTGCGTTACATTTTCCTGACACAAGCACCGTAAAACTAACATCGTGTTCGAATGTTTTTTTAAAACAAGTAACAGCTATCTTAAAGCGGTGAGCGATGTGTTGGTGTTGTAAAAAACTGAAGAAAGGGAAACCCTCAGGAAACAAGGCCTGAATGAGAAAACAGCAGCCTCGGTTTTATTGAAGCTGCTCATCAGTGGTAATGAAAAATGCCACACCACTGACGCCCCCTAGCGCATGAGCGGAACTCCATTTTCAAATGTAAACCAACACAGTCAATGATCCCTGAGGACCAGGAAAAGACCCAGAAAGCATTTTGTTCATATAATTTTACAAAAACACGCACTAATATTACTCAAAACGCTCTTAACTGCATGATATACATCACATCAAATGACATTATCTTACGAAAACGAAAAATTGTCGACAAGCATGCTACGTGTTTTTGTGTTATTCTGTGTGTTTGTTTGTGTACGGGTCATGTTGTCGTGGTTGCCCTTGAAACTTGACATGATTACATTGCTTACAACATTCGTCTGTTGATGATCTCTTCAATTTATATAATCTTTGCACTAAGCGTACCAATGTAAGGGACCCTCAGACCTGAAGTGCGTATATAATCTAAATAGAGCCTTAACGTCCTACTTATCCATGCACCGTTGCAATATGCATGATAGTGTCTGTATGTTTGCATAAAGCAAGGTCGACGACGTGCACTTTTCAATGCAAACAATGTAATACATACAAGAGCATTTAAACAACAGAGCGCTCGACTTTTACAATCAATTACAAGGGATGCTTTAGACCTGGGTAATCATGGTTGTGAAAAAATGACGTGTCGGTTTCGTTTACCTAGCATGGAATGTCCATTAAGTCGAAATAACCTACATGTTAGACTTGAAAATTGAGTTCCGCTCATGCGCTAGGGGGCGTCAGTGGTGTGGCATCTTTCATTACCACTGATGAACAGCTTCAATAAAACAGAGGTTGCTGTTTTCTCATCCAAGCCATGTTTCCTGAGGGCTTCCATTTCTTCAGTTTAATATAACTTTCTACAGCTGGTGTTAAGTGCCTGTGTGGCGGCTGTAAAATGTCGCCCCGTACTTCATCATGATGATTGTGTAGTCATATTTTTCTGGTCCTCAGGGACCATTGACTGTTTGTTTACATTTGAAAATGGAGTTCCGCTCATGCGCTAGGGGGGCGTCAGTGGTGTGGCATCTTTCATTACCACTGATGAACAGCTTCAATAAAACCGAGGCTGCTGTTTTCTCATTCAGGCCATGTTTCCTGAGGGCTTCCCTTTCTTCAGTTTAGTTTATTAAACCAACAAATAACTGTGTAACAAAAGGGCATGTCCTTGTATCCATTAACAGAATATAATTAGCACCTTAATAAATGTGCCAATAATGCCAAATATTGAACATTATTTCTTTAGGACCGTATATCATACACATACGACATTTCAAAATCATTTACCGGGTTTGGTATTTAAATAAAGAAGGTCTGCTCTATATTCATTAGAATGTGATGTTATTAAATATATCATTATATTAAAACATGTATGTTTAATTAACACTGTTTTACATGCAATTTACGCAGTTAAAAGTAGGAATGAGGATTTGGTGTTAAACCGGACATAATATTGAAGAAGCATTTCAGATTCCGTTATTCAACTTCATGTGTATTTAAGAAAATTAAGTCGAGCTGTAAGGACCAAGGCCGCTCAGTTTTGCTCACCACTGCTGCTGCTATATAAACCGATAAGAAATGTCTTGCCATGAATGTATCAGCAAAAGTTTCGAATTATGCAACAATGGCGAATAAAATTGTCTTTTTAGTGCTAGTAAAGTGTGTCTTTTCAAACTGGCTACCAGATTCAAGTAACATACACCAGACAGGTGTTACAAGTGAGGTGGAGCAACGACTCAACGCTTTAGAACTCAAATATGGGAGAGAGCTGAAGAGTCAAACAGAGGAAATAGCTGAGCTAAAACATCAACTGGCCGCGTCGAAGTGTGGTGGTATTTTTTGTTGTTTTTATCTTAAACGACAAAAACATGATAAATCAAAATAGTCGTCAAGCACATTTTAGCCGAAATGTTATATTTATATGTCAGAAAAAAACTAATTACACTACATTTATATACATTTTATAAAACATATACCGGCTATGGAAATACAAAAACATTTGTTAAATGATCTTTTTCTTACACATGCTATCTAATTATATAAAAACAATAGTGTTTTCGAAGACAAGCGGGTCATATGAATTTCGAAAGTAGTTTTAGAAAAATATAATAATTTCTTTGATTCATTAACCAGACAGAGTCAAGCGGCAAGGTTTTGGTGAAGCGGAGGTCGCATTCCATGCCTACATCACCAACGACTTAACTCACATTGGCAACGGGCAGATTGTCGTCTTTGATCACGTCGTCACAAACATTGACTCAACCAGGAGCGCAGGTTATGTCTCATCATTTTCAACAATTTATTATGTGCAATTTAACTGTGGCAAATCAGTAGACTGTTTCCTTAGTGTATGTACGTATCGCACACCAGCATCATTCGATGTAACGTGATTTCCCGCATTTATCGGATCAAATGAGGTTACGTCAAGCGTTTTGTCAAACTAGGGTAATCGATAAGCAGCTGACATTAAACTGACACTGCATTGTTTACATGCATGTTCTTAAGAAATGCAATATATTTATTTACTAAATACCGTTCGGTTAGCTTGTTGACAGGAATAATGTAAATGTTCGATGTCTAGCAGGAGGCTACAGTTCGTCGACTGGCGTGTTCCGTGCTCCTGTATCTGGTCTATATGTTTTCGCAACGCATCTTCTCAGTGGTTACTCGCATAGCATGCACTTCTCTCTCTACAAGGGCGAAACACCTGTTGTGTCGGCCTATCTTCATGGGAATGCCGAACACGATTATGACACCGCATCTGCAAATATGATCGTGTCTCTTGCCAAAGGTTTGTTAATTGGATACATTAATGCGAACTTATTTTATTGTACAACAACAACATTACACACACCGATATAAAATACTCTTACGTCCTTTTGCACAAATACAACTCTTCAATATTTTTCCGGTTAAGGCGAGACGGTGTCGGTACGTCACACGGACACAGACCATGCGTTAGAGGGCATCTACCGGAATGCAGGACAGTCCATGTTTTCCGGCTTTCTGCTACGCATACACGATGACGATACAGTCATTACCGGCTAACTTTTTGTTAAAAAAAAACTGCATGGTGTTTGATTTTGTCATTTCACACCAATCCTGCATAAGATAGAAATAAATTGGATGTCAACTTTCTTTGTTATTACTACTATCAAGATAGTATGCACTTGCCTGTTGCTGTTTTCCATTTGATGTTTGGCTTATGCTATGGTCACAAATCATCTACGGGCACCGTACGGCGTCTATTTCACCAAAAATCGTACGATTCTACGGCGCCCGGCCGGCGGCAAATCGTACGATTTATATATTTTTTTTAGACATCGTACGGTGCCCGGTGAAGTTTAGGTACTACTTAAAATTCCACGGCGCCCGTACGGCGTTTGGTTGGTAGGGTCAATGAGGGTAAAATGACATCGGCCGGGCACCGTACGGTGCCCGGGCGGCGCCCGGCCGGCGTTTGCACACATCGGACGGGCACCTGACGATTTTTGTTTAAAATTTATATCGTATGATTCCAACGGTGCCCGTCCGGGCACCGTACGATGTCTGACAATCGCCAGGAACTTTCAAAAATCTCTTAACAAATCGGCCTTCGGGCACCGGTCGATGTATTATGAGACGAATTGCCACCGGTGAGAAGCGATATATTTTTGCAGAAGAACATATTGCATTTACGTAGATATTTCATTTCTAAAGACCAAAAATATAAATAGAAATAATAAATTTCGCTTGAGGAGCTAAGGATAATCAACATGCAACTAACAATTGCTATTGAAATTTTTGCTTTCATGAACAAGTGTGGTTCTTTCACAATCACTGTCAGAGTCAGTCTCAACCTTTCGTATTTTAACAACCTGTTTCTTTTGAGGAATTATGGCGAAGTTTGGTATGAATGTATTGATAAATGCACGTGAACATTCGTGTAAAATCGGCCGAGCACCGTACGGTGTCCGGTTGATCTTTAACAACGCCGGCCGGGCGCCGTACGATGACGTATGGTGCCCGGCCGGGCACCGGCCTCTGTTTTTATATACAGACGCCGGACGGCGCCCATACGATATGTGACAACGTCAGAGAAAATTCTTAGAAATCGTCCGGTGCCCTGGCGATTATTAAATTCGCCGGTGATGTGCACATCGCTGAAATCGTACGATGTCAGTTTTTTGTGTGACCTTAGCAAAAGGAATATATATCCAGTTGGAAATCATTTCGATTTTTTTATACATTGTGTCGTTCCTTATCGACTGATACAGAGTGGATTTAAATCAGTGGTAAAACACTCGACTGCTGATTCTCCAACTAAAATTACTAAAAGAAGATATGTACTGGTCCTTCACAGAAAAAATGTTCTTGTAAATCAGTGCTTTTCTCTAGGCACGTTGCAGAATTATGTTTGTCATGTGCGGTGGGCGCTCCAGTATCTTGCGAATGGGCATAGCTCGAGTGCGTCGCTAAACAAAAGAAATATCCACCGACTATTTACTTTCCCTAGAAACAGTCAAGTAGCCAATGTCATTCATTCTGGTGTTCGTACGGTGGCAGTTTTGTCATCACAGCTTTAATAGAAATAGGCGTGTTAATTGAGTGATTGTAAGGTATTTGCCCGAATAACGGTGTCAATTGTACTAGTTTACGAGGGTTGATAAGTATATACCAATTATTTAAACAGCACGTGAAATAATTAACATAAATTGGAATACATGAAGCAGTTTGCGTAATCAATACGCTACAAAATACAGAAACAGTTCTCAAAACATTTACAAACAACGGACATATATTGATTTACATAAGCACATGTCTAGAGTTAGCTCAAAGTTTCAAAGTTTATTTCGTAAACTCATATCAATGAACATGACAAAATGAGCATAGGACCTTGCAAAGTAAGACGACATTGGTGACGTCGTTGACGTTGCACGTTACTACAGCGTCTTGAAATTACTGAATGTTATTTAACATTTTTCAAAATATACTTCTGCATTTTCGATACAAAGTTTATTGCGATGCACCTTGTTGACATTGATTCACTCTACCAACGAAGACTCGTGTATTTTGCACGCGGGGGACAATGTTCGTGTCTTTAAAGAAGCCCGGGAAACGAATGTTAAAAATCAGATTATTTAATAAAGTTAAAAATGCATTACCGTTTTAGAAACTTAATACTATAACATTAAATATCATTATTATTTAACATTAAACTTGATTCTTAGTTTCAATTATTCAATAGGTAGCGTAAATTCAAAAATACTAATGAAAACTATTTCTTACTATCCCATTTTAAAACCCTCGTAAGAATTGTATGCATGGTCCCGTAGATTACATCGAATTCTGTCTGCAGCGGCCTTACCGTTAAAGCCTGTCGTTTTCCAACGCATTCGCAACTAACTATCGTCGGTGTACCTTTCTTCTTTCTCCCCTTTCAATCCTTGTCGTTCACGCTTGTGGTTTCTATTCTAAAACATTTGTGCCAATCGAAATATACTTTGCGGCTCACTGCATGCTCCCCGTGCGTAGCTGCACATGTTTTTCAATGTTTTGAATGGAGTGTCACCTTGCTGCTCGAACAATTACTGCTCGTGTTTCAAGTGTTTCCGTTGACGCAATTTGTAACGCTAGATTGCATTAACTGTACAATATAAAAAATCCGATTGCTGCTTTTATGCAATGATGTCGTATTTTGAGAATACGTCATAAAACAGCTACACGACAACTCTGTGGATTTGCGTTTTTGGAAACAATGATGAACATCTTTAAACATTATATGAAACAGAAAAATGGTAAGCTGCACCGTGACGGCGTTACCATGGATTTTTAATTCATGATTATGAATACAAGTATGTGTTTTTCAAATAAGAAGATAGGCCAACTGTATGCATATGATTTGCGATTTCTTTTGATGGGAAGGATTGCCTCGTAATTGTGTAATGACTTCGCGTCGAAAATATGATTTGAATGAACGTGGGCTTCATAAGTGGTTCGAATCTTTCTTGGAAAAGAACCCATGACCTCTCGAAACCTAAGCGGGTGTGTTACCTCTGCATCACCATATCAACTGAGAGTATGGCTTGTAGTCAAGCTAATTACTAACAGTAAATAAACGAAATTAAATTTGCAGGTCTAATATTTTAACAAATTCATTTTTTTCTGTTATAGTAGAACATGTATAAATAACTATATTTTTACTTTCTCATATTTACGAAAGTATGTTTCACTGCTTAAATATGGTTAAAATGTAAAATGTCAACAATTCTGACCTAGCAGATACATGCATCTTTAACGAGAATCGAACATGCATAATGTATGTAAAAAACAACAAATACTATTAAAAATCAATAACTAGATAGTTTTGTGTATGATATTGTACAGACAAAGTGGAAGCCGTAATCTCAAAACTTCTTTATTGACGATATTGTAACTCGATATGTATATCTTGAATGAATATGTAATACATACGGCGTTACTACAGACTTGTTGTCACAAAAAAATGTTTAATATTTACTAGTTGCATAAAACAAATATCTTTTATTGATGCACCCTCCGAAAACAACGTTGAGCCCCTAGTGATATGATGCATTCTTTTTATTTTCAGCTCCAGGCATTGAATTTTTATAAGAATGTTCAAAATAATATTTTGAAATAAACAGATGTTCAAAATAGTACTTTTATTTTATTATTAAACGTACGATACTCCAGTCAAGCGGTGCACTGCACAAAACATTGGTGTATGAATAAACTATAATTGTGGAATTCCTGATGAAGTTATACGATTGCACTGTTTGGTAAATTAATTACGTAATCAATTGCTAATCACGCATTTTGAATAGTATGGTGAACTCAAACGCTAGCAAAGCACAACTACAGAAATTGGCTTACATATTGCTATTCCTTTTTTTTAATTTCGCCTTGTTCCGTATGCGAATGAACGTCTTTGCTTAAGCATGTTCTCCTGTGTCTGAGAAGGAATGATTAATGATACTGCATTATGCTACTCCCACGTCGGGTGTTTACCCTTTGGCCGTAGGAGACCAATTTGCAGCGATTACAATAATATTGCGCTGCACATGTACTAGAGAATTTTATGACATTCAAAAGCAATTTGACAGTAATATTTAACAATTCATCATTCACCAAAATACTGTCCTCTCAAATCCTGTTGACAACATTATTGCCAGTATTTGAAAAATTAAATTACGTACGCATACAATACTTGACCGTATTATTTACATGTTTATAATTATGTCTGTATATTAGTTGTTTTATTATTTGAAATAAATATTTTTATGCGAGTATGTATTTATGCCATTCCAGATTTGTAAGACTTTCTTTTCACACAAATTGCTTGGTATGAGTATAATAACAGATTGACAACTCTATATATTAGATATGAAACAATCAATGGCACATGGACATTCTAAAAAGTGAAATTATTTGTGTTATAAGTGAACTTTATAACACTAACCTTCTTGTTCAGACATACAAATGAGAAGTTACCATGATGTAAATCATTTTAAATAGATGCATGCGATATGCAATGCCTAGGTTCAATACAACCAATAGTGTTTGGACGTCCGCGGGAGGATTTTTTAGGAAGATCAGCGCAATGCCAAACCTTAAACCTTGTCTGGAGTGTATATAGCAATACCTATTTAGAACTGTCGCGTGTTACCTTTATATTCCCTCCTTTCCAATGACAATGAAAATACTCTTCACAAGCCGGATTTTCTGTAAAACGTTCTGATTACTAGATGGAGTCGTTGGTACAGCATTCACGTCGCGTTGTCGCGGTCAGGCGTTCAATCCCAGCATTTTATTCAGTCTATACGTTTTAATGGATTATTATATATTTAGTGATAAACAAATAGTGTAAGTATCCCATAACCTTTTAAACATTATTATTTTAGCCCAAATGTCGGACAAACCGGCCTTATGAAACAATAGCTCAGCTAATTATTATAAATTAACGTACGTGTACCGTGATAAGATATATGTGTGTATTGTTTGTTCGGTGTTGGGAATTTTCACATGCATTATATATGCAATTATCTATTAACTTTGTTTTAGCCGTTGTGCTGCATTGGTCTGCCTTTTCGCTCACGATGTTAGTATGCTCTGCTGCAGACATTCGCAGCGAGAAATCATTTATATCATTAATGTGTTTAAAGGGAAGCTGTCTTATTCTTTCACTAATTACAATTATGTAGGAATCACAAAAGTAAGTGTATCGATTAACAAAACTTAAGCCAACAAATGCACATTAAGCGAGATATTTCTAACTGAAATATAATTATCATTCTCAGGGTTTTAATAGAGGGAGGTAATCCAGAATTACTCAGTACAATTTGCCTGTTGAGTGCAACGATTTAAATTTAGAGTCCGACCAATCAGAACCTGTCGGTTTTTTCTTCGGAAAAC
>Ga0224511_10004002_pt1 | contig 10942 bp, 6 predicted proteins | sample SF_May12_sed_USG_2_FD_169988 | JGI IMG/M metagenome (GOLD analysis project Ga0224511, IMG submission 169988) | Sediment microbial communities from San Francisco Bay, California, United States - SF_May12_sed_USGS_8_1 | ecosystem: Environmental > Aquatic > Marine > Sediment | place: USA...
GTGGAGAGGCTTTTTTCTCACAGAGAAATGATGAAAATGTGTGAATGAAGCCTAAACATTATGATTCCAATAGAATGCTAGATTCTGTAAAGCAGGCAGATTCAGTTCATGCAGATTAGTTCTCATTCCACATAACTGTATACACAACTGTCCAAACGCAATGGGGCAGTTCATGCACAGTGCTATAAACAGGACAGTGCCGCCTGCACTTGTCCATATACTACATTTAGAATAAACTGGGGCGTGTGGACAGTTGTTCTCACTGAATGAATAATTTTTTATAATTTTCCACTCACTGCATGGCCTCCATGGTAGCATTTGAGGTGTGGGCGTGTGTAAGGCTTCTTTTTCTCGCACGGCCACACGTCAATCTGCCTCAGCCACTCTACGGCTACGCGTCACGAGCCAGTTTAGTGGAAGTCCTAAGCCTGAGGCTTGTTGGAGAGGCAGGAGCTAGAAATGATATGGGGCACGCATACTCTCAATGGGCGCCCAGCATGATAAGGACCGTAGCTTGCTAAGAAAGGGTAGATATTACATAATGAGTAGGAGCCAAGGCTGAGCTATTCCATTATACCTCTGCCACATTCCCCATGATGACAGCTTCAAGGACGCGACACGTCCTGTTTCTCCCGTCACTTTGACGTCATCACGAAACATTTTTACTTTAGTACTATTGTCACTCGGATAAGAGTTGAGTCAGCTTGCGAACACCAGTGTTTGCTTGCTGAGTGGTTATCTTGCTATACCACTGAACTGCATAACTAGCTACTCTATTGCATGTAGCTCAATGATTCACTCTGGGTCAGCAGAACCCCTGGTAGAGTGCCGACGACTATTAGCCTTAGCCAACTTCCACCGTATCAACCCTATCCAGTTTACTGTAGCTTTAACTGAAGTTGAACCATCATTTTTGAGGCTGGTGCGGAAGCACCTTTGTGTATAGACATATAGATTCATAGATATAACAGATAAATATCTATGAGTTTCTAAGCAATATCTGCTCTGTCTGTGATATAGATCAGCTGCTGAAACGGGCTATAAAATCCAAATTCAGATCCTTCAATATAACTGATAGAAATAACTGATTTGGTAGAAGCATTATCAGGAATTCACCTGTTGTGTTGTTGTAGTCTCAGGGATGTCCTAACTCTCAAATTATTTAATGAGAATTGCTTTCGAGTACCATAAATGTGTCTACTTGATCTGAGTTTGCTAACCGAAGTGGGTTACTTCGTATTAACGGACAGTGGCACCCAAATTCAAGAGCATTTCAGTGTGTCACCTGAGGTGGTGTATTGACAATACAGCAACAACAACTCAATTTATCAGAAATTTTGTGTACGGTATTTTTTCGAAGAGGAAAGCAAAATTTCTTGTTTTAATGAGCCTGAAGATTTGCTCTTTAATTTCAAAGCCTGCACAGTTTGGATGCCTGGATAACTGACCGAGTGCCTGACTGTTCAAATGCTTCGCTGCCTGGCTGTTTGGCTGCCTGGATAACTGACCGAGTGCCTGACTGTTCAAATGCTTCGCTGCCTGTCTGTTTGGCTGCCTGGATAACTGACCGAGTGCCTGGCTGTTCAAATGCTTCGCTGACTGGCTGTTTGGCTGCCTGGATAACTGACGGAGTGCCTGACTGTTCAAATGCTTCGCTGCCTGGCTGTTTGGATGCCTGGATAGTTGGCTGTTTGAAGGCCTGGCTGCCTGGATACCCGGCTGCCGCACCCTGCAGCATCTGGCCGCCGTATTTGTGTAATCCCTAGACTGGCTGAGCCCTTATGCTAATCAAACACTTTTAGCTCCCGGGCCAATCTACTACTGCCTATATACCAGCCCACAATTTCTCCTCTACAACTATAATATCCAAGTCTACAGACTGTGTCAAAAGCATTGAGAACCAGTTTGTGAATCAGAGCTGTGGAATGTTATTCAATATGGGATTTGTGTTTTAGGCGTATTGAATAGCAAACAGTAGGAAGCCCTGAGTGGGTAGTGAAGCATTATAGCTCGCACGCCTACACTATAGATTGCATGGTTATATCTATCCTATTCAGGTACTATTCAGGCCCTGAGAGCTTCCAATTCATAGCGGATATTGTTTTAGCTTGATGTTGATTGACTGGTTGGAATTACAAGGTATAAAAACCACTGTGACTGCGAGGCACTGGGCTTGAACCGGCAGGTTTTCTTGATGCAGCGTGCCGCTCCTCACAACTTCTAGCTGTGACCTTGATACTTCGGTCATTACTCTTAATGACACTGAATAAACGTTGGGTTAATCACTGGGCTACCACCTCATGTTAGGCCAGTGAGTCATCCCGTATGCACACAATGCACTCCCATGTCAGGCCAGAGAATCATGCCACACGCTCACATGGCACCCCCATGTTAGGCCAGGCAGCCTACCACCTGAAGTTAGGCCAGTAGAGCAACCTAGTGCACCAACCTATGTAATAGGTTAGTGGATCATGCCGTACGCGCAGAGTACCCAACTGTATATTAGGCCGATAAATCACGCTGTGTACATACATCCAGTGTACCATTCTACTGTTGACCAAGGAGTCACACTGCAGGTGCATGCAATGCACCTGTCAACCTTAGGCCTGTGAACCCATACACTTGAAAGGGCCCGGAGTGCAGTGGAAGTAAGCAGAATGACTCCGGGTTTGCCTGGAGCACTTGGCGACTTTCCAAGGCCGACCTTCACCCCCAGAATAAATGCACATGTCTTGTCATCTAGTGCCAGCTAACCTGCATGACAAGGCGACATCAACTCATGAACTCACAATCCCAAATCACTGAATAACCGATCGATGGTTCATTCACTAGGCCACGAACTCGTCGCAGTGCACAGCATTAGCTAATTAAATCGAATCAATTGGCTTTCTACATGTAGATTGATTTCATTAGAATGCCAATCATTGATACCTCTACTTAGTACTGATATCTACGCGTAAGTCTTAGACAGGGCCTTTGAATCAGTCTGAAGATCTATGAGGAATCAAATTTCAATTGAATAACCGGTAGCCACTACTGCTTTGATCATGAGCCAAGCCTTTGTGGGCTCGGGCGTTATCAGACCGGTTAGGTCTCCCATTAGCACTCTTTGACATTGCAAATGAGCTCGGGTTTTCAAAGCTTCAGCTTTTTGAATTCCGATTGGGGTCTAAGTCGGGGTTCAATGCAAAGGGTGCAGTGAGGGATTAGTGGATAGGACGCTGGGGTCGGCCCATGCCCTCAGAGGGTTTTTGTAGAGTGATTGGTGCAATCAGAAATACTTCCAACGGTACAAATCAGAATTTTAAAGTCGAGCAAAAACTTGATTGACAAATATTTCTGCTTCATTAGATGTCAATGGACACAAATTATTTTATCCATACAACAAGTTTGCGGCAGCAACAAAGCAGCAGCAGAGCGATTAATTTTGTGTAATTAACATTCATGAATGGAAATCACCATTATTACAGAAGCAGGTTTTTCTATTGTGATCATGAAACCTCAGCACTGGTTGTCAATACGAACTCCGCTTTATGCAATCCTAAGTTATGTACCTCTTGTCTATGTTTTCAGTGTGAAAACATTCTGAGTCAGGTTGTCCAATGGTATGCTCTGATATTTTACTGTAACACAGTTCTTATATGCTTGAAACCCAAATAACGAGATATGAAAGGATCAAAAGCAAATTCTTTGAATGAGTTCCAACATTTGGTTGAGACGCAGCAGACACTAAGCATCGGTGGTTCTCACTTTGACAACATAGGTTTGTTTGTCCTTTGTAGATAGTGAGCCGGGGTTCAGATCAAAAGTTTATTCTCAATACAGAATAAATAGTCTTTCTGGCCACACAACTCCATAATCTATAGGAAATATCAATTCAAAGGCATTTTAAAAGATGAAATAACTCAATTCAGACGGCAACTGGTGAAAAGGTCAACTGATCAAACATGGCAGCCCTACATAGACATATAATTCATAGAAATATAATTCATAGACATATAATTCATAGACATATAATTCATAGAAATATAATTCATAGAAACAGGTTCAACAGAAATAGAATCCATAGAATTGATATAATTCAGCGAAACCAGTTTAAGCCATTATATTCTTAGACAAACAAGGCAATTCTTTATGTATACTGATTGGGTGTTAATTATATTATGAATGACATGACTCTTAGCTAAGTGCCTGCATGCGACCCCACAATAGGTAGCTTGGCTAGTTACCTGCAGGTACATGACAGGTATATGGAGCTCAGTGAGAGTCCCTCCGATGACTTTCCCAGCCCTCAATTCAAACGATGCAACCATTTTCCTTAAACTGACTCTTTCAAGCAGAACTCTATAGCAAAGAACAAGATGCTTAGTGTCCATATGTTCGGGAGCTCAGTATATTTCTGTTAGGCAATCAGAGTGAGATGTATCTTTACTGCTGGAGACTCCAGCCAATCATCAACCACCAAACTGCTATAATTTTGACACAATGACATAAATGAATGTCATTGTTTTCTAGGACAACCTTTTACGCGAGGCAACCTTCTCAGTGGCTTTTAACCCAGTAGTTCACTAGTAGACAGCTCACTAACAGTATGTATTACTCCCAGGCCAGCTAACGCGTAGGACATAGGTTATGGACAGTGTCACGCAGAAGCAGCATCAGGTTTTGGGGGAATTGTTGCTCGAGGCTAATCAATGTAATGGTTGCCGTAATAACCTCATCCATTATTTACATTACAGCAGCACGGAAAGAAAAAGAGACGTTTGGTACCCCTGGACCCCACGCACGCCGCGCAGCGCCGATCCGCTTCTCCTATGATATTTGGTGATGATCCCACACTGGCCATAGACTACGCTCGGGATGCGAGGAAGTCTCACCATTGGTGGGAATGGTGGAAATCCGGTAGAAATTCTTCAGCGGAAGATGATTCCGAATCCATCATGTCGATGGAGGTAGTAAAGTTATACATGTCGCGACTTCGTGAACGTCGCAACGCGTCTGATTTGTGTGTGAAGGGGAAGTCGCGAAGGACGCGATCGTGCGAGGATTTGGCTGACAGACGAAGCTGCGGGCGCGGGTCAATCTCTGTCCGTCTGCAAAAACTGTCGTCTGCTGACAAACAAGTACCAGAAGAACCAGAAACGGACTCACCAACTGAAACGGATCGAAATCGGTGCTGAACGATGAATCACCTGGCTTATCCCAAAATACCTAACGCAGTTGGAGATCACGCCAATATCGCATATTTTATCAAGGATCCCGCTCACACATTCTGCGGAGTCGCTAACGGATATCTAGCCCATGAATGAGTTTTGACGTCAACTGTTTTCATATACTCTTCTATTTGCATTTTGACATACCAGTGTTTGGCTGTTGCATATTTGGTTTAAAATACACACAGACCATTAATGCTAGCATACAATCAGTACCCTGTACCGATTGCAATATGTACCAACACACGGATGCGAAACATTATTGTAATAAATTCGGTCCTCAACTTGACATCATTCACTGACTGTTTTCACAGACAGATATACTGTGTTTCTAGCTTGCATGCAGTTCCTATGCTAGGCTTTACTGTGCAGACTGGGTTGTTTTCTTGGTATGTGCCTGTAGCGAGTCTCTTCCTCCAACTTTCTGATACATCTTCGGCTCACCAGGATAAAAATTATGGAGGTTCACGGTTGTCAAAGATTCACTCCTCTGTTCTTGTTAAGACTAGCCGAGTTCTCGGCGAATTACATGTAAACAAACGGGCGAGGCTGACTGACCCCCAACCTCCCAGGACCACCCATTCAGTCTTGTAGGTGCTTAGCACTGAATCAGTGAGCGTTCTGTTGAAAGCTGGCCCTGGGCATAGCCAGCTTCTACCATGCCAACGCTGCCCAGGCAGCAACTCCATTACAACCGACAGCGACCTCATATTTTCTCTGCATAGCTTGCTCACTTGTTGCTGAGGTAACTACCGATGCTGTATGGCTGCTATTACCACATTCTATGACATGCAGAGTGATCAGGAGATATAGCACCAACTGTAAATTTACAACTAGTACTAATTGTCCATCCACTATGTTACCATGGATGGCGCATAATCACGGGATCCGGAAATCCCCGGTGCAAGTGTAAACCTCTGAAGTCTTGAGGTGAGAATGAACTCCTCACATAATTCTGCTGATCCACACCGCTCCAAGCTGAGGAGTCCAGCTAAACAGAATGGTCAAATGCACAGCAACAGTAAAAGTGACAGCAAGACATGTATAATACAAGATCATTCAATGGACAGTTTTATACAAATATGATCCATGCTCATGCACGGTAAAATCAGACAGATCTCGCATGATTGACTCGTCAAAATACAAACAATGAGGGTGTGGTTGGTACAATAGCTACAGTTGGCTGACCAAATTGACTGGCTACTTAACACATTGTAATATCTGTGCTGTGCGCTTTGCAGGTCAGTGAGAATCGAGTAAAAGGCTTTTGTAATGGGTTGTGCCTGACCATGAAAGTCACAAAAGTCCATTCGAGATTCACTTGTGCAATAGTCTGAATGCCTTTTTGAATTGCTAAGAGGCCGATGATTGTATACTATACGTGATGTTGATCACAGAGCCCATTTCATCTGTTGGCTTTCCTCTCTCACCCAGTCGTCTTATTCCTGAGATGTTTGATGCCAGCTGCCGTCACCAAACCTGACTTTATCTGATCCGCAGTCGATTATATTTCCTTTTGCATGACGTCTTCACCATTAAGGTGAATCTGCCAGCTAAGATTTGTTAGCATGGGGCATCACAAAAGGGTCAGTATGAACAGTTTGTCTCACAATGAGGCGTGTTTGTGTTTTGAGTTAAGATTCATTTGAGAAGCTTATACTACCAATGAGAGTGCACCATGGCCGGGATTTGAACCCAGGTTCTCCCTGAGTCCAGCTTTATCACTGAGCTATCCAGCTATCCCATAGTGTTCTACCAACTGAGCTATCCCGCCATCCCATAATGGTCTACTCACTGAGTTATCCCACTATCCCATAGTGCTCCACCACTGAGTTATCCCACTATCCCATAGTGCTCTACCACTGAGCTATCCACTATCCCATAATGCTGTACCACTGAGCTATCCCATAGTGCTCTACCCACTGAGTTATCCCACTATCTCATAATGCTCCACCCACTGAGCTATCCGGCTATCCCATATAGTGCGTTAGCCACTGGTTATCTCACTATTCTATATAGTGCTCAACTCACTGAGCTATCCCACTATCCCATAGTGCTCTACCACTGAGCTATCCCACTATCCCATAATGCTCTACCGACTGAGCTATCCCACTATCCCATAATGCTCTACCGACTGGGCTATCCACCAATTCCTGCAGCCCATCTAGCTTCTAGTTTGCTCGTAATATAAATACCAAAACACCGCGATAATCAGTAGCATGATATGGTTAGTTCGGCTTAACTTGCCACATAGTTGAGCCAGCACGGCATGAATCCTTCTGAATTATCACCGGACATTACATGGGAGGGTATATCAGGGCTGTGTTGGTATAAATCTACGAGTGGGACCACCCTTTGTGCTGCTTCGATTACCGATTAAGCCCGGCTCAAAGCCAAGAAGGAAATTCTTTGAAATCAATATTGTTTGTGTTTGCCAACTGGGCCAACATCGATAGTCTAGGAAATCTATGACAATGGAATCCTGGATCCTGCTATGTCCAGCTAATGATTTTTTCTGTCTGATTGTTTCAGCTTGGATTTACATGTAGTTATCTTAATTACAACTGTACATGTATGTAACAATCCCTGAATTTTTTATTCTTTGAATTGATCTTCTCGAGTATGGTAAAGCTGCTGGGTTAGATACTTGCTTGTCACCAGTACGACTTAGCACGGAGCACCACGGGCGGGAGATCATCAACGCTCTAGGTTGGGGGCGAGTCACCCTAATTTAGTTTACTCATCACCCGCTGAGACTCAGCTACTCTCATCGAAAAGGGAGAGGTGGATCTTTAACAACCGTGGAGTGATCCTGACCTTAATTATCCATTATTTTTATCGTGGTGTTTTGAAGCCACGCTGGCAATTTGGAGTGAGAGGCTTGCTATAAACGCCTATACCTCAGCTCATACTGCTCCACTGCAGGCCTCAGAGTAGAGATCTTAGCTACGAAAACCAAGTTCTTGTGCAGAACATAAAGAAGTCACACCCAGTTTCTGACCTTGACATATATCAGAAGGTCGATTTTCTTCTTGCAGTCAAGAGGGATCAGGAGTACTAGAGTACTGATCACAGAGAGCCCTCGTATGTGCATAGCTGCAGGGGGGCGACCAGTCCATTACAACTGCTGTTATGTTTTATCGATAGAGAGTACTTGTTCCTGTTTGTTTATACTATACATTGTCCGATCTAGTTGTTTTTACGCTTCATTTAGTGAGTGCAGTACATTCACTAAATGCAGTTATGTAATCTACAGTTAGTTAATCTATATTCAGGCTTTATACTATACAACTTCCTCTTTCACTAACCCACAGATACAACCTATAGGATAAAGGCTATAATTCAAAAAGCTTACAAAGTTTATTACCATTGGTAAGGGTGGGGTTAATAGTGCTGATGAAACATCGATTAAAGGGACACTGCAACCTTGGGTGCTGGAGAGTTTCACTGATGACCTCATAGGGTGCTGGAGAGTCTCACTGATGACCTCATCAGGTGTTGGAGAGTCTCACTGATGACCTCATCGGGTGCTGGGGAGTCTCACTGATGACCTCATCTGGTGCTGAAGAGTCTAACTGATCTCATTGGGTGATGGAGAAACTCACTGATGAGTTCATTGGGTACTGGAGTCCAGTTGATTAGGTGAGATCAGCTTACAATCTTGAGACCAACATTGTGTTGCAAGTACAATTTGGATGAAATGGGCTTCCTGCTGTGAGTGGCGAGGTCCTCACATAATTCCCACGCTTCAGTGCATGCCCGGAGTTCAGCGATAATAGCTTAAAGCGGAACGTACTGGGTCCGAGGTCAATTCCCAGTTCGAGCAAAAACTTTGTTTTTAGCGAGACCCTCACCGGGTTTGCATGGAAACGGCATTAAACGAATGACATCTATTCATAGAGTTACCTTCTCTATGGGGCTTGTGAGTGCAACCAGGAAGTCTCTCACTAACGTATCCTGGATAGAGGTGAACTAAAGACTCAGTGACTCTAATGATTACCCTGGGAGACAGGCCAATTTTTGCAACCCTGGGATTTCTGCAAATTCTTGGTACTGGTTAGGATACGGAAGAAAAAGAAAGTGCAAGGTCGGGTGACAGCAGACAGAACTGGAATAATTCCTAACTATCCCACTCTACGAATCAGTTACCAAATCCTGGCTTTCCACTAACCTGCATGACCGAGGCATCAATTCGACAACTCATAGTCCTAAATCACCGAATAACCAAACTATTGGTTCATTCACAAAAACAAGAATTCGGTTGGAGTGCCGGGCATTAGCCAAGTTGATTGAACCTCATACACCTTGATTTGTAAGCTTTAGTTTTTAGGAAGGACTCCCCTTCTATGCATTACAGCACTACTGAATGATGCCGGCCGCTAAGTAGCCTGCTCGACAGTTTAAACTATTTTGTTTGTGCAGCTTAAATCCGCGGTTGGTACCCGTATTGAAAAGTGAGAAAGACTTGATATAATACAAACTAAGAAGTGTTAATAGACCGACTGAGCATGAGAATTTTACTCATTGAAATAGACATAACCCATTGCTAAGAGTGCGATAGAAATAGTGCAAGATCGTAAAAGGTTCAAAGAGTTTGAACTCGTGCTGAATGAATGTGAATAGGTTAAACTGTCTGATCTGACCAGCCATGTTACCTGATCTTTGCGAGATAATGATCATGATGCTGTAATATGAGTAAGAATGAACTGGTATTGCTACCATGCATCTTGTTACTCAGTATTATGTACAGTAGCTGCTTGCTAGTCAGATGATTAGATATCAAACTCCAAACAGGCAATTCTCCACACGGCTAGTGATTCAAGGCCAATCTGTACATTTTCATTTACTGGCTTATGGGTAATTATTTCCACTGTGTTATACTTCTTTGATTTAAAGATTTTAGATCTGGGCAGCAATGTCTTCTGAAATTAGCCTCCACATAACCTCATGAAGCATTCTGGGTAGTTTAGAAGTCGCTCTGAAGTCCAACTAGCTGCTTACCCAGTACCGTAATGATAATGGGTTTAAAACCCCTGAGGCTGTGTATGTGAATACAATTTTCGGCAAAGTAAGCTGCAGCAGAAACGGATGGGTGTAAAACCTGACCCAAATAAGCAGGTGCCCTCACCTGGGCCGGGGCACCTGCAATCATTGCATCCCCAGCCCATAACTTAGTCACATATCCGTCCTGTCAAACCGCAGAGACGCGCCGATCAAGTGAATCGGCCATGCCAGGAAGCAGTGACTCTTGAGTCCAGGAGCGGCTCCCTGTAAACGGACACACCCACGAGGGAGACACAAGATTGCAACTAGTCACATCGCTTGGTGGAAATATCAGCAGTCTAGTGAATAGTAATTTAATCTGACGCACGCTCGTTTTATTTACTAAGTTTTTGTTATGCATAAAATATTCTTTAGATTTACGCAAGAGCTTCATTTTAAGACTAAGTCAACAGTGAAAGAATTCTGTACTGGGAACTCAATTGAGTAATCAATGTGAAAAACGGCAGCGACATGTCCACAGCAGGAAGGGGCATGGTGACTCCGGGACCAAAAGTCTCGACGATGATTCGACTTTGAGGTTATTCCTCCACTACTGTATGAGCTAGGCTATAAGTTAGGACAGTTGTGTACCAGGCCAAAGGAAGGGTGTGGATGGTAGAAACTGTGTATGACCTTGACACAACTTCCCCCCCCCCCATCCCAGAGTGCCTTGGCCCCCCAGGGCC
>Ga0224511_10004003_pt1 | contig 10942 bp, 8 predicted proteins | sample SF_May12_sed_USG_2_FD_169988 | JGI IMG/M metagenome (GOLD analysis project Ga0224511, IMG submission 169988) | Sediment microbial communities from San Francisco Bay, California, United States - SF_May12_sed_USGS_8_1 | ecosystem: Environmental > Aquatic > Marine > Sediment | place: USA...
AAACGGGGCCAGATATTCGTCGAGTACAATTAAAATGAATCTTCTCGGTGGCAAGCGGGAGGATGACAATAAACCAGCTGATAAAACACTTTATCATGTCTGTAACATGTTTGATGTTTCTATCTAATCTGAAAAACGGACATGACACAATGGAATATCAGGGGGCACCAGGGTGCGTATAGATTGATTGGCATTATAAATCACAATAAACTGTGAAACAGCTTCACATAATACGCGTTCTACAAATAATCTCTATGCTACATTTTGCACGCGCTGAAATAGTGTATAAAAATATCCTAAACAGTGAGGACTAATATATCTAAACAAGCAATGATTAAAAATTGAGCATTAGTATGCATCTTGGCAAACGAAAAATAGATTGCTGGCCTTGTTGAATAATACTTTGGAGTTGCCCATCCTTTTGAAGGTTGTACGCCATTCTGATCTTCATCAGCTTTATCTGGTACAACAAGTTCACGAATCAATCCAGTCTTCCAGATCCTTCTTCACGTCCAACCTACCGAGCTGATTGTCAGCCAATAGAAGACAGAGTTGTTGGACGCTGACCAATTGTCTGCTTCCAGCATCCCGAAATAACGCCTCGGTGGGATTTGAATCTCGTTTGAATGTGTCTTTCTGTTGTGGGGTGTAATTGAGCAAATCTACAATAGCATCAACATCAACTGAGCCCGTTGGTACCTAACGAATGAAAAGATCACGGGCCAAATAGTTCACTAACCCACAAGGGGAATTCCTGGATGACTTCTCTGTACGAGTCCATCTGTAAAATAATATGGTAATTACCAAAGACCCAACTCCAGCTAGAATGGTCTTACCAACCTGCTAAACAATGCCAGTTGCGATTGCGAAAATTCTCTTCATTGAGTGCATCACAGACCATGCGGTGAATATTGCCTGGCAGATTATCAATACGGGTGTTGGTCCTCAGCTGTTTCATATCCACGCGTCTGGGGGAGGCGCTGAAGGCCAGGAATTCCTTTACTAGTGGGTGCGTCTCATGACTACAATTATCAAACATACTAGCTTTTGATTCGTCATTCTGGCGCAAAAAAAAGTGATAGGGTTTCAAGATGGGCTGTGTGTCAATCAAGTCTGGTGCTCTGGTACACTCTGTTGGATCTTGAACTCATAGCATGCTAACCAAAGACGCAGTCTCATCATTTAGAGTGAAGATATAATATTCAAGGTTAGTATCCCAGTAGATCATTCTAACACATCAGTAACTGATTTATAAACCAGAGCATATCGAAGCTCAATACACATTGACATAATACAGGTCAACAAGGCAGCTTAAACAGGAATATACTGCAATCTGTTTTGTGTAAGTATTTAGTCATGGGGGTGGTGTCTTCTGGTTTTGTTTGGAATCCATCAAAGCAATTGAGGGTACACAGTACACACCGTATGATACACAGTACACACCGTATGATACACAGTACACACCGTATGATACACAGTACACACCGTATGATACACAGTACACACCGTATGATAAGTTCAGTACAAGAACTCATGGCTACGCCATCAAGGCTCTGTTGTGGAAATGAGTTGTTCTACTATCCTTATAATGATACCTTAGCGAAATGTGATAGGGCCACAGAAAGAGAACTCTACACATAGACACTTACGGAATTCCTTCACAAGAGAACTGTTCATTTGAGCTGAGCAGATTGAAAATATGGAAAGGTCGGTCACTGCATGTCTCTTCAGGACAGCCTGGTCCAAATTCTATGAGACCGCCATCTTTAGCCTCAACGAATAGATGGCAAAGAAGATCACGCATTTCCCGAGTGAATTCAAAGACTGTGGTTTTAGAAGCGCGATCTTTTTGATCCCTGTAAAGTGTAAATACAACATATCTTAAGACTCTTAACTGCCCAAAGGTAGTAGACCAGCTCACACGCTGTGCTGTCACTTGCTCAGTTTGCTATCAGAATGTGTCTCAGCCTGCAAGTGATTTGACATCATCCCCTCCCAAATGAATCAACATAAGATCAAAATAGGCCACGCGATGCCAAGGAAAATGAAAGTACAAAAAATGGAGAAAATGTGCCGATAGATGTGGATGGTGATTACTCACTGTATTATGTAGAGACAGAGGGTGCGATCGACCTTGAAGAGCTGAAGACCACTGCAGTCGGGGATCATCCTGCTGACAATGACAGTTGTGCCGAAGATGTGAAACCTGCCCTTTTCTGTTGAGTAGTTAACGGTACTGGTTGTGGATCGCATCTCCAGCGTGGATAGAAACCGTGCCATTATAACTTTGGGCAAAGTGTTCATAAAACCAACCATCAGGTCAGGTGGCCGATTAGCTCCAGGGGTGTAATACGGAATGTCCACCTGCTTTTCAGGCTGCATGAAGGGAACTTTTACCAAGACTTCTCTTCTCACAGAGCCTAAAACAGCGCATGCAGATGTAATGAAGATGTTAGATGTGATAGGCTGAAATTACCAAATAAACATTGAACCATGCTGTTACGAAGCAAAGGGTTAGTACTTTGCGTAGACGAACCTTTGCAAGGGACAACAACACACAAGTCTTTAAGAAGGGTGATCATCTCTTTCACATCTGATGCGCTGAACATTTGCATAAGAAACTTCTCTGACGAGCAACCTTGTTCTTTGAGGTAAGCAAGTTTTGTTCTATCAAGCTCATCTGAAGACTGGATTGTAAGAGTACTGACAATGTTTAACAAGTCAGTTGGACGGAGGAGTATAAAGTTGGTCAAGTCGGACTCCGCTTTCATCATTTTCTTGGAGTACGACAACGCTACAAATAAAGTTCAAGTTCAAAACAAGGGATGCTGACAGCTAGGTTCTCCAAACTAAACTTATGCTGCATCTCCAAACACATGTAACAAGTTTTATCACATACGATAATCTTCTGTTTCCGTATCCATTCTGTCAAGGGTACAGAGAAATTGATCCACTCAGTCTTTGATTCAGTGTTTTTTAGAGAGTGGCCTATACAGAAGATGACTCAATGGGTGGGCCTCCTTTAATCAACATCGAAGATGTTGTGAGACATCCGGCCTGAACTGAGAATGAAACCTGAGAAACCAGGGCCAAAGCCTACTACGCTATCCACTAAGCCCTCTCTTCAGCCAATATTAGAGGATAGGAGAAGTGAATAATGAGCAAATGTTGTCAATGAATCTGACCACCTGGCACAGTACATACAGAATCTCAGCCACTTGTCCGACATATTGTTGGAGATCTGGTTACTCACCTGGCACATAAGCCTGGCCGGTATCATGCAGGTATTTGAGGGTTGTGTTAACGTGCTTCTCCACTTGAGCATAGTTTTTTGACACCAGTTTCTCCGTCTGCTCAATGATTGTTCGCTGAGCTATGATTCCTAGCATGAACAATAAAAAGCGACTGATAAAAAGGGATCTTTTTTCATTGTCTTACAAGCGTTTAGGGTATGCAGAAACTGGGCTACTTACTATTTGACTCGGAGTTCCCCAGGCTGCATCAATAAGACATTACACTACCATGCCCAATGGGGACGGTTATTCTTTGGGTGGGCCTCATTTATCTTAAGTCACAATCTGAATCTGGCGAGAGTTTAACGTGGTTAAAGTGGTTCTCAAACCAGGATTCGAACCAGGTACCTCTGATTCCAAGATGAATGTGCTATCCACTAAGCGACTGCCTCACCCCAGAACTTTTGGAACACTGATCACACTGCGGTGATCAACCCCCAACAGCAGTTTCAGCTTAAATATCTATAACATACAAAACAGAGATTGTGTCATATATATATGCTCACCCGTTTTTGAAAGAAGAAACTGTTTCAGTTCAACACTAAGATAAGGATAGCGTTGATCAACTGATCGTTTAGAAAGCGAGTTGAGCGTGCTAATAAGTACTCGTCGAATGTCATTTGCAGATGGGTTATGGAAAGCCAGATGTCCGTCATGGACCAACATGGCGAGATACTCCTTGAAGTGATAATTGATGAAGTCCTCTCTTCGGTCACGGTCCGGATGTACAACTAGGATGACCTTCGCTTGACCTTTTGAATGTGTATATATCTCTCGTAGCAGACTGGTCAACCAAGCTAGACAAACTTCTCGAGTTTGAATAATATGCACAGAATGCTTGCAGTACAATACGGGCGTGAACCAAGGAAGAGGTTTATTAATGGTAATGTTGGTTCTATGATGCGGATATAGCACATCAAGATGGAGATACGAGGCACGAGCGTTTATCTGCGGTTGATGGCTGAACTGCTTGACATCGCTTAGAGACATCTGGCCAGACGTGACGTCGTGTTCTGTATTCAACAATCCCATGCGCTCATCGGCCTTTAGACGTTCGTAGACTTTGCCAACCATTTGTTGCTTTTCGAAATCACACGAGTTGGTTTGACCTGAGTAGCAGTTAGTCTGAGTGGGTTTAGAAAAAATTTCCCGGTTTGAGTTCGAAAACAGGTGTGTTTGCATGATAGTCAAAAGAGGTGATTTTTCAGTCTGAACTAAGGAGTTGTTGAATATATCACTGAGCAGCGCGTTATCATCATCCATTATGTGATGGTAGAATACCTTACAGAAGGTTAATCTTTCCATACTTTCTAGAAGAACTGATTGGTGAATTGACTGAAATTCGCTACTGACCTCCGCAGACTGGCTCAGGTCAGAAGGTATAGGAGATGGAAGGGATGGTCCAACCAATGCTTGGATGTCATTAGAGTGGAGAGAGTCGGCTCTATATACGTGCCTTTCATTTGGGATGATACTTTCTGGTCTCTGCACAGAAAACTTCACCTCACCCTTGGTGCTAGGGAGATAGTATTCTACGAACTTTTTGACCTGCAAAATGATACAGCATGCAACATACTGGTAAGCTGTGTGCGGGTAAATTGCATATATGTGAGTGGATTGCATATGTGACAAAGTGTATACGTATATAGGTATTTTAAGAATAATAAAATTTTATACTTACATTCACAAATGTTACGGGGATGTTATCTATCGACAGAAGCCAATCACCAACAGCGAGACCGCCATAACCCGAATAGTGGTTAACTGGCTCAATTCCTTTGACCAGTACAAATTCTTGGTTGTACTACAATATGAGATAAAAAGTAAGCAATACAAGTGAATGATAGGGCAAACACCACTTGGATGCAAAAGTTCATGAATAGACGTTTAAATTCTGTCATCAACAAATGGAAAACTCAAAAGTTGGCTATACCACAACATTTTCTATAAATAGTACACCGATAACAGTTATCCTGACAGGGAGGATAACCCTGAGTCCAACCACATTTCTCACGACCTGCTAGAAAGATGGTGAGTTGTTATTTGACACTACATTTCATTGTTATTGAGATGACAATAGTAATATTGCACTGATAAAAAACCTAGGAGCAGTCCCAGATGATGCGCACTGGAGTAAAGAGTCTGCATTGGTCTTCACGTCCAACGCAAGGAGAGCAACTCCGTAGAAAAAGACGATTTCGCTGTCATAACTCGCTTAAACCTTCGAACTTAGTATCAAGAGTATAACTCACAGCTTGAACACATTTCCGTTTGTAGTTTATCCTCAAGTTTGCAGCTGTTGGGTAAGTTATTGTCTGTGGGGGAGACCATTTGATACGCGATGGTGAGACCAAAGCCATTTCCTTTGGTGTAGAAGGATCTACAAAGGCGTACAAGTATACAGGCACATGAGAAAAACAACCTATGTCCCCAAGAACCGACTAAAAGGACATCGCATTGACTATAGTTACCAAAACAATGACTATGCGCCATAAATAATGGAGATTTAGAAAACAGAGTCTAGTGATGGGGAGCTTTTATCTTGAGTATTTCAACTTTCATGTGGATAGATAGCTACATTAAGCCAATACAAGCACTCACCAAGGCCATAATATGAGCTGGGTCTCACGACAAGCGATTCCACACTGATGGAGCTAGCTCCGGATTTCAGAGAGATACTATTACTGAAATCTTCAGATGTCAAGGATAAAGAGTTCTCATCTGCATTTGACCATGAGGTAGGGCGAAGGACTTCAACAATCCAAGTGTCCCAAGAATCCATCTTGTGGTCATGAGGAACGGGTTTACCATTAATCGTCTGCAGAATATCACCAAGGGCTATTGGTGGGCTTGCAAGGCAATCACTCACTTTGGAGACCTCATAACCACTATCGACCTGTAAAATATAATTTCATAATCTATAGTAATGGAGCAACTTTTGTTATCTTTAAGATATGAACTGTACTGTTAAGCAAGTGATTCAGGTATGCTTACGGAGTCATGGTTAACTTACCCGCTTTTTGTAGGAGAAACCGAAATTACCTCCTCCATTTTTATTTATTGCTATTTTTAAATGAACTAACGATCCAGCCATTTCCTAAAAAAATTCAAATTTATTAGTAGCTTTGATGTCACGGAAAGATACGATAATCCTAATTATGATAACTCAATACAAAATACATAAATTAAATAAATACATACATAACATTACAATAGACTACAAGTACAAGTACAATTCAATATTCATATGTTTGGTAGAAGGTTTAGTTCAGTTCATTCAGAGTTAGATGGCTATTTTCTTGCTCACTGACCAGTAACCAGGCAGTAGAGTAGGCGTCATGAAAAATCGGCACCCATGCTACAATAACATGTAACTTGCAACCCGCAACGACCGAATACTAGTAGTAATAGTAGTAGTATTGATAGTGATACTAGTAGTAGCAGTAGTAATACTATAGTAATACCGTAGTAATAGTAAAACTAGTACTAGTAGTAATATTAATACTAATACTAGATTTCGTTTAGACTTTGAGTTGGAGTCTAAGTTAGAGTTAGATTACAGTATAGAATTTAAAATAGACTGGTCAAAATCATGCAATCCGTGGTGTTGGACTGCCGTCTATTATCCCAATCATAGCGGTGTAGAAAAGTAACATACAGAGTAGAATAGGGTGCGTCACTGGACACCATGGGGAGCTGAAACGATCAGAACAGCGATTGCCCGTAAACTTCTCTAACCTAGCCGCAGAGGCAGACAGGAAATAAACAACCGGAGCTCGAGACCTAGATTGCTCTTTGAAATGGCGTTCGTGATTGGATGAAATCTCACCAGGTTTCTATTGGTTAGAGCCCGGCTCCCCCGTCGGGTTTTCATCTTTGCGTTTTTATATTAATTATCATATTATGTATATCATGCCAACTATGCTACGAAGTTTACTGCCTAGATTGTAGAGTCAGAGTGTTCTCTGATTCACACCTGTTGGGTTATTTCATTTGGCGCAACGCGTGAGTATGACACTTGATATTTACCAAAGATTCGGCGGATCCTAATCCTGTAGTGTACCGTGTACGTGTACCGTGTACGAACTCAGTTACTGTAGACTGCAGTGTAGTGTGTAACTTTAAGTTTAAGTATAACTATAACCCACTGAGTTAGCTTAGTAACTGTAAATGTAATGCCTGTTTAAGTATTAATTTTTATTTATTATAGCTCACAGTCATAACTGTACTAAATAACTGCTAACTAAGTTAGTAACTGTAAGTAGTAACAACTAACTACTACTAACTCAACTAGTAACTTACTATGTTAAGTACAGTAGTAAGTGAGTAACTCTAACTGTAAGTGTAAGTAAGTTGTAACTCTAACTCACTGACTACACAAGTTAGACTTAGTTGTTAGTAGTTAGTCATTTAGTTACTAGTGTATAAATTTATAACTAATTTTGAAGCTGCTAGCCTGGCTAGTGTTACAAGTTGTATTACAAGTACAATTCAAAGTAGTACTAGTAGTAGTACTAGTAATAAATAATAGTGCTAGTGGTAGTACTAGTAGTAACTGAGCTTACTTACAAGTGCAACTCCACTGCTTCCTTGGGCTTGGCTATATAAGTTATTAACTATAGCTCAGTGAGACTTTGACTGGCTGACTGACTGAGTCACTGACTCACTCAGTCAGTAACTGACTCGCTGAGTAAGTCATAACTGACTATGAGAAGCACATTACTCGCATAAAATTGCTACGCACTTGGGCTTCGCCTGACACAGTGAAGCAACAGAAAGTCAAGGCAATGTAACACAAAATGTCAGTTGACAGTTGAAGCATTCAATATTTTGAGTCTCTCACCTTCTGAATGTTGTATTTTAGAATTTCTCTGCCATGGCGAGCTTCACTGAGCCAGCATTTAAAAAGAAGCTTGCCGAGTTGCATTCTTCCCAACAAAGCATACAGACTCTCTCTCTTTGGCTAATACACCACAGGAAACATGCAGCAACTATCGCCACAGTTTGGCAGAATGAACTTAGAAAAGGTAGCCCTCATATGTTAGAATGAGTTGAAAAGTAAAAGCTTTAGACTTCCATTCTGATATATAACGTTATGTCAGCGGTACCTTAGCGACCACAGCCGTTGTAAATAACCCGGTGTTTATCCGTTCATACCGCTAAACGGCCGCCTTTAGCATTACACTCACACCTACACTTACACTTAGCCTAATGTTTTGGGAAAAAAAAGCTAAGACAGACTTTCGTAGAAATCCTTGTTTTCAGTTGTCTAAACAATTCTAATTTGAATTATCGAGTGACAAAGCAATAATGTGACAAATAATCAATGATTCAGTTATGGTGTTGAAATCACAGAATCTTCAAAATTTCAGCAAGCAAGCCGAGGAAGTTGACATTTATATACCTTGCCAATGATTTCTTGCAAAATGGACGAAAAAAAGGTAAAGAGTTAGCAGAGAATTTTGGAGGAATCTTGCCCTCTGCATTCAAACACACAGCCATGTGAGTATTTCACTTCAACCATCATGTCTGTCATTGAGTAACACATGTCCTTCACTGGGCCCAAGACCACAATATTTAAGTCATCCATTCACTACTCAATGGGATCATCTTTTCTGTGCAGTGAGACAGATCCTGCAACAATGGGGAAGTTGCGTAGACTTGTGAAGATTTGGGAAGAAAGAAAAATCCTTGGTGAGGATATTCTTCAAAAGATCTCAGACGCACTTAGTAAGTAGGCAATTCAGAAATTCATTCTATAGCTCTGATTTTTATATTTTCATTATAGAATAAATTTCTATTTATGTATATCTGCTGCTAAATAAATTGTGTATTATCTTCTAAATAATAAGAATATGTGGTAAATAACAAACGAAGCAAATGAGGAATGAATATCATAATTTGTAAAGAACTTTAATTTTGAGACCATCTGTGGAGTTGGCAACACCTGATCACTGCTGAGCAGATACTGCCATTTGTCAAGCCATTCTAGAATTATATTGATATTATAATTATATTGTGTTTTGTGGTGTTGTCTAGAGACATCTGAGCCAGTATCCAAGCGAAGAAGAATAGAAGAGGTGAAGCTTGCCCTGCAGGAGGAAATGGCAAAAGACTCGTCTGCTGATGAGTCGACAGATGAGCCTCCCGATGTGAGTTCACAAGCTTTCCGCAGCTCGAATCTTTGGACTCGTTAATTTTTTTCATAATCAACCAGTTTATCAGTACGTATGCTTACAAATACATGTAAGCGCACTTAGACTTACGAATGCATGAGTCCTATTAGTATGCCTGTGTTTTTAGGATCAGTGCCTTCTCGCGCCCTGATTTGTTAGTAGATTTATCAGTTTCCACCCGGTCTCCATCACCTACATGTATTTTCATTTGTCACTCATGTTATGGTATAAATGTATAGGTTGATGAAATGGCCAACTTGATAAACAGTCTTATTTCATCGGCTTCAAGTGATGCTGAGATCAGACATAAGATATCTACTCTTCCCGCCGAGGTATCGGACGCGTCTGGACTGAAAAAAATCAAAGGTGCGCTGCCCGACTATGGATGGAGTACTGGTTACCTCACTTTCGATCAATGTGAACTCATGTCACAACCGCCATGGACTAATGAAGAGTGTTCCTGTACCATCTCGCGTATCATGTCATAGTGTGATAAACTCATAAAGTGGGTGGTGCACTTCAGAAGGAGTTCTTGCCAATGCCATATTTTGGCATTGACAATACTTACAGTGAATACAGAGCTATCCGTTATTGGAATGCCCTTCTCTGGCCACCCAACTTATCTTTTTTGGTTTCCTCTAGCTTCACGTTTTTAATCTCAAGATTTTTATTCCGTTTTTACAAAAACACAATCACAATGGCCCCAGAAAACTAAAAAAAATCTTCATTTTGAAAGATTCTCATTGAATCTAAAAGTAGTTAGTTCAAAACAGCGCTACCAAAATCAGGTTCACATGCGGGTATGCTGTCTTGTTTCAGATAAAGGTGAAGCAGAAAAATTGGCAAACACGGTGGACTCTGCGAGTAAAATGCTAACAGAATACAATGAACGGCTCGTTAAAGAGATACTAGACCGAAAGAAGCTTGCTAAATATCTAGCTCCTTTTATAACTGATCAAAAAGAAAAACTTGCTGAGTCACAGAAAAAATTAGAGGTGAGATAATATTTTACAGTCTTGGCTGCAATTTTCCCCAAAAAAAATCTTATCAAGTTCTGGCTACAGTCCTAGCTCTAATAACTAGTATACAGTCCTAGCTGTAATAACTAGTATACAGTCCTAGCTGTAATAACTAGTATACAGTCCTAGCTCTAATAACTAGTATACAGTCCTAGCTCTAATAACTAGTATACAGCCCTAGCTCTGATAACTAGTATACAGTCCTAGCTCTAATAACTAGTATATAGTCCTAGCTCTAATAACTAGTATACAGTCCTAGCTCTAATAACTAGTATACAGTCCTAGCTCTAATAACTAGTATACAGTCCTAGCTCTAATAACTAGTATACAGCCCTAGCTCTAATAACTAGTATACAGTCCTAGCTCTAATAACTAGTATACAGTCCTAGCTCTAATAACTAGTATACAGTCCTAGCTCTAATAACTAGTATACAGTCCTAGCTCTAATAACTAG
>Ga0224511_10004004_pt1 | contig 10940 bp, 6 predicted proteins | sample SF_May12_sed_USG_2_FD_169988 | JGI IMG/M metagenome (GOLD analysis project Ga0224511, IMG submission 169988) | Sediment microbial communities from San Francisco Bay, California, United States - SF_May12_sed_USGS_8_1 | ecosystem: Environmental > Aquatic > Marine > Sediment | place: USA...
CATTTATCGATTATTTCAACTGAAATAGTCTTACCGTAGGGCGCCGCCATTTTCTGTGTGTGCCTGACCCAATAACGTAGTGTCAGGGGCAGGTAATCCAGACTAATCCGCAAAAAAGAATTTGTAGTCTATAAGAAAATAATCAAAGCAGCGGACAATAACTATGCCGTCTAAACTTTTCCAGCCGTCAATAAGCGTTTTGTAAGACTTACTTCCCCTTACGTATATCCAGCAAAAGTGAAAAAACTGAAATGACAAACATATCAAAACCATATAAAGTATCACAGGTTTTGCTAGACTTTTCTCCCCTTATTACAAGCAACAAGGTAGGACTTGGGCCAACTTACACCAAGAAGAAAGACTTGTGACTGCCCAAAACCGGGTACTGGCTTGTAGCCCTGCGCAAGGGCTATCCACTGGAAGGGTCCGTTAGGGGCTGGTTAGGGCGAGGTTGATCATCCGGAGCCCCAAAGTAGGTCTTGAGCCCTATATGAGCTATAGGCTATTGTAACTCAAAATACTATATTACTTGCTATTTTATGCGATAAATATGGCCGCCATGACACTTTGAATGTTTTCTGTCAATCGAAATTACTCAGTAGATTTCCGAGAAGCTCCGCAATATGAATATTTCTGAAGAAATCGCCGAGTGTTTCGATCAGAATTCTTTCGATCTTTTTGTTCTCGGCTTTTTCGGGCATGCGTAAGGTTTCGAAAGAGGGCTGGTAAAAGACGACCAACATTTTTCAGCTCTATCCCCTGGCAAAAGTTGTCATCTTTCTAAAAAGCTTGTACGTACGTGATGCCGTAACTCGTCTTCTGCAAAGCTTCGCTTTGCCTGCGGCCGATATTATATAAATTGAAAGTTTAAGAAGATTCTATTTAAATGTATATGATTCAATCGAGTTAGTAAGTTTAATTAAAACAACAACTTTTTAAATTTTGCAATGGCCAGGGTTAACCTTTAAATACTAGTACACGGTATTTTTTATTTGTAAATTGAATATTATATTTTAATTAGATTTAAAGGGTGAAGAAAGTTATTCATCTAAATACCTCCTTTTAATATAAATATAAGATTGAATGCAATATGTTTAATGATATTAATTTTATGAGTCTACAAAGCTGCAAATGTGTGAGTCTTTTATGAAGCCAAAGACTTTACAATACAGTAATGTCCTAAGCATTTGAGTTGAAACTTTCAATGTAAGATAAACTCATGATGCTATTTTAACCTGAAGGAGTTTATACACTTTAAACATGGTGGTGCGTCTACATAATACCATCAAAGCGTATTTAAGTATACAGTTAAAGAAAGAACGTAGCGGTGTCTCAGTGGTCGAGCGTTCGGCCGATGAGAGTTGGCAGGGGTTCCGATCTCTAACTGTGCCATAACAAAGACATCATTAAATGTACCAGATACTTGTTTAGTGCATAGCAAATAAGGTTAGGTATAGCTTTTCTCTTCTTTCAAATCTCCTTTAAAAAGAAAATTGAGATTCTATCTAGACCGAGCGGTCGAAAGTGATTAATATATTATAATATAATTATTAAATATATTAGAAAAACTTGCTTTGCAATCGACCATAATTACACCGCATGTAGTTAATACATAATACGTGTTTAGAACATAAAACTGAGAAAAGGGGCACACACCACAATATAAAATGAAGAGATGTTCAAAGAAAGAATGTTGTAAACAATGTAGACATGTCAAGTTAACGAAAGAACGCAGAACACAACGCAGACGTTTGTTGTTACAGCACTTCAATCTGAGAAAAAAGTGACCATGCCCGTAACGCTGATCGAGACAATGACCCTAGAGGGTCACGACATTTCACCGGAGCTGGTGACCCGAGAAAACACCGAGGACAACTCCACGGAAACGACCTGGGAGGTGGATGAGCAAAAGGTCAAGAAGGGCGTAACTTTCGATAAAGTGACAAAGAGATCCGAAAGTATTTTGACGGAGGTCACCGTCGATAAGATGACGACCCCTCCTCCAGAAAAGATTAAGTTTGCCCCTTCTGCGACAGCTACTGAAGTTTCTATGGCAACTGGGGTGGAGACGGACAAGGTGATACAGCGCGGGATTTCCCCGGTGGAGGCGATCGCTATGGAGATCGAGAGACAACTGTTACAGCCCAGGGAGCAATTTCCTGACCAGAGAGAGGATCAACAAGAGGAGGTACAGTCTTCTGTTTTCTCTTATTGCTTCCGCTATTCAAATACAAGACTTATTTTCCTCATTTACTAAATTACCATGTTGATGCCACTAGGCTATAGTCGGGTTCTCTTATGTCCTAATTCACGATGTCGATACAATCGTGGCTATAGCCTGGTGTCCCTTATGTTGCAGGATAGACCCCAGGAGGCAGTAAAAGCCCCTAAAGAAAAATCAGAAGAGGTCATCCCCAGCCAACTCACAGGTACCACCTCCATGGCTACCACACTAAAGTGTCACTTTAAGAAGCATTATGCATTGGTTTTAATATTCATAAATACATTAACAATGTGTGGACATTCATAATATCTAAACTTAAATATATTTCTGTAGAATGTCAGTTAAGTCTGTATACCATCTAAGAGATTTTCGGTCGCACTATGTTATGTCACACGTCGTCCGTCCTTCTTTCCGTCCGTCCATCTGTCCGTCCGTCCGACGTTAGCAAAGTCTTGTCCGCTCATTAGCTTTTAATTTATTTCACCTACTAGGTAATTCTTTCTTGGTATCATGGGTGATCCCTATTGATTTTCAATTCAGAATGTCAAACGTCAAGGTCACAGTGACCTGGATCATAGAATCCTTGTCCGCTTATTAACGTGAAACCTATAAGGCTTACGGACACCATTATTAGTGTATTAGTTGGCCTTGCCGATAGATGACCCTTTTGATTTTAGGGTAAGTAGGTAAAAGTTCAAGGTCAATGTGACCTAATTTAAGGACGGCTCATCCTTTTAACTTATAATGCTTCTACTCGCAGAGCTCTAGTTGTTGGTATAACAAAAGCCGAAACAAAAAGAGTTATCAAAATGAAGTAACCGTTTAAGTGATTAATGTAAGAGCGTACATATGTCATAAGTTTTGCCACAGATAATGCTAATAATGAGCTGGTCAAAAGGTCTTAAATTATAAGAAAATATGTAAGAATAATGTTTGCGAATGTAAACAGTTTAAACTAGCTATATAGTTCTGTGTTTTATTTGCAGGTCCTGTCTTTGTCAACAAGCGCCATCAGGGGTAAGATGTATATTGTTTGTAGACGCATTTGGCAGATCTGTATTAGTGTACCAATTTGCAAGCGCGTGGATACATGCATACGACAAACCAGGTTCTGTAACATGCGTAGGAATTTAATATCACTGATAAACGATTGTGTTACAGAAGCAGAGAGTAATCACATCAATCTTATTTTTCTTCAATTAGGGTTCGACCTTGACATATTGAAAAAAAATAAACAAAACAAAATTTGCTCGGTTGTAATTGCAGCACCCAAACTTGAAACAAATTGCAACTGAGCAGGCACAATACAGAAAAAAACTCGATTGAACACATTTCTGAATGTCTAAACACAAACCAACGGTCCCCAACGCGTTTAAACGCTATTAAAGCAGCTGTCCTCCAGAATATACTAAAAAGTAATTAGTTACACATTTGTCAAAATATATCTTAAAATATATATGTAGTGACATCAATGCAGTCTGCTGTTAATAATGTATTGTTTCCAGTATGAATGTACAAATAAGAATGATGTCAATAAAAAGAGTCAGTTTATATACTCCAAGCGCGGACCGGATCGGAAGCCTTATTATGACGTCATGACGTCAGCGACGACAATCTCCCGCCCGAATAAAGTCTCTCCCTCGTTGACTTTGAGTGGGTACAGCTTGCAGATCGGCCGGTTGGTTATGCGTCTGTTGCTTGATCGGATTGCGGCCGCTCGCACCATCCCGTCACCACCTGTATGTAGCTCCGTCACCACCGCCAGCTTCCAGTTGTACCTCGGGGTTTCGTCGTGTACTTGGACCACATCGCCCACCCTAATCGTCTGTGAGTTGGACTTGGAAGCTTGATGCTTTTCTCGTAGAGCCGTCAGGTACTCCTCCTTCCAACGTCCCCAGAACTGGTGTATGATGTGTGTTTTCCATGGCCATATCACGCGGTGTTTTCTGACTGACATCGGCTGGGAAAACCAATATATTCGCTCTGTAGAAGAGATGTTATTCTGAGACCGTACAGCAAAAGTGCATGTGTAAGAGGTAGTGGGTCGCCCACGTCTGTCGAGGTATACGATATAGGGCGGTCGTTCAAGACTGCTTCTATCTCTGGTACGACCGTCTCTTGCTCTTCCAAGTTGATAAGTGATCGCCCTAGCACTTTCTTGAACGATGTCTTTGTAAGTCCGATGAGTCGCTCCCACCAATCCCTATACCAAGGAGCGCGTTGAGGAATGAAGCGCCACTCAATCCCTAGGTGGCTTAGATTTTCATTCACCGATGGGGATTTCCACAGAATCTCTAGTTCGTTTGAAGCACGGGAAATGTTGTGCCGTTGTCGGACATCATAATTTTTGGAAGAGATTTTCTAATGACGAACCTACGGAACGCTCGTTAGAAGGTTTCTGTGGACAAGTTAGTCACAACCTCTAAGTACACAGCCTTGATTGGAGCCACCCTTGTCTTAGCCATGACTAGTGTAGACTGTTGATCATTGCAGAGGTAAGCTGCCGCTCCGTAGGCAACCTTGCTAGCGTCTACGAAGATATGTAGACTTGGATCCGTAGTACTGTTTTTGAAGAAATGTCGATCAAAGGACACTTGCAGTACACTGTTGATGTCTCTAACAAGTGTTTGCCATCGTCTTGTTATGTCTGCATGTGCTGGCAAGGGTGTATACCAGTCATGTCCTTCTTGCCAAATATGTCGAAGAAGAGTTTTCGCTCGCACTGTAAGTGGACTTAGAAGACCAAGTGGATCAAATATCCGTGATGTATGCTTCAGGATCTCTCTTTTTGTCGTTACATCTGGAATCGGTATGACCGAATCCGAGTGTCTTTGTTTGCATCCCAATGCATGCCTTATACTTTTGTAGGCGTCTCCTCGTCAAGAACATCTTCGTTAGAGGCTTTGCTTCGAAGCTGTTTACTGTTAGAGCTCCAGGAGTGAAGATTGAAACTTGTAGAAGACATGAGTAATCGTGTATCTTCCTCTTCATCAGTGAAACGTGTTAGTATGTTGTCAACGTACAAGTCTCTGTGAAGAATGCCAGTAAACCAGTTTTCTTTGTTGAGTTCTAGATGTTTAAGAAGCGTTGCGTACAACATAAAGGGTGAGCAGGTCGCACCAAAGAGAACTGCCTTGAAGCGATTTGTGATGAGCGAGCTGGTTGGATTTTCTGGGTTGCTTAACCAAAAGAATCGTGTCACATCTCGATCCTCGTCTGCTAACTGAACATGAAGAAATGCTTTCTTGATGTCGGTAGATACAGCAACCGGGTGACGTCTAAAGCGTAGAAGGATGCTTTTAAGATCGTTGAGATTTGGAGGCTCATACGAAAGACAGTCATTCAGACTGAGAGGCTCTAATGACATCCTACAGCTGCAGTCGAAGACGATACGAATTGGTGTTGTCTTTGACTCCTTCATTACCCCGTGATGTGAGATGTAGTGATATCTCGAAGAAATCTGGACTTCCTCACTTTCTCTATGAATCCTCTGCGTTCTTGCTCTGCTATGCTATATCCGTACCTTTTGAGGAGATGCTTGTCTTTGCAAAGACGTCTAATGGTTGATTCTGTACGTTTTTTTTTGCAATGTTCATGTTTGTTGGTAAAGAAGTTTTCTCTTTGGTCCATGGTAGCTTCGCAACTATGTTTATCTTCAAAGGATATGTTCTTCTCCTGATATTCTTTACGGAAGGACCTCTCATCTGTCTCTGTTGGCTCTTGATGTATTCCTATAGACTCCCGTTTCCAAAACGTTTCCATGTCGAATGATGTAGTATCAGGTAAACTCGTGATAATATTCATCATGTAAGCTTCTTTGTCGGCCTTTGTTGATTGGAGAGGTCCGGAGAGGAGATATCCCAACTTTTAAGCCACTGCTGTTGGTCCGTTTCCACGCACTATGTGATTTCAAACGATATCCCACTAGAAGTTTGCTCCAATTAATAAGTCAATGGCAAAACTGGATGATCCACCGATGGGGTGAGCCAGTTTAAGATTCCTCAAGTAGGGGAGTTGCTGGATTCGTTGAGGGATGCAGTGGAGCAGCTATTGTTGGTATCACCAATACATCTATAGGTATGCTCCCTGTGTCTGTTTTGAGATACACTCTTCCTTTCTCAAAGTAGCGCCCTTTGTCCATGTTTTCCCAAAAGCTGTCAACTTTACAAATTCTCTGTTTTGCATCGGCAATGCTAAATCCGCTGTAGGGCGCCCTGTAATGAATGAGCGTTGAGCTCCTTCATCAAACAAGATGTTTGCTTGGGCAATTTGAAGATGGTACTTAATGGTATTTAAGAGGACATTGTTTCTGCAAGTGGAGTGCACAACGGCTTCTTGTGTTGCTCATCTGACTTGAACGGAGTTGCATTCATTGTTGTTATAGCATTGCAAATGTTCGTGTGGTGTTTGCGCTTGCAGTTTCTGCATCTGTGTTTGGACGTGAACTCAGACACACGGTGATCCCCCAAGCAATTAAAACACAGCCTTTTCCTCTTGACTATATCTTTTCTCTCGGATGCTCTCGTGACGCTCCGACATTAGTTAGACAAATGGGGGTTGCTGCAGAAAGCACATCTTTTCTGGGGAAACTGTGTTGGCATATGTCATTGGCCATTGTAATCTATTCCATCTAGGTTCTGCTCTTGTTAGAAAGGAGGCGGTCGCTCTTGTTTCTGATTTCTGAAATCGTTGGCCTGCCTGAAGGATACATACCTCCTTGTGAAGGGCTTTTCTCAATTGGTCCAAAGTCCAGCTGCTCTCTCCATGTTCATTGTCATGTTTCGAAGTATTTCGGAGGATAACTTCCCAAGTATGATAGGGACAAGTAAGCCGCAGTAGTTTTGTTCAGACTGCCCCCAGAGCTTCCAGTCCTCTTACATTTGTTTCTATATGGTCCACGAAGTTTTCTAGTTCGCTGATGTGATGTCTTGTAAGTGGAAATCCTTCTATACATCTGGCAGCAGTGTCGTGGATCAGAGAACGAAGGTACGTGAATTTTTGAACGTCTGCCAGCGATGGATTGTTATGTATCGCCGACTCAAAAGTATCGCCAAACGTTTGCCAATTGGATACTTCTCCGTTGAACTCAGGCAAAATTAACTTCGGGAGGCGATGAAGTGAAGTTGAATTAAAATTGTTGCCTGAATTTGAAAATAAAGAATCTGTGTTTTCACCTTTCCCCCGTGTCTGCATTGCATTGGCTGTGTTGTTTTCTTGGACAGAGGTTCTCATTGATCTCAAAACATGTTTGATATGTTGTTCTGTCTCAAATACATATTCCTCTGCATCCTCTATTTCTCTTTGGAGATCCTCTGGCTCGCACTGGCTGCTTATTTTATTGTTGAGCGCTTTGACAGTATATATCTTTTCTTCAATATATTCGATGATATCGACTAATTCATCATTCGGCGTGTCTTCTGTTATGCTATCTATGCCTCTTTGAAGCAATGTTTTGTTGGCTTCCCTAGTTGCGAGAAGTTTTTGAAGAAGCATCTTCCATGTGATTAGTAGTTACGAACCGTAGGAGACGTGCTGCACCCTTAGTCGCTGAGTGCAGATCTATGAGACTTGCCGCGTGTCTGGTAGCTGAGTGCGGATCTAGAAGACTTGCTGCCTTTCTGATAGCAAAGTGCGGATCTTGGAGACTTGCTGCGTTTTTGGTAGCGGAGTGCGGATCTAGGAGACTTGCTGCGTTTCTGGTAGCAGAGTGCGGGTTTAGGAGACTTGCTGCGCTCCTTTGACTTTCTGCGTAACTGGACTTGCTGCGCTTCTTAGACTTGATATGATACTCGGAAGCGGACCTCTTCTTGGACTTGCTGCGTTTTGTTGGACTTGCTGTGCTTCTTAGACTTGCTGCGGACTTGCTGCGTAACTGGACTTGCTGACGATCTAGGAGACTTGCCGCGCTCCTTTAACTTGCTGCGTAACTGGACTTGCTGCGCCTCTTAGACTTGCTACGATACTCGGAAGCGGTCCTCTTCTTGGACCTGCTGCGTTGTGTTGGACATGCTGCGCTTTTTAGACTTGCTGCGGACTTGCTGCATTACTGGACTTGCTGCGGGTCTAGGAGACTTGCTGCGTTGTGTTGGACTTGCTGCACTACTTATACTTGTTGCGTTGTGTTGGACTTGCTTTACTTCCTGGACTTGTTATTATGGTTTGGTCATGGTACCATAATGTAGTGACAAAAATGCAGTTTGATGTTAATAATTTACTGTTTCCAGTATGAATGTACAAATAAGAATGATGTCAAAAAAGAGTCAGTTTATATACTCCAAGCGCGGACCGGATCGGGAGCCTTATTATGACGTCATGACATCAGCGACGACACTATATAATAGTTTTTAGAAACAAAAAATCCCTGCACATTTTCACTTATTTGCTTTGACAACAGTCAATTTGCTTTCCTGCCATCGGGATACCCCTACTATACATAACGGATACTGCGTTAGTAACGCAGTAGATTATGCAAAGAACAACGATGTTTTACCAATGATTTGTCAACTGAATTAGGGGTCAGTAATAATAGATTTCTCAACTGAACAAAACTTGACCAGTATTTACCGTTAAGCTTAATATTTTTTCATTTTTATTTCTTGAGCATCTGGAGGACAGCTGTTTTAACGCTGGAAAAGCACAAAGCGTTGAAAACGGCGTTAAAGGGGTGTAAAACGGGTTTCATGGGAACAAAAACATTAATTGTGCAATTACTTTAAAACAACCTGACATGACATCTCATCTATCATATTTGATGAAACCCCACAGGTACATGTACAAAACTACGCCCACCAAATCTAAACTGTGCGTTGGTCTTGCTTGGGTGGTTAAGTAGGGTGAAGGTGATTTAACCAGGGTACTAAGGACCCACTTGTTTAAGGAAACAAAACATGGTTTTTAACAACTTAACATAAAACCAGGCTGCTTTAGTACTGAAGATTAAAAGCCGTGTTAAACTTAAATATTTATTGTAGTTGAATTATGTACATGTATTAGAAATGTCAAATACAATTGAATTCTTTGCTAGTCGTTACGATTTACAAATATTGAGCCGAGGACAAAAACATTATTGGATCTAAACGCCGTTGTAAATAACTGCATTATGCACACTATATTGCATTTACCTGTACTCTAAATGAAGTCATACTTGATGAAGTTGCCATTACGTAATTTGTTTTCAGAAAGGCGGCATCCTCGGATGATCAATTGGAACAGCGCTTTTTGCGTCTTCACAGGCTAGTTCTGTTCTCAACCCGGGTTTTGCAAGCAAAGTTTGATACCTTGTTTCCACCTGCCAAGCTGAAGAAATGGTCGCCAAGTGACAAACATTTGAAAAACGCAAAACTATCTGATTATCAAATTAGACATGTAAAGGACAATCGTGATTCATCCAAATTTGATATACCACTGTTGGTTTCCCTGCTGCGAAACTTTTGTTATGAAGATGACAAGACGCATCCTCTCTGGGATGAGGTGGATAACGACAAAATAGTTCCCTCCGTACAGTGTGAAATAGCTCAGATCGTCCGCATCAGGAATATGAGAAACAAGGTATGTTATTTTTGCTTTATGGTTTAATTCATAAAGCTAGGTAGACGCTTATTGTATCATAAAATACGTTTACATTATAAAAATTATATCCAGACATTAAAAACACAAATCATGGTTCGGAAAAATGAGCTGATGTTGTTTTGATTCCAGATGAGTTATGCTCCGGCAGCGGAAATGGATGCACCCGATTTCAACAAACACTGGAATGTGATGTCAAACGTTAGTATTGAAACATCATGCAATTCCTATAATCTTTAACTATGATGTCGTTTTCAACTCACCTAATTTCTCAGTGCACATGGTGAGCTATTGTGACTGGTCTTTCTTTGTTCGGCGTCTGGCAAGGCCTACGAACTGTCAATATCTTTTCTTAAAATATTTTCCTACGCTCATTGGATTTTGACTAAACTAATAAATGGGTAGTCCCCTACTCAAGTTGTACAAACAGCTCCGGATAGTTGCATAATACATATTAGGTCAAATGGTCAGAACAAGAAGAAATTAAACCCCAAAAAACTCATTAACAGTTTATTATACAATCTCGATGTCCTCTACCAAATTTTGGGGTAACCTTCTAGGATTTTTTAATGGTTCTAGTCTGTTGCATATTTAGGCAAGAAAATACGTTGTCCATCCATTTGCATTGTCTTGACCATGATATCTCTGAAACAATAAGTACCAACAAGAAACCTTGTAGGTAGATCTTTTTTTAACATCCAACTTCATAACTGTTGAGTAACTGCACTTTGTTATTTTTCAAACTTGATTTTGGTTACATTATAACTCCAACCGTACGAACACTACATACTTGAAACGTCTATGTAGATAGACATTGCAGTGGAGAACGAGTGTTGTTTATGGTATCAATGATATTGATATATCAAAATACAAATACCGACGATATATCGATATATCGACACATCGGTGAAAATTATTATGTTGAGGTTTTTATTTAAAAACAATATATAATTGAGTATAATATAATGTAAGTTAAAATCTTGATAACTAATTTTTACTAGCTTATGTAAATTTAGAATAATGTTTTTAAATTGTTTGTAACTTGATATGTCATTATCTTATGACCAGCCTATGCTTTAATTATTACAACAATGAACAGCTGTTCCTACTCTAAAAATATAATAAACTGTCAAATATAATTATTCATGGA
>Ga0224511_10004005_pt1 | contig 10940 bp, 6 predicted proteins | sample SF_May12_sed_USG_2_FD_169988 | JGI IMG/M metagenome (GOLD analysis project Ga0224511, IMG submission 169988) | Sediment microbial communities from San Francisco Bay, California, United States - SF_May12_sed_USGS_8_1 | ecosystem: Environmental > Aquatic > Marine > Sediment | place: USA...
CATATTAAATGACAGCTGTATTCATAACTGTTTATAGACAGCGAACACAGCCGAAGATTTATGAGGAAAGGTCAGTGCAAGGTCAAATAAATCAGATAATACAGAAAAATGTATTTGTTGAAAACGTCTGGCCCGCAAATTCGGCTTTGTTTATTTACGTTTCGACCCATTGCGTCGAAAAAGTTAAATGGCTTGACTACAATCGATACTCTCAGTTGACTCGGTGGTGCAGTGGTAACGCATCTGCTTTGGGTGCAAGAAGTCCCGGGTTCAATCCCCGGCTCCGGCAAGGGTTTTTTATGTTTGATTTTTTGTATTGGTGTTGTTGTGTTTTTATTTTTTTGTCAAAAACACATTATTTGTCACAAAAGTTTGTTATTCCTTTTGCAATGTTAATTTATTTAGTATACTTAACATATTGCAATATTTATGACCGATTGTAAGGGTATAAAGATACAGACCTGGTATCTTTAACTTAAAATAATGTAGAGAAGGGCGGAATAAAACGCTAACGTAATATTTACACTCGAACTGCACGTCCTACGATGAACGCATTGACCCTAATGATGTCCATCACCCGATAAACGTAAGTATCTTTGGAATACCTCTATTTATCGTGTTACGACGTTTGTGATTTAGCAACTTCAATGGTGCGAAAACGTAACGGACGTCAACAACAACGATGACGTTACGTCAACTTCTTTTTGCCATTAGTTGAGTTTACATTTCATAATTATACATTTAAAACCGTTTTAATCAAAATATAGTGTAAATATAAGTAATGAATTTCGTGTTTGATAAGTTCACGGAGTGATGAAGGTCAGCAGGGCAGGTTAATGCACGCGTGGAGTCCATCGGACTCCACACACCTTAACCAACCCTAATGACGTCCTTTACTCGGTGAACTTATCAAAGACGAATTTCAATCCTTAAGGTAAAACTTTTGTAATGGACTATGAAGGATACACATTTGTACATTTTATCAAAATATAAACAATATTTTTTATTACAATATGATATATATTATGCTTTTACTTTTCAACCATAGAAAATTCTTTTTAAAATGCAAGTTACCTTTATTTGCTTTAATTGAATTAAAGGGAAATAATTTTACACCTTATTATCTCCATTTAATATCAATAGAATGAAACATTTCAATCTTGTTGATAAAATCAAAAACGAAAACAACTGGGAAAAGCGGTTTAGTGGATCGTTTGTAAATGGCATATGTTTCAATAAAATTATTTTTTTGAAACATCTACCTTGCTGCAAATCTGTGCATCCATTACAAAGGTATTACCTTAAGTATACAGTGGGGCTGCGTTTTACCAATTTGTTTATGACAGTGACGTCATTTCCTGCAATCTAATGACGTCATGTACGACTCCCCCACCCAACTAAGAATGTACTATGCTCATCTATAAAAATATATTATTAACACATCTTGATCAACTTGAATATGCAATAAACACAAACGGTTCAAACGTTTGTGTAACTAACGCAGACTATTTAATTAATATAACAATTTCTAGCAGGATACAGCAAATGCGATATAAACGACTTACGAAGAAAGGAAACTCTTTATTCACAGTTTTTAATAAAAAATACAGAAACACAAAACTTGTCTCTATAAAACATAATCTCACATACCTTCAACAAAGACAAGGAGCAGCGGTAGCCACAAACTTATCATCATTTGTTTCGGCGACATGATTGCACACCCTATGCATCTCACATCGAACAAAAGCGAATAAGAAATGAAATTTTGCTATGCAATGTAATTGTTGTTAACTTTGTATTTAGGGGTACTGCCGATAAAAATAATCTAACGTCATGCCCGGAGATTGATCGAATTCAACAACCAACCAATGAGCTTCAACAACTTCCTGATTCAGCTTTTGAACGTGATTAAACACTCAGGCCCTTCTTTTGCAAGTTCAAGTGCATTTTATTTTCAATTGTATCTTAAAACTTACTATACGTTATGTTAATGAAACTTCTTCAAAGGCGTCAAAGCTGAAATTTTGCCCTAACACTTAAGTTCAAAACTTTGATTTTAAACTTATACATGTTTTGCATCATATCCTTTGTGTGTTATTCACTCTATTCATTTAAGGAGCTAATTTTTTAAAAACTGAAGTAAGTAGAAAAATGTTTTGTTACCCCAAAAAGTGCCATTCTCTAGAAATAATGAACTGATGAAAGGGAAGACATACAATTAGTTGTTATTTATCCACTATAATTACCCAAAACAATGGATTTTACGCGGTCGCCAGAAAAAATTACCAAGAACATACCTTTCACACTTATGAACTTTTTCGAGAAGAAAATTGTATTTTTCAAATAACTTAAGAAAATGCATACTTTTGTAATTTCAAAATGATTGCTTGTTTTCGTTGTTTTTTTAATCAAAAGGTGACTGTCAGTGTACATAAATAATATTCATAAATACTTCACCAACTTAACACAAATTTCCGCCGGGCCTTGATTGTACTTTCATTATATCTAAATTATTTCCAATATGGAGTTGTTGTTTAATCTTGCTTTATATTGTATGCCCCTAGCTGAGATAAAAAATCATGACAATATTCAAATGTAAACAAACGAATATTGCTGTACTGATAACAGGTTTTATTAAGAACATGAGTGTCGGAAATTACCGTTTGGCCTGCGTACATTTAATTTGTTCCACGTTTGACGGTTAAAATGGATATTCGACAAGCGCTAACTTTGAGCATTTTTTCTTTAACATCTGTCAACGGTAAGAAAATGGAGATATATATTTTGTTTTAAAAATATATTTATTAGCTGACTAACATTTAATGTGGTTCAGTACAAATTGCATAGGTTTCTTCTCTGACTTTATAAATTAGTTTTTTGATGCCTCTGTTAATCGTTGTCTTATTGATGGTGTCGTTTTGCACATCTGCTTCTTCTTCTTCTTCTTCTTCTTCTTCTTCTTCTTCTTCTTCTTCTTCTTCTTCTTCTTCTTCTTCTTCTGCTGCTGCTGCTGCTGCTGCTGTTGCTGCTGCTGCTGCTGCTGCTGCTGCTGCAGCTGCTGCTGCTGCTGCTTTTATGATGCTGATAATGAAAAGTGTGATCATATAAAAATGTGTTTTGTTAGCATTAAAGTTATGAAATTCACTGAATTTAATTTTGTATACATATTTTATTCAGTATCGTCTTTTGGCGTCAATAATCCGTGCCATCCAGGCAACCACGCCACGTTTCCGGTGTACCTCGGGTCCCGTAACGAGCACTGTCAGTCACCAGCCACGGGATCTCAACCATGTGACATGTTCCTCACCCCGGGTTGGTACGTGACACCCGACGCCATCATACTGACAACTTGCCCCTCCAGTGGCGACTGTGGCGTCAGCTACCCGGCATGGATGAACGGTAGCAAAAATCACACTAAGATATTATTCGTGTTGTTTCATTGAATTAAATTTCCCGTACAATTTTAAAAACTATATAAAGAAATATAATGGTCAAGCCAAAATCAATGTAAGAACATTTACAAACCCGTAGCATATTTAATTTGCAATTGTTTTATAATACCCATAGTATTTTGTACAAGATACGATGCCAAACCCCAATGATGGGATTGTGAATCGGACAGTGTGTCTCAAAGCAGGCAACGATTGTTGCTCCCAGAAGCTTACCATTCAGGTAATTAAATGCGCTGGGTTCTACGTATACCATCTGACGACACTTCCTGTGTGCTACAGTGTCTACTGCTTTGGTAAGTTTGACATATTTGTAACTGTGTGCAGTGATCTCATTATCAGTCCACAGTCTTCTTTTTCTGATAACGTTGGGAAAGAAGTAGCTACTCCAGACTAATTGCACAAACACATTTTAGTGCTTACTCTGCAGTTCAGAAAGCCTAAATTCAGTTATAATGGACCTATCGACAGCCCTCCCAAAATGGCGTCTTGACAGACCAGATTTGTCGGGTCATCTATTGTATTCACACGTCAATCATGCCTATGTAAATCGCTATCACCATCACCTAGTCCGATAATTGGTCAGTTATATTATAATGCAGCGGTATGGCTTTCATATAAACCATGAAGACCATGCCCCGCTGTTACCTTATAAATTTCCCGTTTAATTCGTATTCTAACGGTTTTTTATTTGACCGTTGTCCATCCTGTAACGTTTATTTTAACCGTAACTGTTGCAAATGTTTGCGTTTAGAATCTACTTTGACTTGCGATGAACCAACACCAACAACAATGAAGACCACATCGGCTTCGCCAACATTATTAACAACGACGACAACAACAACAGCAACAAACACCATATCAACCACCGAATCAAAGACAGTTCCAATCTATCCTTATTATTTCAAAGACGATAAAGGTAATAATTTATACTTCCACGTAATGCTAACTCCAAAAATTCCATTTTAACTAATGGAAACTTGTTGGGTGTGCGATATTGCCTTTTATTTCGCCGAGTGATCCCGAGAACGTACTAATTCAACGCTGTCTGTGTTAAATGCCTAGGCAATAGAATATGTTTATTGTCGCAATATACGACGATAACAACTAATTTTTCTTGCATAACAGATACTACAGTGCTGGTTGGCCTTGCTATCGGTCTTGTGGTTGCTGTTGTGCTTCTAGCCGCTGCTGTCGTCGTTATTCTCAAGCACTATATGTGAGTATTACATGCATTTTAAGAAACCATTGTCAATAAGACGAGTCCTTAACGTCCATTTAAGTAACTAGTACATGTATTTACCTTCAATAACATTTCACTAAAATGTAAATAATATACAACAAACTCCATACGACACACTACTGCCGTTGTTTCAATAAAAACGTGTTGAATCAGAAAGACATATAATCAATACTTTTTGTTTACATATTATCACACAACATTATTAATCGCTCAATTCCTTAAAAAATATGTGCTTAATATTTATAACGCTTATAACATGCTAAAAAAGGATAGTATTCTAGTTGATTACTTTTCAGGGCCAACACCAGGGTGGCCAACTTGGCTGGCAGAATCCTAGCTGTGGAACCTCCCCCGATGTACGAAGATGTGATGTTTAAGGGGAAAAAATAAAGCAGTCTGTGTTTTTCTGCGAGGTTTTGTGCGGCGGCTGTTAAATTTTGCCCCGTTCCATTGTGAAGTTATATTTTTCTGGTTCCCATGGAACATTTGAAAATAGAGTTCCGCTTATGGGCTAGGGCGTCAGTGGCGTGGCATTTTTTTTATTACCACTGATAAACAGCTTCAATAAAACAGAGGCTGTTGTTCTTCCATGCAATTTATGAGTCACTGGGGGGTCCCTTTTGTCAGTTGAATTGGACACTTGATATGGATACATTGTTTATATTTTCTGGTAAAAATGTAGCAATGGTTTTCTTGAAGTGTGCGTTTCATTGTGCACACTTTGTATTGCCTCAACGTACATAGCTGGTGGTTTACAATATTTTAATAAAATGGGTTAGCTAAAGCATGTGTCCTCAACATTCATGCTTTTAATATATTAAACGATACAATCTAAGATAACATATCCGGCGCCATTGTTCTGAACGAGCATTTTAGATGTATTTATGTAATTTTTATTATTGTTATGTTTAGCTTGCAATTTCTCTTTTCTTGTTCTGAATATTGCAAAATATATTGTCTGTGTTTCTGAATAAATCTGACTACCAAAATATTAATTGTTGACATGTGTGTCCTTCATGAAGTTGAAAGGAGACCAACAAACAAATGGCATTAATCACTTAATGTTCAATATATAATGAGACTGTGCTCATAACTTTTACGATTTACAAAATACAAAGACACAAGTATTACAATCAAAAACATCAATCATTTTTGTATTAAACCTCCAAAAATGAAACAGTTTCATCAAACGGTTATGAAATGGCACCTATGGCAACATGGCAATGTTGCAATTATCACCCCCCCCCACTTTTTAACGTCACGACGTTATTGAAGCAGCTATCACGCACTCATATCATAGAATATAAAAATAAGACAATACTGTTGTTTTAATTGTATGCTAAAATGCAAATTAATTCATGGACTATTTTTAACATTTTAAATAAAAAAATCTAAAGTAAACTGAAGTTCCAGTCATATTTATCAATTTAAAAATGCCCCTTAGTTAACTGTATAAATGGCAACGTCTGTAGGACGTATTCTGTGTCTGACACTTCACTGTTTTTCTATTTCGCTTGTTTGTGCTTTAAAAAGGTTTTTAATGATACATTTAACATTTTATTCGTTTGAGCATGTGTTTTATATTTGTAATAATCAGAAAAATATAGTTTTTGTTTGTTTTTCATCATAACAAATACAATATTATAATGTGATCATTTGTCAAGTGGCAATATGCACTTGGACGTCGAAGTTTCTGTCATTGTGTGCATATCTCTTTTAAAAGCCATATTTCAATAACCACATGTTAAAATTTTTGTCATTAAAAATGGCATTTTCAAAAAACATTGAACGGGTGCGATAGTGCGTTACTATGGTAATTGAAATGATGCTTTTTGTATATTGATTGTCATACGCCTATAAAATTTGGACAAATAGGAGGAAATAAGTTTAATTTTACAATAATTTAGAGTTTCGTTCCAATTTGAAGCAAAACAAAAAGTTATAAGCACAGTCTCATTATTTATTGAACAACCCTCGTAGAGATAGATAATGTGTATCTTGTAAATTCTTTAGAAACGCACATTTGTATGGACCTTCATTATAAAGTCCGACTAACTACTGAGACGACTTTGATTTATCTACAACTAGTTTTGCTATTTAAAACCATAGACATTTGAACGACTATATGTACCAGTTTATCCTACCATCAGGTCTTCATTAGCCGTATAAACTACCAATCGAATAAACTTTACTTTATTCGACTGTGTTGAATAAACCCCAAACGCGCAAGTAATTAAGTCAAAGTCCTTCTTTGTTTGATATGTGAAATATTCCTTTAATCAGGTTGTAGATAATAAATCATGTTTTTCATTAAACTAAAAAATAGCACTATAGTTTCGCAAAAAGGAATGTTTTAAAATGTCGTCAAATTTCGCGATCATGAAAACACAACATCAAAATGGCAGACAACGCCGGACGGTTTATAGAAATATTTTCAAAACTGTATTCTTCAAACAAAACACTTTCATGTTGATTTATGACATATAAATAATATCAGAAGAATAACTGAATCGGGGACCATATCCCAATTATGTTTCTTTTTTTCTGATTTAAGCAGTGATTTTAATACGATTTGGTGCCATTTGAAAAAAGCTTTTCCGTTAATAAAAGAGACTTCCACATATTTAAACGTTTTTTCCACATTAATTGAAAAATGAAAATATAAATTAACACCCGACAATTTGAAATTCCTTCTACATAGGACAAACCATTTTAGTTTGAACATTGTTCATTCAATGACAAAAAATGTTTAAATTTCATATGGCTACATGTTTGCTAAGATTTCAACTTTCAGCATTCAAATTTTATTTACAAAAGCATAAGACCCTGTTAGGGGCAGCATTAGCAATACCAGTACATAAAAATACACAAAATATATTACACAGTGAAAGTGGTACGGCTCCCAAAATGAAATCATGTAAGCACACCTCGAAATGCCGTCACCAATATTTTCGGCACATCGGTTATCGCACTTTCTGCAAAAATCTATTTGTATTTATTTAGTTTGTTTCTTATGATCAACAAAATGGTCTTGTCTTCTTTTTTAACTGAAGATAGCGGTTTCTTGTGAAAGTTTTGTTGTTGTTTTTTTTGCCCCCAAATCCTTTGTTCGGAACGTAACGTAGTTGTATACTTAGCAGTGGCGATTACTATAAAATTATTACAACATTTTTGACCAAGTATTATGTTATCAAGATAAAGACATACCATCTTTAAATATGTGTAAGAAAACCTACAGATCATAAAACATGGCCAGTGTATGCGTCTTAGCATTTACTTCAGTATTTAGTACAAATTATGTTTTGTTACTTTATGCATCTGCCAACTAAAACACATGCTTGCAAACCTATAACGTCGTGTTTCGCGAAGACATAATATACTTTTACATTGCAATATCATTGTTTGCTGTTACCACATATTTAACAGGTGTGCAGATTAAAATAATCCTACAAAATGCACGTCGATAGTTTATTTCAACAATCATGACAAACATCGAAGTTTGCACTTTGCCAACTTCCTGATTCACATGGTGAAAGAGAGGTCCTGCACAGAGGCTCTCGTGATTAGTACAGTGCATTGTAAAGTCGTCCGTCCGTCATTCTGTTTGTTTATTCGATTGTTTCAATGCATTTAATCACCGGTTAGTTAATGTCAATGCGGTCAGTTCACTAACCAGTGCTCCAGTGTTCACCAGTACAATCATTTTTACTACGCAAGCGTCTGACTGCTTCCTCAAATGAGACAGCTGTAAATGAACCAGACTGTGTGCCGTAAATCATCACGGCTAAAGACTCGTGTCCGTGATTATTCTATGGGGTTATATTTTGATGATGCCCAGCACCATAAAGCATACAAAAACATTATGTAGCAGACCATGCATTGGTAAATGAAAGTGAATTACACTGCGCTGTACCATACACTTCGCATAAACGTCCCAATGCATTTCATGAAAACACCTAACACTTAATGCCTTTTCAAAAGAATACAAGAAAGAAATAAAGTACATATGTACGTGTTAACTTCTTTTGTATTTATTCATTATAGTGAACCTATATTTTAATTCGCATGTCAACACCAATTTGGTATGAATGTCTCAGTCGGGCCTCTATTGAAGTTCGTTTCCAATGTATTTTAATTAATTGTTCAAACTGGTTTATTACCTAAACATGCATTAGGTTATGTGTCCCTGACTGCGATAAAACATGGCGCAATTTCACCTGAATTAGAAAGTGTTATGTCATGACAAATCCATTTGTAAACAAACGAATAAAACACTATATTTTTACTGATAACACATAAAAATTTTTTTCAGAATATTGGGGAAAATAACCGTTCGTCTGGCGTTCATAAATATAAATTAAAGTGATACGCAATGCAAACAAATGTTGCAGACAAAGCAGACAAGGTAATGTTTTAGGGCCCCATGACAAAATAGTTTTCTAAAACAACTTCCATTTATTATAACAAGAAACACGCATGCCACAACATTACGAAGCAAATTTTGTACATAGAATATTTCAATTTTAAATCTCTAATTTCCAACATTGTATCAAGTTAAACCCATTTTGTCAACCTATTTTAATTTAGGTTTAGAGTGTTTATGAAAAATGATGACCAAGTATCCTTTTTTATACTTAACAACAAAAAAGAAAGTATAGACTGGAATATTTTGACTTTCTCGCTGTTCATTTCATAAATCTTTTGCATATCGTATCCTAAGTGAAAATGGTTGACAAGTGTGTGCTTAATATCATCATCTAGATTTCTTCACCAAAAAGCCAACTACTTGTTAAAAGTCAGCCGCTATTAAAACATTAATTTTAATTGAACAGTTTACAATTTCAAGTAGTGGATCAATAATTACAAGGACTAGGGGACACAACCTATGACTTCATGTCCAATTCTAGTTTCTCTTGGTTTTGTATTACTATTACTTGTAGAAGGCATAATCAGTCTACATCGTTAGCAGAATCTCTGGACACATTAGGCTCTAAATCTTGTTTGACTTCTTTAGAGAACGCCCCTGAATAAAACGAGTTGGTGAAATCTTGGAACAGAAAGCACATTATTAGGGTGTCTCTGTGTCCAGACGTTCATTCGCCATTTAATTTTAACGATGTTATCATTTTTGACAAGTACAACATGAACATGGAACAAAACAAGGATTATCTAGGTTAACGTCTGATTATTATGAGTTTCGTATTCCAAACATGAGGTTTGTTATTTTCAGTTGCTAATTGAAAGTGTAAAACAGAACTAAAGTTTCCAACTTTCCAGGGTCAAAATAAAAATAAAACGCATTTATGTGTTACAAAATATCTTAAAATGATGAAGCACGTGAATACAAATAATGATTTATAAGAAACAAAAACAAAACAAAAATACTGAAATGCTATATGTTATTAAACAAGAGATTTTATATTGGCACTGTTATTAGTCCGAGGGCAGTCGTATTGGCCCGAAGCCGAAGGCCACACATTTTAAGGTATAAATGTGATTCTTCTGCGCACCACGCCGTTTGTTCAAAGTTAACGTTTGTGCCATTCTTTAATAACATCAAATCATAATTTGTATACATAAAATGCTTTACCGTTAAACATGGTGATGTTACGACAGCCTGTATACAGGCATATTATGCTACGACACATGATGCTATAGTTTATTTAATGTCCTCATGTCAAAAATTTAGAACATTTATGTATGTTTGTAGACATAAATAATTAGAAAACAAGATAGATGGTTATACATTTATTTTTTTGTATTACGTACATGTTATCTATTTTTTAACTGCAACTCATTAACATATATAATATATATAAAATACCGCCAAAAGTATCAATACTATTTAAGTAATTATGCCCTCCTCCCCATAAAATGGGAAGACATACGTATTGTTTTGAGCTCTGTTGTCTGTCCGTCCGTCCGTCTGTCCATCACGCTTTCGTGTCCGCTCTTTATCTTTTAAACACGTGGTGGGATTTTTAAATAACTCTGCACAAATGTCAAGTATGATGGGTCAATGTGCAGTGCGTATGTTTGACCAAGATCGGTTCAAGGTCAAGATCATAGTTAAAGTTTAGACATTGTATGAATTAGGCTCTTCACCAAGTTCAATAACTCTGACCATCATTTTAACAAATAAATCCAATTTCTTTTATGCTTTACGGTGGAATAAACTTATATTCCACTGTTCGTCTATATTTTTCACTACAGTGAAAAATATACTTGTTATGCCGTTGTCTCCATAA
>Ga0224511_10004006_pt1 | contig 10939 bp, 3 predicted proteins | sample SF_May12_sed_USG_2_FD_169988 | JGI IMG/M metagenome (GOLD analysis project Ga0224511, IMG submission 169988) | Sediment microbial communities from San Francisco Bay, California, United States - SF_May12_sed_USGS_8_1 | ecosystem: Environmental > Aquatic > Marine > Sediment | place: USA...
AAAGATAACTTCGCGATGACTCCGCCGCAAAGCTGCTGATGATTTCTACGCTGACAAGACGTCTAGTGTGGCAGTATCATGCCTTCTTTACCAGAGTGTCAGCTCATAATGATCCCATCATTTATCAGTATTAGCTTGTATTACTGGGGTTAAGCTTCAAGTAGTTATGCAGAGTGCTCAGGCAGGTCACTGGGATAGTGCAGGTAGGCCACAAGAATGCTAAGCATCATAGACAGAAACATGGACTGCTACTGACGGGAAAGTTATGCAAAAAGGTTAGACCTGGCTAACAATCTGGGACAGTCTAATGGGGCGTCATCAGGAGATAATGAACGCGCCATTTTCACCCATTGAGGTACTTACTTGCTGACACCCACTTTACCAAAGGTGTGAGTTCGAGAAACTTCTGGCCGGATACATGATCTGCTCTTACGTTGCTCGTCTTTACGAACCCAGTCATCCCAGAATCTACAAAAAGTCACCCATATGGGGTCATTACATATCAATACTGAGTCAATGGACTTATACAGAAGGAATCGACAGCACCCAAGTATGTCGTCGAAAACAACGTCCCCACCAGATATCCTCCAAGTGGATGATTTCCCTGCCGTTTCTATAGCGGAGTCAGGCGTTAGCTAAACGGGCTGCGAAATGCATTAATGGAACCATCCTCGCTGGTGTCATTGTGACCTTGTGGTGTCCAAAACCAAGTTTGGAATAACAATGTACCTACTTCATCAACCACAGCTGTTTCCCACCTAATTCCATAGGGTGATTGGACCATGGACTTACTTACATTCACTAGATCTGAAATTATTACTGTTCACAAGTGTGCATACTTTTGATTGCTATATGTTTGGATGAGCTCGGCTTCTTAGATTTTTTATCTCCCAACACAGACAGAGAGCGTTGCAGCTAGTGTGTTAGACTAGTAGAAGGCTCTAATGCACAGTGGTGAGTGATGTGATATGAGCTATTTGACGGTTTAGGTTTATTTGCTTTAGATTTAACAAATAACTTCAAAGATTGCAGCAGATTTGATCTATAAAACAATGGCATAGTATATTGAATAGTATTGATGACTTGTAGAAGAGCAGCTGAGTGTGACATTAACCAATGAGGGATATTGATTGGAAGGAGTATACATACAATGTATATCTGACATTTGATTTGAGTATGGCATATTACTAAATAACTGCTGCATCACAAACAGTATAGTCTGCACAGCAGACTGGAGTCTGACTAAGCACTCACCCTGGCGGCCATTTGTCTCTGAATTCGTCCCACAATGACTTTGTCAGCATCCACCCCAACCCGGGGAAGAAATCTGTTCTATACAGTAACTCTGCAACAACCAACACTGATAGCATCGATATATTATTAGTCAGCTTTCAGAGCACAAACACAGCAAGCGATTATGTCGCATGGTCAAAATTACAACAATGGCCCCACATGGGGTCCTTCATGCATTACATCAAATGCAAAGTGTAGAGGCAGTGTACATGAACCTTTCAACCGATTGTGATCTTGCAAAGAGTGTGCAGAAAGCCTGCTGACTGAAAATTTTCAGGTATACCACTGACTTGTAGGTAAGTGCATGAGTTCTAATCATCCCACTATCTTATCGGATCATTGGTAAACCTCTGTACTAAAAAATTACATTTACGAACCACCAGGTTTACTGTGGGGCTTACCAGGACTGTTGGTGTCTATATGTTCCCTTTTACCATTATCGTTCCAGGCTGAGACACAATAAACAGTCGGATCAGATTTCAAGATCTTAGATGTGGCGAGAAAATAGTCATAGAAATCTGGAGCAATTTGAAGATCATCTAGAAAAAATCCTCTGAATTAGATAAATATTTATCCAGCAGTAAATGAGAAGGTTTAATGTCTACTAGGGTTCTGATCAATTCGTAAGCCTAGCGTTTCCCTGTACTGCTGTCGCCCCCCCCACAAGTCTACGAAAACCACTAGGGTCTGTGGAGCAAAATGACCGTACTTCAGTCATAAACCAAGACTGGGTATAGCTTAGTTCGAAAACGCTAAAGTACTAGAAAATTTAATGATATATTGGTCATAGTGAGTGAGTTGAATTCCCAATGTGCACCGTGACAGGTGAATGGCAGATTGAACTGCGAAAGTGTAGCGGAGAATTGAAACAAAAATTGAAGACGCTGGGTCACCTTAGTATGAGTAATATCATTAGTCAAAAACTAGCGTATCGCAAGGTTGCTTACAAGAATACAATGAGTGAAATGTAAAACAACTTCCCACTCCGGTTATAAACCATTATGGCAACCCAAATTTCGTAACCCTACTTGTTTCCGAGTTGTTCTCTTTTAGCACATGGTCTCCAATTTTGCTGGTTGTCCTTCTGCCCTTCCTCAATCAATGTCGCCCCACTGATGGCCCCACTGATTGTTAAGGACCTAGACTGGCTTGCTATATGAGATGCTGGTATGGCTGGTTGATGTTACAGTTTATGAGTCATGTAATGGTCTCTCGGTTGGGGCCCAAGAAGTACATGGTCCATGTGGTCCATAGAGCATTCCTCTAACCCTGTGAGGTGGATGAACACGCTGCCGGATGAGGTCTAAATTGCTGTTTACAGAATGGGACCTACCTTCCATAACAATAACTACGTCATAATTCATCACATCAAACATTTGGCTTAGCCCAAATTTATAGTGTCTCGAAATCTTATAGTATCCCTCGAAAGCCTTGTCCTTCTTAGTAACTAAACCTTGTATAGGGCTTTGGTCTGGTTGCTGCAAAAGCCAAAGGAGTTGGTACATGTACACGACGGAGTGCAACCAGCAGGATATTAGGGAGGTTGAGACGCTTATGGTATGCCAAAACGGTTTGGTCTAACCGTTGGCCCAACATAACCGTTGTGCGTAGAGAGGTTAAGATACCAAGTTCCCGCATACAGTCAACAAAACCCTCCGAGAAATGATAAGAATCCGGCGGCTACAATGACCAAAAGCGAGGTCGCCGTATCGTTTTTGCACAGCTACTATATAGTTACTACAGCTTAGAGCCCAGGGAATTCCATGATAGAGCCCTTCGGAGTCTACCACAGCGCTAATACTCAAAGCGCTCGTTACGAAACTCGACTTACAGAATTATTTTTATAATAGGTCTTGGGCCACGCCGGACAGCGTTACCAATGAGAACAAAAACAAGACCTCCGGGTAGGTTTCACTGAGGGCCATGGTGAGTAGAACGCGATAACAGTAATGGGAGCTGTAACTGTTTAGATAATCCTACAGGTTTTTCTAATGTTTAGGAGTCATCTGGGAAATCCTTTTGGTTACATGAAGCACATATTTTCATTACACGTATTGCGCGGAAATGCAACCGTTGCCGGTAACCTTTTGCATCTTAATCTCCCTTTCATATCAAAAATCCTACCCAGTTCCAGACAGACCCGTCACAATTATCTTACACAGGCCGAAAATGGTTGGTCCAACCTCTGAACTGTCAAATGATCTGCTTACTAGCTGATTTCACACGCATCATTCATTCAGTTGCTGGTTCATACACTGGTAGACACATTGACACACAAGAAATACAGATATTACAAGTGCTCACCCGGATATGCTTGAGAATTTTCCCTTGATAACCGCTGATAACCTCTGCAGTCTTATTCGCCGCAGTGCCAGAGCAGTCTTGAGATACAACGATAGGAAACTGGTCTGCATTCGGACGGTATCTAAAGCAGAATATCAACACACTCGCATCAAGGTGTGAGTAATGAGGAGTGGGGAGGTATGCAGTACCTGCTGGGGCGTAACACTCATCAAGGTGGGGGGGGATAAAGAGTGGAGAGGTATGCTGTACCTAATGGTAGAGTGTAACACGCATACACATATATCAAGGTGTAAGTGCTGAGGAGCAGGGAGATATGCTGTACCGAATGGTAGAGTGTAACACTCGTACACATATATCACGGCGTGTGTTGATAGGAGCAGGGAGATATACTGTACCTAATGTTGGGGTGTAACATTCATATCAAGGTGGAAGAGATGAGAAGCGGACAGGTATGCTGTACCTTATGGTGGGATTCACATGTCTAGACTGGATATTTATCTCAACCTAGGTACTCACTAACAAATCACTACACAGTTGATTCCTGCACTGCCCAATCAAAATAATGACATCCGTTGAACATTCATAAACGTGGTAAAGTCTTTGGCACATTGCAAACATTGTCACTAAGCTGGAAAGTGAAAATCGAATGAAACTGGTTATGAGGGACTATTGGAGCATGCAACCCACTAATGAGATAGATGATACACAGGTATTAATATGAGTGATGGGTCATTAGGGGTCACCTACTTGATTAGATCGTCGAGTGCTTTCGAGACATCCACGCGGTCGCATGCAAACACAATGATGGCAATCACTGGCCCATTGCTAGAGTCAGCTTCAACAGGCAGAGTTGGGACACGCTTCATAGATAAAGCCACTGCAAAGAGAACATTCACCATCAGTAGTAATATTTAACCTGGGACACATCTGCAGATGATAAGAGGATCAGGGTGAAGTGACGAATAGGTTGACAGGCTTCGGACCAGAAAATCATAGTTCCACCCCGAATTATTATTTAACATCGATCGAACATCGATTGGTTTGGATCTCGATGTTATACAGAGGAGATCCAATTATAGAGTAACCTCCCCTACAGGGTACAGCGTGATCTATGTCAAAACAAGTTTCTGACTGAATGATCCTATTTATGTGAAATAATAGTGTCGTGATCTATGGTTACTGTCACAACGCTGTAACTATGTTACTGTAAGACTCACCCTCTTTGAGTCGCTTCTGTTGTTCTAGAATCTGCTCTTCCAGTTCAGCCTGTGCATCATGCTCCAGCGCGACCTGGGCTGCGAGGAGCTCCAATTTCTGACGGATTTCTGCTTTATTCAGACCCTAGTTAAAATGATGAAGAATATAGTTGCCATTTAGAGCAGTTCTTCATTGCTTTCACTAACAGCTAGCCTCCAGGATGCTCCACACCAGTAATAGTCATACCTTGGGTGGCGCGAGCAAAATTTCAACCTATTTTGTAACCATAAACCTCATACATGGGTTATACCCAATATTGTGAGAAAAACCGTACTGCCGACATGCTTAAGATGGACCACCAAATATGTTCCAGGACTGGTAAGGTGGTATTGTACTTGTATCTTTTTGAGTCTCCATTTTACATACCGATACATCATCCTTTTGAGATAATATCAAATTATGAATGTTGAGAAACAAAAACAGCCCTCCAAATACTACCAGCAATAGTATGAAGGAGGACCGTCGGGTGGTCATGATGGTGCTTTTCTCTCAGTCAGCCATGAGTTTCCGCTACCTTCAAAATACAATTACTTACAATGGTCGCCTAAAATAAAGGGATTTTAAATTAACTCCAAAGGTTCAGGAGAAGCCAATGCTGTGGTAGCCTTGGGAACCCTACTGGCATATAAACTTGTTTTGTATGCTGCATAGCATTTCTCAGTGAATATGTCTCAGAGCACCAGTTTGATATTTAGAGTTAATTGGGTGGTGTCACAACTTATATGTCGTACCTGCATAGTCACCCACTCCATAAAACCTAGATAGCGAGTGTGCTACTCTCAAACTGTTTAATTAAATTTAAATACTCATGAACTTACTTTATGATTTCGCTCATTTGGAATGACTAGTGATTGTGAAGCCTTGAACTTGAAGGTCTGCTTGTGACGCAGTACGGGTAGGACTCACTCTGTGACTTGGAGTTGGTGACTTACAACTTACTCCTAATAAGTTAGTTAGTTACTTAACTAAGTCAAGACAAAAATCACGATGCACATAGCCTATTTTATATACTATATACAGCGTAGGGGCCTAGTCCTACTAGTAAAACTGTATCATGGAACGAACTGTAGTGTACTGTACGCAGTACTCAGTGAGTGAGTAATGACACTCACACTGACAGGTAGTGGCGGTACTGGTAAAACCAGTTTCACCAATTATTGAATGAGTGACTCATATGACGAGTAACTTACAAATTACTTTACTAACGTAGTGAGTGACTGTGAGTGAGTCTCGACTGCTTCTGCTACTACTAGTACTACTACTAGTACTAGTGTACTACTACTAATACTAGTAGTAGTACTTAGTAGTAGTAGTAACTTGTAATTGGAAGTAGTAACACTAACACTAACCTAAGACTAACGTAACTGACTAAGACTAAGACTAGAGTAAGACTAACTCACTAAGAGTAAGACTAAGAGTAAGACTAACACACACAGTACCACCAGTACTTATTAACAAGGTCAAGGGAGTTTTAGTGACAATCTACGCCCAACAAAAGCCACTCCTCGCGAACCTTACTTATCGGTTGAACTAGGCGCGGAATTTCTAGTTAATCTGATATTGGACCGATAAAATATAAAGCGTAAACCCAAAGTCAGGCTGAAACTGAAATGAAACGCAGACGACAGAACGAAGTTCTCAACAGGAAACAGTAGGGGCTCTAGGCAATCCAGCGCCAGCGTCGAATTTCCAAATCCAATTGACAAACCTCCTGGGAATACTTTAGACGCGACCAACAATGACTTGTTCGTACTGCTGTGTACAATAAGTAGGGAAGTTTGATGTGCAGGCGCCTCCAAGAGCGCCTTGTTGAGAGCCACGTCGAACAAAAAAGTGTATTCTGGTCGGGAATAGTATGGTCACGTGGCCATCACGTGGTTCAGATACTGGTTCGGAAAGACAACTTGTATTTACATGCGATCGACAGTAGGAGGAAATGTATTGCCAAGTTTAGTTCAATCGTGAGTCATTAAACCAGTTCGTTTCATGTTTCCTCAATTCTCACTAAAAATGATTATTATAAAGTGCTTGCAGTATCCCATTAGTTGAGATAGAAGGCCTTGTGTCAGAGGTAGGTGCAAAACTAAGAGCACAAAAGGCACACTTGACTCTTGACAACGGTCTTGAGTGAGCCAATTCACTCAGTCAGTCAGTGACTGACTGAGTGAATTGGTTCATTTATTTAAACTCAGTCCAGTGACTTACTCACTTAGTAATCACTAATCACTCAGTCAGTGTCTGTGTAGCCGAAGTGTGACAGAAGAGTGGTCTAGACAGTGTAAGGGAAACTGAATCGCCGATGAGCGAATGATGACTGTTGACGTTGTAGTGTTGAACTCAATTAGATTTAATCAATCATCAATGTAACCCAGGAGCATATGTTCAGTCTTACAGTTACATGATCTGACTACATCACTGTCGGCATTGGCTAACTCACATGTGCTGACCAATCTGCACTGTGTCTTGTGTTGTCTTGTGCAGTAGCAGTTTTTTTTACTGACCTATTCAGGCTCCGCACCATCTTATGTTCCATAAACATGTAAACCCATTCATCTATTGATGGATCAGACATATCAGACTCTGTAGGCTGCAGCTGATCCGGTACTGCACAGCACAATTCAAAACTAATTTTCCTCAATGTGGTGAATATCTAACAAATTGCTATTGTGTGCTCATCGAAAAGGACTAAGGAGACCCTTTTTTGTCCGCGACTGTCTTTGGCTTAGCGAGTCTATGGTGCTTTACTGGTGACCTTTGTGACTGAACAGTGTTACCGGTACCAATCTAGGCTTCCCCCTCACCGATTTATTATTAATTACGCTACCACTGTTTTAACTTTATCTATATAGCACTCACACATAACCTGTAGCCGTCTGGAGAGTCTATCCACATGGAGAAGAAGGTGGCAGGAAACGATAGGGCATATCGTGAATGGCAGCCAATGTCTGCATTGCTGAGCTTGATACCGACGAAAGGTGACCGCATCTTACGGCTATGCAAATCTTTTAGCTGGTTTTGGGTTAAAGATCGAATATTGATGCAAACAGGATGTCAATCTATCAACCGATTGTCTTCGTGTGATGAGAAATCAGCTGTGACCATGGTTTAGAACCGAAGTCAGACTTCCAGTCTGCATAAACCTTAGGTCTTCAAATACACTAGTTAGAGGGAAGCATTCACCCAGTGCGTAATTTTAAAATTTAAATCATTACGAGGTCCCGGTTGAAACACATCTGTTGATTTGACTCTTTGCTCTACTGTCTTCTAAGCATAACTTGACAGCATTATGTCAGGTCAGGTTTGAGTCGCATACCGATTTAAATTGTTTTGTGATGATTCATAGTTATCTAATTTTTCTGGTTCTAGAATAGCGTGACTGAAACACATTTTGGAACCGAAATTGCAGCGTGATGTGATGGCTCAATGGTTAGAGCGCTTGGCTCAAGGTCAAAAGATCCCAAGTTCGAGTCCTAGTCACGCAGAGTGCCCAATGTGAGAATGAGCTCCTCGCATAATTCCCAGCTCCTACTGGGCGCCCAATGTGAGAATGAGCTCCTCGCATAATTCCCAGCTCCTACTGGGCGCCCACTGTGAGAATGAGCTCCTCGCATAATTCCCAGCTCCTACTGGGCGCACACAGTGAGAATGAGCTCCTCGCATAATTCCCAGCTCCTACTGGGCGCCCAATGTGAGAATGAGCTCCTCACATAATTCCCAGCTCCTACTGGGCGCCCACAGTGAGAATGAGCTCCTCGCATAATTATTTTCTAGCTCCTGCTGCTAGTTTAGGAGGCCCGTTAAATAGGTTGCTTGAGTAGAACGATATAAATATATGCATAACGTATTATCCCAACTTACAATCATCTACTTAACACGGGCTGTTTGGATGTCTTAGGTCAGCGATTGAACAGCCTACACAGTGTGGATATACATTTGACAAGCGTAGCTGCCTGTGACAGACTCATTGCCTTAGGAAGTAATATGGCTCTGGTGTATATACTTGACAGACACAACTCTTTGCTCGTTCACCGATACAAATGCGGGGTGAGTGGGATTACGATCAAAGCCAATCTGTCGCAAGGAAGGGTTTTTGACAATCACTTCAGACCATGAAACTTTCAATGTACGTATTCTTGCAATAATTTCTAAGCCAGGAATAAAATGAGAGCTATTGTCGTTATTTCGGAAATATAAGTGTATATCGATCGCTGAGGTGAGACACTCCCCGTTCTTGGTCACAAATCTCTTAGAGGGGACGGGTGGTGGATGGATAACTGGTGGCAGTTAGAGGGGAGGGGTGGTGGATGGATAACTGGTGGCAGTTAACGGTTAAGAGCTGCTGTGTTCATGGCCGCTCGGTACCAATACCAAATCTGCCAATGAATTGCTGAAGTCATCAAAATGCTGGTCACTGACTACTGGTGTTGCTCCTGATTCCATTTCTACTTACTATTTCATAAATAACACTTATTTTTACTTCCTAATTTAGAATAATGGTATAATCACTATACCATTATTCTAAATTAGGAAGTAAAATGTCATCATTATTGAGTCTGATGTGTTCCACCACAAACTATTGGATAACCACAGGCACTTTTTAATATATGGGTTGGAAAAAGCACCATCTAAACTACGGTTACTGACATAGTCAATGTTCAGCACCAATAGTCCTAATCTAATAGGCATATTCAGTTAATTTTTTCCCAGAAGCCCCGTCTGTCACTGTATGTGATCTCCTAGTTGGAAAAAGATGACCCACCTATAAATGGCCATGGGAGTTTACTAGAATAGTGTATCAACTCTATGGGGCAAACCCTGGAATATCCTGATAATGAGCCATTCCTTCCTCCTCGCTATCCACAGGTTGTGTGGTGTCATTGAGGGGAGATTGAACCATTTTCTGCCACGCTGGCTCAGGACAGGTTGGCAGAGTGCGCTCAGTCAAGGAAGGTTTATTCTTTTTACCTTTTCACAGAATCATAATGAGGACATTACTCATATGCTGCTATCACAGTATAGGGATGACTACTTATTAATCTCGGGGTCACAGTCTGGTCAGATCTTCATCTTCTCCTTCACATATGAAGCAGATTCTCATCTCATTCATGAGGTATGAACTAAACGGAATAAAAATGAAGTTACTATAGCCTCATTGCTAATTGTTTTGGTATTATTTGGTTATTGGTTTTGTGGGGGATGGGGGAGCGATATAACCTGTTCAGGGCTATTGCTATTTCCGTATGATGTCTTCACCATTATGACGAAGCTCCCGGTTAGATAAACCCAGGGCTCTACCCGGTTAGATACTTGTTGTTTCACCAATTATACAGCTTAGTATGGAGCTCACACTCACAACGAGGGCCTGCCATACCTGGGATCAAACCCAGGGCTCTACCAGTGAGCTATCCTGTTATATATCTGGTGGCAAAAACTAAGAGAGAAGGGCAATATTGGTGGTGTCTTTCATTGAGCTCCTCTTGTAATTTAATAACTAGAATGCAGGCCTGTGCCAGCTCGGTTGTATCTCTCAGTCTATTATCTTTTTTCTGGTTGTAGATATCTAATCATCAGCTAGCTCAGTTGCATAACAGTGCGATTACTAGCATTGAACTGAACCTTGCTAACAATCAAGTCTATACCGGAGACCATGGTGGCTCAGTAGTGCTGGTAACTCTTACTAAACAAGACCCGCAGGTGAACGAAGACTGTACTGTCAAAATTAATAGCCTCATGACAGAACCGCAAAAAATGCAAAATAATCTGGCATACTTTTCAGGAGTATCCGCTAGGGCAGGAGTATTCCCTAAGGCAGGAGTGTTCGCTAGGGCAGGAGTATTCGCTAGGGCAGGAGTATTCCCTAAGGCAGGAGTATTCGCTAGGGCAGGAGTATTCGCTAGGGCAGGAGTATTCGCTAGGGCAGGAATATTCGCTAAGGCAGGAGTATTCGCTAGGGCAGGAGTATTCGCTAGGGCAGGAGTATTCGCTAGGGCAGGAGTATTCCCTAAGGCAGGAGTGTTCGCTAGGGCAGGAGTATTCGCTAGGGCAGGAGTATTCCCTAAGGCAGGAGTGTTCGCTAGGGCAGGAG
>Ga0224511_10004007_pt1 | contig 10938 bp, 10 predicted proteins | sample SF_May12_sed_USG_2_FD_169988 | JGI IMG/M metagenome (GOLD analysis project Ga0224511, IMG submission 169988) | Sediment microbial communities from San Francisco Bay, California, United States - SF_May12_sed_USGS_8_1 | ecosystem: Environmental > Aquatic > Marine > Sediment | place: USA...
ACAGAATACAACGTACTATACATACAGAAAACTAAACACATCACGTGATACTCTATCGTCACGTGATCCTTGCTGGAGGCAGAGATTAAAGTAGCAACGCGTGACGTAATCGCTGTGAGGAGATTGTCCCGGACGTTGTAGTAACAATTTCCATTATGGAAGTAATGTTTACATCTTGTTTCAGCTAATACATATAAAAATTATCTTGCAGTTTAACCTAATGTGTCAAAACTTATACCGCAAATTTGTTGTTATTTAAAGAATGCACAACTGTGTGAACGTATTGCCCTTTGTCGGCTATTTTACTCATTCCGAGTAATAAAAATTTCAGTTAATTCATTTGATAATTGGTGATGGTTTTCAATCACTGTGACAAACACATCATTGTCGGAACAATACATTAAACTGTTTTAACTTTGATTTGTTACAGTTTTCAATAAAAAATTCATTGTAGTTTTTTCGACACTTTTTATTGCACAAATGACAAGAAAGAAGAGACGATATGAAACATGTGTGGAATGGAAAATATGTCGGGAGGGAATAATATTATGAAGGCACAATAAACTCGTTTCCTTGGCAACCCATGCGATTTTCAATGAAGGACTGCAATGCATTACCGTGTCATATCTTGGCTATATATGCATTTAAATCAACTTAAGTTGGGTCTAAATATTAAAGAATGTTTTATACACATTGTGTTGCATGCACATAAGCTATGTATCAACTAACTGGCTCATTTTGTACTCCAAATGTTGTAACAGATATGTGCTGCAAATAATTACAAAGTTTGTGGAAAAGTACAACGATAAATTAATAATACATACAGTTATTCAAGGCATTCCGAATCACTGGGAGTTCCGGGTCAGTCGACGGAATTTGTTAAAAAATGATTAAATAGTCTATGCATATTGTTAATTTGACCCCAGTTCTCTAAACATCAACACTTTTGCAGTTTGTGACCGATTTTTCAAAGCTATGCGCAGGTTGATGGAAGGGAACAAGTCTTTTTATTACCACACGTGAAATACGTAACCTTTACTGTACTTGTAAAACAACTGCATCTCCGTAACTTGCGGCCATTAACATGGTAATATGCAGGTATATTTAGACTTTCTTGGTGTTAATTTAATGCTGCTGATATAGACAACCTTCTGCATTCGCAGCAATGCCATTCTTGCCCGTTTGTTGCAGAAAAACGTATAATAACAAACACATGTGTACTAGGGAGTTCCGGGTCAATAGACGATTGACACATTCTGAAGAGGGGGCATCTCTTACAGCATTTAATTTATCAAATCCAACTTTACCACCGATATTGTGATTTTTGCCTGATTTTCAATGGAGAATTGTTTTATTTATAAACATTGAATGGCATTCCCAAACTTGAAACTTTTGATGAATGCGCGCATGTTATGTCACCAGACCATTAACGTCAACTGATATTGGTTAATGTTACTGGCCTACCCATGTTATCGCGATCACTGATCTAATCTGTTTCTCGCCTCTGGCTATAAACGACAGAGAAAGGATGTATATTGTTTTAGCTGGTCTTAAAGACTTGCTATAGAGTATTAACCAGAATTTTATGTATTGTATTGTTAAGTAATATTTCATTAAAATGTATTATAAAAAAACAAGTATATATTACATTATATAAGTTTATATGATATTATATCATATAAGTTTATTTTACTTTAAAAAATATATTTACCATATTTTAAACAATAGAATTTCACATTTTTTTGTTTTATAATACATGATATAGATTCTAATATTATATAACATAATATTTAATATTATATACAGAAATATATAACATTTAATAATTGTAATATTGCATATTTCAATGTTATAAAACTTAATATTATGTAATACAATTATATATAAAGCATTATATAACTTCATATAAGGTTATTATAAAGCAATATAAACAATGTTATATTATAACGTGTTTCAAAGATTCTGCTGGACATTTCTTGGTTGGCTTATATAGCATGTGACTTGGCAAAACCTTGTGCTTGAGTGGTTGACCCACCAGAAGACTGAATTAGGGTGCGTGGGGCACTGGCTACATTATTTAACATTACATGTATACATGTTATTATGATATACCAATTTACTCGTATATTAGCCTACATAACATTTATTTAGTATAACAGGATATTATAAAGTATTATACAACATATAATATAATATATGATATTTAAAAACATAATGAATAATGTTATACATTACGTTTAATACTATTATAATATATTATATTTTATTACATAATGAATTTTATAACATTGCATGATTTACCTGTATTTTCAATTGTATAATAAAAATATACAAAAATAAATACACTAATATGTAACATAACACATATTCCTAAATAATATTATATTGTATTATTTTTATTATATAATATTATATTATTATTGCTATTTTACACTACTATACATGCTATTGAAATGTTAATATACAATAAAAATATAACTGGTCCATACTCTGAAGCAACTCTTTACGACAAGCTATGGCAATACACATCCCATCGCTTTCGTTTATAGCCAGAGGCAATCGGAACTACTCGGCCAATTCCGCCTATTCGGCGATCGTGCTTTGTATGTATCAGGTGGAAGGATATGTCTAACCCAAAACGCCTACGCTGAAATATAGTTATTACGGAAACCTACGAAAGCCGTTCGGCGATTACGAACCAATCTGAACATCTTGAACAACGCGCAATCGGAACTACTCGGCCAATTCCGCCTAACCGGCGATCGTGCAAAGTATAGCATGTATAGCATTCTATACATAGATGGTGATGTCACTATGTGCTAAGCAATCCCGAATCCAAGATGGCGCGCCCCTACGTACATCAGAGAGATGGTGTGGTATAGCCCACTGTCCGATGTGTTCAGATTGAGCCAGAGGCAGAAGATAAGATCAATGACCGCTATAACGACAAAGCCATTCGTCATGGCCAGTCCCGGCCGATCCCGGGTCCCGGGTTTTAGTAGCCCCCCTCTACACTGTCCCTAGGTACCGTGTTAGTTAATTACTATTTACCAGAAGTGATTATTGAGGAAAAGTACGCCTGCCTTGTGCAGAAATGGCCTAGACATAAATGCCAAATATGGTCGTAGCCGGTTTCGCAAATATGGCCCACGATTCACTAATAAAACATAGCTCCGAGCCGATTTCAGTGGTCAAAACTGTCAACGAGTTCCCAAACTGGCCCATAAATTACCCTATCTGTTAAAAAGCTTTGACCACTGCAATTGTCAAGTCCTTAGTTGTGAGGAACTATTGAAACCTCCTTGGTGACAATATTACACATATGAGCCAATAGCCAGAAAAGGCCCTATGGCGATTCCAGAGTTACTAATAACCTACTTGGCCCCAAACCCGGACCTTTATGGTCCACCACAATGGCTAGCTATTGTTTATAGCTACAATCGAGTTAAGGGTCTTCGTGGTTTCTATCACCTTAAAATAATGTACTAGCCGCTTGAAGTGATCATTTGAAAAGCTATAGAAATTGATGATAAACGCCCATTTCTGTGTTCCATTCAGTCTATCAAACTCCAAACAAGCCATTTAAAATCCCACAAAAACCCTAGCGATCCCGTTTCTAGTTATGCAAGTCAGATTTTAAGGGTCTAATATCATTGTAGTTGAAATAGTCACTCAAAATTGACCGAAAGCCATTGGTCAGATCAGGATTTAAGTAGATTTCGGAGTCTGAACAACCTTTTCATCCTGACACCTTATGACTCTAATGACACTAGAACAAGCACTCACACCTTGAGGGTCACAGTGACATATTGGTACGCTACCCATTGAAAGTTGGTCAAGGAGCCAAATAAAGCTTAGGCTCAGTTGTGTGTTAAAGATGCTCAACAATCCATTATGTAGCCCCTAATGAACACTTCTTATGGTCACATATACCTTTAACAGACAATAATTAATTTACAAAAAGCAGTTTAGATCACACAATATGACAACAGAAACGTAAGCATTAATTAAAATTAAGTGGACATGTATGTTTCAATTTTTAGGTATATATTTAAGTACACAAACGTGTATTTTGGCAAGGGTGAGATAATGTATACATTTTTTACACACATATTATCTATCATTGCTTACAATTTTTTTAGCAGAGCTTTGGTTAATAAACTGATAAAATTGCATAAACATAAACATAAAATATACATAATTAACGCAATTAACTGTCTTAAACTGAGACAAATAGAAAATTTAGTTCTGAAATCAGGGGCAAATAAATAATCATTACCGGTTTCCAGAGCTATCCAGAGGCCGTTTAACATCCAACAAGTGGACTGTTGTAGGAAACTCTTGATATTTTAACATGATATAGGTCTTATAAAATCCCACTTGGGGGATACACTCATAATGTTAAATGTCACACTGAATGTTGACCGACATTCATGTTATGTTTTGGTAACATGTAGATCTATGTTTATTTTCATTATTTAATTTATACTAGCAGGAATCTTACAATAATGGTTGATACTATTTTACTACATGAAAGCATTACTATATTCCATTTTAGTTCAGACAATTATAGTTTAAACTTTTATTGTTACGTTTTTTGTTATCAAAGGGGCATAATCTAGATGTTTGATTCACTCAAAGTTATCTACCCTTAGTTAAAATGCCAAATGTATAATCTGCATGAGCAAGCTAAGATATCTGCAACACAAATATTTAGATATAACATCATATAAGTTGATACACTGAGATAATATGAAAGAAGGGTTTAGCTTCCAGGCGCAGAATATCAATACCGCTTTGCAAACTTATCCAGCGTCCGTTTAACATCCAAAAAGTGGATTCCTGTAGACACCACATTAAGCTACAACATGATATATGTCTCATTACATCCCAACAGGGGGACCTATGGTCCTGGTAGCCCACACACTACTACCACTAACATTTCAAATGAACAGGGCATCTCTCAACAAGCCGGCTACACACAAAACCGCCAACAAGAACATGCAATGCACAACAACTACACAACTATATAGGTAGACGTCACTATCTCTAAGACACAGTTAAGATGCCCTGAATCCCGACACTCTAAACTAGGCCTTTATTAACTGATTCCGAAAAGCCAAAAAAAACAACAAACCCACCTAGCCAGTTAATTCAATCATAACACGAAACTGTATTGGACTCCACAACTCAAAACCGCGCACACAGAACTAAAGCGCCTCAGAGCAATCCGGCTAACAGAGAGGGCACACAAATCAACACTTTACAGAGTACAAGCGAGCCAAACGCAGTTTAAAAACTGTCGACAAAAAAGCATATCTTCATATGAAAACAACAAATTCGACCACTGCAGAACTTGACTACAATCTATTCTGGAAGTAAGTGAAGAGAAGGAGTAGAAAGGAAACCGAGACATGTAGCCATATAAATTACGAAAATGAGAAATACGAGAGAACCAACGTTACTAACCCCTTTCAAACGTATTTGGCCATACAAATGATCAAAATTAACTAAACACAATGAAGAAGAAAGGTCTTTCTGCTCCTTTTGCTCCGATGAAAATACGTCATCGCGCTCATCAGGTATTTGAACGAATCATTATCGGCGGTGAACCAGCAATACGTATCTTTTGTAATCTATACAATGCACAAGTTCGATCCGAATATTTACCAGATCAATGGCAAACAAGCGTAATTATCCGCAGACGTTCAAATTACTACGTGCCCTGATTGAACCATTAGGTTGTTGACTACCAAATTCTCTTATATAACGTATAGTAAATAGTCCAAGTTTGTCCAAGGAGACACAACCTATGACTTCCTGTCCAGCTCTAGTTTCTATTAGTTTTGTATTTATTGTTAAAGTCATAACCACTCTACATCGTTAGCAGAATCAATGGACACAGTAGGCTCTAAATCGTTTTACACTCCTTTAGAGAATGCTTCTGATCAGAATACTTTAAAGAGTATATGTCTGATTCTTTCACTAATTACAATTATGTAGGAAACACAAAAGTAAGTGTATCGATTAAAAAAACTTATGCCAACAAATGCACATTAAGCGAGATATTTCTAACTGAAATATTAAAATCATTCTCAGTGTTTTAATAGGGGCAGGTAATCCAGAATTACTCAGTACAATTTGCCTGTTGAATGCAACAATTTAAATTTAGAGTCCGACCAATCAGAACCCGTCGGTCATTTCTTCGGAAAACGACACTCTCCGAAAAAAGTCCGTAAACTTCCGAGACCAATCTGAACACATCGGACAGTGGGCTACACCACACCATCTTATCTGCAATAACCGAGATTTATGGGCAATCAACAATTTATTCGGTACATATTTTGAATACATTTTTTGGCGTATTTTGCAATATGTTTCGGTATTATGTTATTGTTTCATTCTTTTTGACGATAAAATACTACTTGATATTAAAATATTTAATAAATAGCTGATAAAAAGATCAGACACTGAAACGTTTAAACATCACAAGTCAATTATACAAAACAGATAGGAAATGCATACTGGGCATCAGTTTAATAATACTTACTACAGCTGGTGTTTAGTGCCTGTGTGGCGGCTGTAAAAAGTCGCCCAGTACTACATCAATGTGTAGTCATATTTTTCTGGTCCTCAGGGACCATGTAGTGTACATGTATGTTGTTTACATTTGAAAATGGAGTTCTGCTCATGCGCTAGGCGGCGTCAGTGGTGTGGCATCATTCATTACTACTGATGAACAGCTTCAATAAAACCGAGACTGCTGTTTTCTCGTGCAGGCTATGCTTCCTGAGGGCTTTCCCTTTCATCAGTTTAAAACCTAGAGTCAGTTATCTTTTCTGAAACATCAGGTCCTGTTCACAAGAAAAAGGTTAACAATTTTGCTAAACACAAACAAAAACACCATAGGTATTGCACCACTGAACTCTGAAGGTCAAACTCACTCAGATCCAGAGTCAAAGGCCAACATAATCAATACAATTCGAATCCGTCTTTTCAAAGCCTTCGCCACTCAGCCGCAAACAGTAAGCCAAACGCGCAATGACAAAACTAGGTCATTTACCCATGCCACCAATCTATTACTATCACAGGAGTTGATAAACTATTGACAGGACTCAACCCAAATAAAGCCCAAGGTCCGGATGAGAGCTCACCTCGGTTGCTTAAAGCACTCTACACAGAGATAGAACTGATTATCACAGTCATCTTTCAAAGGTCACTGGACACCGGTATTGTTCCAAAGGACTGGCAACATGCCATAATCACACCAACATTCAAAAAGGGTCAAAGCCAATATAACTCACATGATCGGTTAACCGGTAATTTACCGGTAAATGGGATCGGTTAACCGGTAAATGAAAACAGTAACCTTTTGCATCCCTAATCAAAACTTATGGAACACATTATTGTGTCAGACATGATGGATTACTTTGGCACTCACAACATACTTTGCCCTCAACAACACGGATTTAGATCAAAACACAGCTGTGAGACTCAATCCATTGGCTGCACACAGGAAATAGCAGACGGTTTAGATCAAGGACAGCAAACTGATGGCTTTGTCGTGGACTTTTGTAAAGCGTTCGATAAAGTTGATCACTAAAATCTCGTTCACAAACTAAAGCGCATGGGGGTAAACCCATACATCACCACGTGGATTAAAGGATTAAAGACTACCTGCATAACATGTCAGAACAGGTCTTAGTCGAAATCAAGGTCTCTGACAGGCTCCCTTGGACGGATTATGACTGTTACCACCCATGCACTAGCAAGTACTCTATAAGAATGTAAAGTGTTTTATTCCGCTGAGTATACATCATCTTATTCCCTTTCCACAAATTACAGCAAATATTAAATTCATTCAGAACTGTGATGAATACAGCTGCTTTAATGTATACCTAGAAATAATTTTAAGGCTGCAAACTGTAACAGCAATTAGTTTACTCAGACCTCTACTTGAAGAAGACGATAAACATCCACTCCTCGAGCTGTCATATTCATATTACTGCTATTGTGAAGGCTCTAAGAAATGTTATCACTTTTAGAAGCGTAAATTACTTAGATCTACTGCTGAATTGTTATCAACTGTTACACTGTACTGGTACTATTGTTCTAAGATTCTTATACATGTACTAGTATACATGTATAGTTCGCTTCGATAATGTTTTTAAATTAGCAAATAACTACAATGTCATATTGAACGGCCTTATGTAATCTTAAATACTTTAAATAGAATATTTGTAATATATGTTACTTTGTTCTAAAATGTTGTAATTGAAATATAAAATGATCAGTAAATAAAGAAGGAAAATGAAACAAAAATGTGAACCTTAAACCATCGTGTTGCTGCAGTAACGCATTAAATAATTAAATTGAAATGAATATGCCTTTTCGTTCTTTTAATACAGAGAATGAAAATCATCTTGTAGCTGTTTCTTACACACGCCTGCACACTGATTCTCTTTAACAGGGGGAGTTTTATAATACTTATAAACTATATCTTACAAACATAGACTTAAATTAAGTTCTTCGGTTTTCAAAACAGTGTTTCGTCACAAATCAACGGTATAAAGGACCATTTACCTTGTGTTTCATCGTTTAACTCAATTTCATTTAGCTCCAGAAGTCGGTTTTATATTTTTAAGCGGAGATTCGCGGTGCTAAATAATATCAATGTGCAGGCGTGATACAAATCGACTAATTGAGTTTTTTGGTGGTAAATGGAGAGTTGCAAATTAAATTTCTGTAAGTTTGCTGATAACATGAACGGTTTTAAAAGCATTGAATATGCTAAAGTAGTAGTATTTATCAATATAAGTAATTATAATTGGATAAAAGAAACAAGGAAAACATAGTTATTAAAAATTTGTGATGCATTTGAACAAGAATCATACATGGCAGTTATGATTTATAATACTAGTAGTTGTTACGCATTAAAATATAATTAATACTAGTAGGCTAACAAAAGTTTGCTAAATTATGTCTACCAACCTGATATGAGAAGCACAAACACAAAAAGGAGACCGGCAACGTACTCTCTCCTCATGTCGCGAAGATGGTTACTTCCAATCTCGTAACAAGTAAAGATACAAGAACGTGCAGCACTTGCTTGTATATCAACTTGGTTTAATAAAGTATAATTATTCTTAATACACTGCCTATGTCACATTGTAAGACTCAATTGAACACAAACTAGTTTTATCCTGCTACCATTCAAAGGAATATTGAATGATTTGACAATGGCGTAATTTCAAATTGCATTGTTCCAGACAATGGAAAAATCGACAGCGGAAACAAAGTTATGCCCGGAATTTTCCAAGGGGACACTACTCGTACATCCATTGATTATGGCGCTTTTTATCTAAAGTTAGATGGCATTTTGCGCATTATTGGTGGTTCCATATTTTGTTTAATTTGAAAAACAATTGACATAACCAAACACATTGCCGTGTGTTGTCAACATAAAGTTTATATTAACGCTAATCCTTAATTTTTAAAATAAATAGTAAAAGCCTAAACATATCTAAAAATAAAAGATGTAACGTCGTTCTTACAGTGGAGAGGCACCACATGAATGAACTAATGCATTTTTCCTACCTGCTGCGGACTTCTATATGTTTTATTTTTGACGTTAAGATGAAAAATGCACATGTTCACTATGTTGTACATGTTACCCTCGCACTTAAATATATGCTTATAGAACGAATGGAAGATGAAGGCATAGAAGAATTAAGTATATATTTAACAATTTACTTGAAAAGTCATTGATGTCATGAGTTATTCCTGAACACTGTGCTAAAGTTCGCCTACATTTGTTTTTTATATTTTAAGACTCCTCAGCTAATATCGGATAAATGTTACATACCATACATAGGCTTCTGTTGCATGTTCATGCCGTTATATTATTATTGTGTCTGAGTCTGACAGTTTCGGTCCAATTGGCTATTAAAGCGATATTTAGAATTAGGTATCGTTTGAAAGGGCTGTGTTTGAAGATTACAGTTTCAAATATAGAATTATATTTTTTGTTTTTGTTTTGTCAATATCACCACTTTAAAATACATGCCTGAAGCATCATGAACGGTATACATGTCAAATAAAAGGGCGATACATTTTTATCAATAAATTTGTGGTTAATTTTATTAGATAATTTTGCAAAGATACGATATATTTATATCAATTATAAAGAATTTTGACACTGAACCGCTTTGTGACATTTTTGTTGGTCGGTGAAACTTCTCTTAATTACCATATAATTTGATGCGTTATTTTGATGTTTTTTTCTTAGTGACGTCATTTCGTCAATTTGACCCAAAACCTTTAAAATCTACTCTTTACACCAAAGTTTCAAGTTCCATGGTTGTCTTTTATAGTTTGATAATATAATTTGAACTCGAATGTTAATATCATAATATCGCTGTGTTTAAGAATATTTTTAAGATATTTTTGGATTTTGTCTTGACTAAAATGGTTATATTTGTGTTTGCATGATAGATTGATTAATTCCAGTCTGTCTTGTTCCACGCTTTGTGTCTGTCATAACAAGGAAATCAATATATACTTAAGACAAATTACATTGCCCCCAGATTCAACTTTGAATTCTAGTGTTATTATGAGGAGAAGGATTATGAAATTTCATCACCGTGTGTTTTCATATTACTTCTTGATAGAGAGAGTTTTTAAAGTGTTAAATTTACGTGACTTCCGGTGGTCACCTACCTACAATTTTGACGTTACGTTACTATATAATACACCGTTATAAAAATCATCAAAAATCATCAAATGGTTGTAAATGATAAACAATGAATAAGTAAATGTAACAAGAAAAAGTAAAACAGAGGCTGTTTTACAGAGACGGTCTATGTTGAAGCTTGGTGTGATATGCAACTTCATGAAGCGTTATGGAAAGTGCTTTATGTCATGAAATGTTCACTTAGA
>Ga0224511_10004008_pt1 | contig 10938 bp, 4 predicted proteins | sample SF_May12_sed_USG_2_FD_169988 | JGI IMG/M metagenome (GOLD analysis project Ga0224511, IMG submission 169988) | Sediment microbial communities from San Francisco Bay, California, United States - SF_May12_sed_USGS_8_1 | ecosystem: Environmental > Aquatic > Marine > Sediment | place: USA...
TGTCATTATATATTGTATGTTTTAGTATGACAATTAAACTTTTTGCTATATATCTGATCTTAATTGTGAACATTTATGTTAAAATGAAGGTGGAACTGTGGACGTTTCTGTTCACGAGAAGAACATTGACGGAACATTAAAGGAGTTGCATCGAGCAAGTGGCGGACCCTGGGGCGGAACACTGGTTGACGACAACTTCATAGCGAGGTTGTCAACGATGTTTTGAGAAGATGCGATGGAACGGCTGAAGAACGACGAAATGCGCGATTATTTTGATTTGCTGCGTGCTTTCGAAATGAATAAACGAAATGAACTTCCCGACTCAACAAAAACGATCAATTTTAGGGTGCCTGTTTCTTTATGTGAATTTTACAGTGAAAGCAACAGTGAAAACATTGCACAGAAAATAGAGCGGCTGAACTTGGAAAACGAGGTCAATTTTAAACGTGACACGCTTCGTGTGTCTCCCGATATTGTTCGGAGTTGGTTCCAGTATCCCATCGATAAAGCAATTGGCCACATCACCGGAATATTGGCTGAGCCGGCCATGAAAGACGTCAACACCATTTTGCTCGTGGGAGGGTTCGCAGAGTGCAAGCTGGTTCAGGAAGCCGTGACAAAGGCAGCTGGAAGCCGGCCTGTGGTGATTCAGGAAGATGCAGGTCTAGCCGTGTTGAAGGGAGCCGTACGATTGGGTCATCAGCCACGTCTCATCTCTTCAAGGTGTGTCAAGTACACGTACGGCTTAAGTGCAAATCGTCCCTTTAATCCAAGCACACATCCACTAGAGAAGATGTTCATTGGCAGCTATGGTAATGAAATGATTGGCGATTGTTTCGTGAAAGTAGTTGAACTAGGGTCATCGGTCGAGTTTGGCAAATAAATCAAGGCACCTAACATATTCATCCTCCATAAAGAAAAAAACTAATTTGCCAATATACGCTAGTACTGAGCAGGACCTGGAGTACACAACTGACCCATCCTGCACGTATGTCGGCGATCTTCGTATTGGAAAGGCGCCGGGGAAAACTAAGAAAGAAAACAAGGCAAAAGTTTACTTTGCCTTTGGTGACACTGAGCTCAAGGTTAGCGTAAAGATTCTGAAGACCGGTCAGGTGCTAAGCTCAGTGTTTGTCTGTTTATAGTATGGTTGTGTATAGTACGAAGTAGTACGAAAATCACATCCACATTTTATCCCGACTTTGAACGTGATGTATGGCGGTTATAAATTCGCCCCTGACTTGCATTTTAAGTTGTTATATTCACCTGCATAAGTATTGGATGACTACAATGATGTAGTACACGACGGCGACATTTAAAAGCCGCCAAAACCTTACCCCGTCTATCTGCTCTGCCACAATTTCTCCTTGGTTTAACGTCTCTTTACTTAATATTGTTACTTTAAAGTTATATGTTCTATTTGCTGTTGGACTTGGTAATAAAGGTGCATACATCATTGCGTTTGAAAGCCAGAAAAAGGTCATAATAATTATTATGTTTTATGTTTGTTGTTGATAAACGATTGTTGTCATTTGTTTGTTTCTTGGTTGTTTGGTGGTGAATCATAATAAAATACCGTACACAGTTATTGAAACCCTGTATTCTTATTTAACTAACGATTATAGAATACAACTGCTACAATTAACAGACGACAGGCGGTGAATAAACGATTGTGACACATAACCATATGACAGCCTCATATTCTTGAAAATTATGCCGAGTGTTGATTACTAAAAGTAGTCACATCTGATGTCACGTGGCAAAGTTAATGAGACAAAGTAATTGATCCGGCCCCGTTATAAAGCAGCAAATTGGGCTAGTGACAGTATAAAAAATTGGGCTAGTGACAGTATAAAACAATCTATTCCGCGAATGGATATACACTTACATGTCTCTTGTTTTTAAATTAGCGATTGTATCACCACAACCGTTACTTTGATTGCAGTGGAAGTATTTATGTAAGCAAACAATAACGGAAATATAAAACACGAAATGACGACTTTCGGAAATTCGATGTTACGGGCAATTCGCTTATAGAAATTCCAATTTTCAGAATATCCGCATCCGTTTGGTAGGGTCAAAATATATCAACTGCCATTGTAAGGAGTCCGTGTTATTTTGTCTGCAGAAATGACGCATTTTAGTTATTTGTCACCATATCACGTTACGAATTTATGCTCGGGCATTGAACCAAAGCAAGAAATAAAACGAGCACTGATTTACTGAGCCACAGCGAAACAACAACTGATGTGTATCAATCGCTGTTAGCCTTAAAAAAGTTCTATGGTCCGAGTAAATAGTCCTTATCCACTATCTATTTTCCAAGAAGTGCAAGGAGCCGTGTTCGTCTATTTGCAGACGACACTAAAGTTTACGTCATAATCTAATCCCCTGCACCAGAACGCAGTATTCCAGGTGACTCACACAATCTTGAATTATGGGGAAAATATTTTCAATAGAATCTCACTCTGACACGTGTCAGATCAGAAAATACACAGAAAAAAACCCACTTTTCCTCTTCTCTTACAAGCAACACAATATTTATTAACAGAAGCAATAACAAAAAATAAAAAAGGTTGCAAACAAAGCCGACAGTTTAACATGTCAGTGCAACTTTAACAGTCTCTGTTAGTACTCGTAAACATTCGTAAAGCACTCCGACATTGTCTGTAGTGGGCGTAATGTTGTGGCACGAACTAACCACCCCGATTGAATTAAACTGAGAAATAGAGCATAGCCTGCATGGGAAATCAGAAGCCTCGGTTTTATTGAAGCTGTTTATCATTAGTAATGAAAGATGCCACACCACTGACGCCCCTAGCGCATGAGCGAAACTTCATTTTCCAATGTAAATAACATACAATCCATGACCCCTGAGAACAAGAAAAATATAGAAAAAAAGACAGATTATCAACACAGCTTAACTTATTTTGGACAGGTATTGCACCTTATGTTTGCTCATTCAGTGTCGTAATCTTTATTTTCACAAATACCATATATCAATAGTTTGTTGAATGGACGTCAACTATTATAATTGCATAGTAAGATTGTCGTGGATCTGGTTAATCTGGTTTGTCTTTATCTTCATATATTTACCTTTATTTTCACATCAAGGAAATATAATTGTCCAAATGTGTCTGCATTTGCTTTTCTTAGAAACAAAAACATTGTGTTTTTATTTTATTTTATAATAACGAGTGTTAGCAATGTGCGCAATTATACCAATGTAGGTGTGCTTCAATTAATTTAATAAACAATGGTAGTACAAACATTTCTGATAGCAATTAACAATATAAAAATATACTATTACAGCATAAAACATTCATTCATTTAATCATGTCAACATCATTGATAATTATTTTAGTTATTAATTTTCTAGAAAATATATTATTATTATTCAGGCTTTGTCAAGATCATTAGAAGCAAACACCGCTGACAATGACGCACTGTTGTATAATGACAGGGATAGGCTAAGTACATATAGAAATTCATTTCAAATTTAATCTGTTTTCTAGACTTGTAAAACAAAATAAACTCAATTAATAAAACACATGTACATTTTTTATAGGTCTGATAAGGTATAGCAATAAGAAAGAAAACAAAATATCAAGCTTTAAAATTAAGTCGGGATTACATTTATATTGTACCGCTCCATGCGTGAAAGTCACTACTTTACTCATAGTTATGTCGTTTAAACGAACAACAATTGTACAAACATGAACTGTTAAACCCCACTGAAGCTAACTTGAGCAAAATACTGCTTGGGAACACCTATTTTAATAGACGTGCCAATATGTGTGTCAGAATCCCTGTTTACCCATACGGTACTTATAGAACGTGGCTTGTACAATGTGTATGATAATTGTGGGAAAATATTGTCAAAACATATTGTCTTGCAGAAAGTATGTTAATTAATGACCACATGCTGACAACATGTTTTCACAGGTATGAACGAACTACTTTTCAAGACGGCGGATACTTGTTCAAGGTAAGTGCTTATGTTCAGACATAGCATTGACAATCATATGTTTCGAATTGGATTAGAGCCGCATCTTGTGATAGGATGAACTACAACTAATTACAGTTTGTATTCACACAGTCAACTTTGGCTAACATATTTAAGCATCAAACTGTTTACCAGCAATGATCTGTACTGAACATCGTTATTCATCTTTCTAATTTATACTTATTACTTTCAATTGCGAAAAAACCTATCACACCTTAACATTAGTCACTTTCGACCGCTCATTAAAATGAAATCAAACTCATATTTAGATAAGGTTTAAGATGAGAGAGAAGCAATACTTAACCTTAAAATGGATAATGAAACGTTTCTGAGAGCTAAGCAAGAAGAAAGTTGGTACCATTTTGACAACCTCTATGAATGACGAAGTCTGGGATTGAATCCAGGACCTTTCGCCAAGGTTTCAAAACCTGTAGTATTTGGCCACCGCTGCGATACTTACTACATAATGCTAGTGAATTGTGGCCAGAAATTGACACGTTGATTTATTTTACCATTTTCATACTTCTTTTCGATTTATATGAACCCTATTTATGAAGAACAACGTTTAGGAGAGTAAAAATTAACAAATCAAAGGAAAGCTCAAACGCTAGTACTATTCAACAAACGTGTACGAGTAGCACGCGTTTCAGACAATCAATTACATTCTTGCGCAAAAGGTTGTTCCTTTTTCGGTCAATCTTAGAGACGAAATCGCGTGTTGGTTTGCACGCTACGTTTGACAAGACCGTGGTAATAGCATGGACATTATAAGACAGAAATAATTGTTTTAACACTCTTCTTCTAAAGTGCAATTTAAGACACTTTTCACCAGGAATCTCTTAACAAAGGCTGCATCGTTTATTTTAGACTTCAATACTTTTGTGCGGCATTTCACGTATATTACTGACAACATACTTTTGCCTTCCTGCAAAGGTCGTTGCAAAATTAGATTGTTTTACGTCCCGTCTCAAACAATGCTTCCGAAATGACTGTTAATAAATGATGTTGTTTCAAGTAGACGAATCTATAAGTATTTCGTAGATATCCAGCTAATAACAGACATTGTAAAACAAGGATCTTATAGAAACCATCATGTAAATGTTATAAAATGATCTAAAATATTATATTTTGGATCGAAATTATATTGGATTGAATTGTTTAAATCTTGGTGGTATCTTAAACCTAAATACATATAAAATAATTAATATGGTGTAAAACCGTTTTGAACTATATAATAAAACTCTGTGAATTAAATGCAAAATAATGTAAACAACAACCGTACTAAGCATTTTGCGCAGCCTTATCAATAAACAATTTACCAGTTGCATCATTTCCCATTGTAATATATCCCATGCATAATGCAGAATTAGCTCTTATAGTACTAACGAACATGAAATATATAATATTTTTGGAAAATACATTACTATCGTTAAAACTACACATCTAAGCAGATACAACCTGTCGAATTGTTATTGAGTGTGATAATCCAATATCTAATATATTTACGAATTTCGTGATGTGTTTAAATATTACATGAAACAATTACCGTATACTAAGTGCGTGTTTACGACATCAGTTATCTAAATGCAAATGTCCTGTAAAACACAGACGACCATACATGTACATCCATCTGGAAAGGCTAATTCTGATATGTATTTGATATGACAAACAAACAAAAGACAATTTTGAACACCTACATTTTCTCCTTGGTCAACGGATAAGTTACAGGGTTTAAACGAATTTGCCAACTGTTAGAGGAGAACCGTTGATTCATTGTGTGTCTAGTTTGCCATATTCAATTTTAAGGCAATCCTATGTAGGTAGTTGGTTTGCTGGTATTTGTGTTTTACACTTATTCTGTTTAAACACCAAATAAGTCAGTCATTTCAAGGGTGTTTGTTTGCTACTCACACTTTGCCCAACACTTTAAGTTGAATTAAACATGACCAGAGTGCCGGTATTTTCCAGGGATTATAGGGTTATTAATTATTTTGTGTTGTGCGTATATTCAGAATAAACTGTTAGAGGGATGGTTGAAAGATCTAGGACGTGCAGTTGTGCTGCTCATATTTTCACAACCCTCCGTATTTGAGTTTATGCTCGATTAGTCTGAAAATAGGACAGGACAAAGAGGAATAATTCCCTTTATTTACATCATTCTGTAGCAATAGAAATGTGATGAGCTCTAAATCTTTCGTATTTAAGATAATAGATGTTCAGCATCTTCAACTGAAAAAACGCGCGTGAAATGCAGTAGTAAAATCATTGTCTATTGGCCAATCGATACTGCGCTAACATTTAAGGTTCTTTTTTTTCGCGAAACGTATCCTATGGAAACTTTCGCAACTGTCAATTATGATCAATTATAACAGTGCATGGTTAATTTTAATCCAATGGACAATATGGCCTAGTAAATACAAAAGAACGCATACTTATTGTTCTTATATTTGTGATCAACCTTATCACACGAACAAAGGCATACTACAGAAATGGGAGGAGCTTGGAAATTTGCATTGGGTACGAAAATAATAATAATTATATAACTGTAAAATGTTGTAAAAGGTGTGATATAACATCGCCATTTTGTAATTTAACACCGCCTGTGCTTCATGAACCAGGGACACTTTCTCGGAGTGTACCATATCAAAATGACCCGTACAAAACACTTAACACAACACGAAACACGCAAAATAACAAGACGCAACAGACCATGCCATCTCTTTCGTGCAATGACATAATTTTGCATGTGCGCATATTCCAAGGGCTATTATTGCTAATCATAGCCCTGGGGCCAAAATGTGATTATACATTTCGGAGGGCGATAATGAGCCCAGAAACAGTATAAGATATTTAACCATGTATTAGTAATAAACTTATGGTTGGAGCACGAAACTGCTAACAGACAGATGGGAAATGGACGATGGTGATACATGACTCACCCCACACACACTGTGATGCGTGACACATCAACGCATTATAAAATTATGTTTTTTATCTTTTTAAAAACTCCATTGTTAGTAACATATGAATGCTTCTAATTAAACGTTTGAGAGGCCCATTATACGTAACAAAAGTATGGTCTGACACGAAATTGCTAAAGGATGGACGGACAGGTGCAGACCATAAGTCACTTTCGAGAGTATAAAGTACACAACAGTCAAATATACAGCCTCATATTCTTAATAAATCTGCCTGATAAATCTATCTGAGGTCAAAATAATTTATCAGACGATCGTTGGCCACCAAGCGGCACATGGGGCTAGTGACAGGATAAAACATCCTGTTCCACGAATGAATACACAGTAATTTATTTTGTGTTATATTGTGATTGTAACACCAAAACACTGTTACTTTGAAAGCAGTGTTAGTACCATGTAAGCAAACAGTAATGGATAGTTTAAACACGTAATGAAGACTTTCGGAAATCCGATGTTTGGGGAAAATCGTTTTTAGAAATTTCTTATCTCAAATAATCTGTTTTATAATCCGTGTTGTTGAGTAAACATATATAAAGTCCTATTATAATTAAATTGCATATACACAGGAAAGCATCGTCGGCACCCACAGTACTTTATTCCGTTACACTCCATACATACCATGGGAAGTTTGACTTGCAAAATCTTGTTTTCATTAATATGCATGAGGCAGGGGCAGAGACCAATCTTCTTTCAACGAAATCGCATGTTACAATAAAATACTCTTAAATCTCAATGACGTCATAAAGGGATTTTCTTACTAAAATAGAAATGGTAGTGAAGTATGGCTTGGAAAGGCCCATGACTATAGTCCTCCAACGAAACTTAGTCCCATAGGCTTGTTTGTCAACAGTTTGTTTGTATTGGAAAACATCTTAGATCTCTTAAATTAGTTTAGCAGTTTATAGGATTAACATTATAATACGAACTGTTTGCCATCGACAAGAGGCAACGCAGCGGTGTTGAGTGGGTAGAGAAAGAAACTTTTCTTTTGAACACTGAGGGTCGATGGTTCGAATCCTGCTTGAAGTCGTATTTTCATACAAATATATTTTTATCGTTCACTATTAAATTTATGACCAGCTGTAAACAAATGCCTTTCCTAACAAAAATGTTGTAAAATAAGGGTTTCTATCGTTGTAAACTGAACAAAATTAAGCCCATGAATCATGGGAATCAGTGTTCATGCATTGTGTTTCACATGATTCATGGGCTTAATTGAGGAATACAAGGTGGGTTGAAAACATGAATTTACAAACGCATTTTTAAGTTAGACACAATACATCACTTTAGAGAATGCATTGCTTAAACGAAGTCGTCATTTAATAAACGCATATGTTGCAAAAATTCCCAATACTGTTTTGCGAAAAACATTAAAAACACGCTTATTAAAACCCCGATTTGAGGATTCGAACCCACGCCCAAAGTGACTTAATTCGATCTAAAACATAAAATAAACCCCGTGTCTTATCCTTTGCACCAGAGTCACTTGTATAAAGATGTGCTGATTTATACTCGTCTTTGAAGCATGACCTACTTCAAGCACTTTGTTTTCATAACATTAGATTACGGTCAAGTTCCCGGATGAGACTAGTGATGTGTGTACTATTATAGTTGCCCGATTAGCTCAGTTGGTAGAGCAGCAGACAGGTGTACCGAGGGCCGTGGGTTCGAGTCCGACGCCGGAAACTGACTCTTTACTCCCCAATGTCACTTTACTGGTGTCAGAAGTAATTTTACTAATTTATTTAAAACAACAACATGAAACTCCTTTAACTTGTTACAGATGCTAGGTCTGTATCTTTATACCCTTATAATCAGTCACAAATCTTGCAAAATGTTCAGTATACTAAATAAATTATAATTACAAAGGGATTTGCAAACTTTTGTGACAAATAATGTGTTTATGGTCAAAAAGTAAAAACACAACAAAAAAAACAACAGAAAATCAAACATAAAAACCCTTGTCGGAGCCTGGGATCGAACCCGGGACATCTTGCACCCAAAGCGGATGCGTTACCACTGTACCACTGAGTCAATTGAAAGTATTGATTGTTAACAAGCTATTTAACTGTTTCGACGGAATGGGTCGAAAGGTAAATAAACAAAGCCGAATTTGCGGGCCAGACATTTTCAACAAATTCATTTGTTCTGTCATATTTTTACATGCACGAATACTATATTCGGCAGTTTCTCATATTTACGGGAAAAGGTTTCACCGCTTAAATATGGTTAAAATGTAAGACGTAAACAATTCTGACCTAAAAGATACAGGCATAGCATCTTTCATGCCGAATAAATCACTCGCTTTAGCAAAATCACTCATGGAGGTCGACACTTTGAATGGTAAACAGAACATTAGATATAAAACGTAATTTCATTGGCTACTTATGGTTTCCTTATGGCAACAATGAAACTGCCTCATGAATTATTCATGACTTCGATATTGGTTTCAATTGTCCCACGGTACATAACGCAGCATAGCGTAGTAATGTAACGGGGGATAACCGACGATGACAGGATAGCAGTGTTAATGTTTTTTCTGCCACAGCAAAACAACAACAGTGATGTTTATCAATCGTTGTTAGCCTCATAACAGATATATGGTCAATAGAGTTAATAGTCTTCACCAGAGAGCTCTACCACGAGCATAATCGTGTTTACGATCACACGAAGAAAAACATCTACTTGAGTGCGTCTTGCAACATTCTATGAGAAGAATATAATTTTTATTTTACTATACATGTTTACTTTATTATATACCAAACAGCAATTTGTTTCTTTTTTGTACAGACCAGGAAGACGGGTCACTATCTATTTATCAGGAATAGACTTAATCCGTAACTGGTTATTAATTGGAAAACCCAGCTTAACGAGAGGTACAAACAAAGATTATCCGTTATGTAAGTCACATTCGACCAATAAAATGTTTATAAGGCGTCCAATTAGTGATACGGTATGTGATTTTCAATAGAATGAAATAGGCCACTTTTGTTTGTACCCCTCTATAAGCTGGGTTTTTCCATTAAATTCCGAGTTCCGGATTACATCTATTGTAAGGAGTCGTTTTCGTCTGTTTGCAGACAATACCAAAGTTTCCGTCATAATTTAATCCCCTGCACCAGCACGCAGTATTCCAGATGACTCACATAACCTTGAATTATGGGGAAAATATTTAATGCAATCTCACTCTGACACGTGTGAAGATTAGAAAATACACAGAAAAAAACTACTTTTCCTTTTCTCTTTCAAGCAATACAATATTTATTAACAGATGAAATGAAAAAAGAAAGAACAAAATATTGCAAACAAAGCCGAGCCGAGAGGTTACCTTTTCAGTGCAACTTTAACAGTCTCCGTCAGCACTCGTTAACATCCGTAGAGAACTTCGACCTTCTCTGTAGTGGGCGTGAAGTTGTGGCCCGAACTAGATCTGACCACCCCGATTGAATTAAACTGAGAAATAGTGGATAGCCTGCATGGGAAATCATTAGCCTCGGTTTTATTGAAGCTGTGTATCTGTGGTTATGACAGATGTCACACCACTGACACCCCTAGCGCATGAGCGAAATTTCATTTTACAATGTAAATAACATACAATCCATGATCCCTGAGGACCAGAAAATATAGAAAAATGAAGACAGCTAATCAACACAGCTTTGAAATGTGGTCGTGTTATTCAAACTTTTTTGGACAATGATTGCACCTTATGTTTGCTTATTCAGTGGCGTCATCTTTATTTTCACAAATACCATATATCGCAAGTTTGTTGCCTCGACGTCAATTATTTTAATTGCATAGTAAGATTGTCTTAGATATGTCTGGTTAAACTGGTTTTACTAATGTACATATATTTATATTTTATTCATAACAAGTGTATATAATTGCCCATTGTGTCTGCATTTGGTTTTCCACGAAACAAAATGATTGTTTTTTTATGATAACAATTGTTAGTAA
>Ga0224511_10004009_pt1 | contig 10937 bp, 4 predicted proteins | sample SF_May12_sed_USG_2_FD_169988 | JGI IMG/M metagenome (GOLD analysis project Ga0224511, IMG submission 169988) | Sediment microbial communities from San Francisco Bay, California, United States - SF_May12_sed_USGS_8_1 | ecosystem: Environmental > Aquatic > Marine > Sediment | place: USA...
ACACTCCGGTACCGTAGGGGGCATTCTGGTACCGTAGGGGGACACTCCGGTACCATTCACAGGGGGGCACCCTGGTACCCTTCAGGTCACGTGATTTTTGGGTACCAGGGTGCCCCCCTCTACTACTCCCGATATCGAAAAATATTGATCAGCTGCGGTCAATAGAATTATATAGGGAATTTTTTTTGCGTATTTAATAACAAAATTGCTTTCTTATAAATTATATATGCCAAATGGTTTACACATAATTTATTGTTTATAGTGCCAGTGGTAAATTTTCGTTTTGATAATAGGAGAACTATACATCTGTATAAAGAGCACAGTGGAAGTGCCAATGCCAGGATTCCAAACATGACATAATAACATAAAATGTGGTAAATTACTTTAAATGGTATTTAATTGAATCGTATAACTATAAATCTGCCATATTGAACACACTTTCTCAAGCAAATTAAATATTTAAGTCAATCATGATCGCACTTAAGAAACTGAACAAGACAGCGCGGTATTCGTATTGGTTTATTCATTTGCATTTTACAGTTTCATTTATAATGCCAAACAGCAGATACACTGTCAAACTGTCATCTAAACTCCCGCATCGTTTTTATGATCATTTTTAAGTGCCAAAACTAGATTTTAAACCATTGATGTTTGTTTTCTTTATTTTATATGTTTATCAATCTAATTACAACCATCCAAACGCACCACTAAACTTGAGGATTAAGAAAATATAATACCAGATAGAAGCCGAGGGACATTAAGACGCTTAAATAAAAATCGTGGACAGATGTGTCAATATGGAGAATAGTTACAGTGTTGTCCCGCCATGTTCGGTCCATGTTCTTTTTTCAGTCATCATCATCCTCCGCCTTATCATCATCATCATCATCATCATCCTCCGCCTTATCATCATCATCATCATCATCATCCTCCGCCTTATCATCATCATCATCATCATCATCATCATCCTTATCATCATCATCATCATCATCATCATCATCATCATCATCATCATCATCATCATCATCATCATCATCATCATCATCATCATCATCATCATCATCCTTATCATCATCATCATCATCATCATCATCATCATCATCATCATCATCATCATCATCATCATCATCATCATCATCATCATCATCATCATCATCATCAGCCTCATCATCATCATCATCATCATCATCATCATCATCATCATCATCATCATCATCCGCCTCATCATCATCATCATCATCATCATCATCATCATCATCATCATCATCATCATTTGCTTCCACATCAAAAATTGTGTTAATATAAAACATAATTCATTCAAAAGTTATTATGTTAAAAGATTTACCAACAGTTTGAGTTTTATGTCATAATTTCATGTTTATCACATGCATCATTTAGAAACAAATCCATTGCTAAGACCTCCTTAACAACATCCTTCCAAAATGTGTCCTTACACATTATTACTTTTTTTATTAGGTCAAGTACACAAAAGTATTATTTGTACATAATTATGTACTTATGTTTTGCAAATTCTTTGGGATCATGGATTATATGACGTTACATTGAGAAATAGTGTTCTGCTCATGCGCTAGGGGGCGTCGATTGAGTGACATTTTTCATTTCCATTATGATAAAAAAAATCAATTGTTCGGCGTATGCTAGCGTACAGCATATATACGTTCTGCATTCGCTTACCGTACGCAAGCCATACGCTGGATACGCTCGACATACGCTCGATACGCTAGAGTGACGCTAAAGGTTACGTTATAGGAACGCTGTTTATACCATATGAATAGGACTGTTATCAAAAGCTCGGATTTTTACACTCAAACGTTGTGCGTAAAAATACGTTTTTTAAATTTTAATACGCAATACATACGTTCAATCATACGCTATAGCGTGACTGCACTTGAAGTTTTGGCGTTTTAGTAAATAATCAATAGAGCAAATATACGTACATTATGACATTATAAGTGTATTGATTATTCACCACACATGTGTAACTCTTGCTTATACTAAAGCCTTCGGCCTCGGGCCATTACGACTGCCCTCGGGCCAATACTGCCGAAGGTGTGCCAATACGGGCCCTTGGCATACCATAGCCGTGTTATAACATATTAGTACTTCAGTTAATGTTTAACATTTGAAATTTGATGTAACTATAAATGGCTATAATAATGAGAATAACAGCAACCATGTAGAAATGTATTTACTCACCAATACTGTTATGATCATCTACTAGTAATACAGATTATAGAAAACAATAACATGAGCATCAGTTGTTGTTTTTTGGTGATTTTAATCAACGTAAATTCATTACTTTCTTTTTATTTTACATGACTTTTTTGGGTTATTGTGAAAACAGCCCCAGTTTACACCTGAATTTGTCGGGAAAGTGCTTACATATGCGTTTAGGAAGGAAAACACACCTGAATCGGAACAATAAAATTATGTCCTTATAGTTTAAAAAGGTTAATAAAAATGACATGTATGAACATCTTCACTCAATCATGTTGAAAAGTTACTGATAGAATTGTTTATTTAAACTTTATTACAGATAACAAGTAAACTGCCAAATGTTTGTAAAGATTTACACATTGCGATTGTATGTCAAATGGTTAAACTACGGACGCTGAATGACATAGTACTGAAAATGAATAATTTTGCAATACCAGTTTGTAGCATTTCCACATTGTCTTTTCACATTAGATTACAAATGCCATTTGGATTGATATTCACTTCACTTGAAGAGAAACAATAAAGACCGTTTGATACCAGATGAGATTAACACAATGTTTAGATGAAATGTGTTTACCTTCCATAATTATACAATGTAGAAAATACAAAACGGTCACTGGATCTAAAATGTTTTCATGGAAAGCGAGCACATTATAAATATCTTAATACAAACACAAACTGCAAGTAACTAAGTTTATATTCCTGTACCTTTTGCTAAGAATGGTTTACATCTAAGACTTTAAACAACGTTAAGCAGGGAAACCATCTCTAGTAAATAGGTGAGTCTGACAAATGTAGTTATCCATTTATGTAAAATATTACAGAACAATGAATTTGTTGAAAATGTGTGGCAGTAATATCGGATTTGTATATTTATTGTTCGACCCATTGCGTTGAAACAGTTAAATAGCTTGACAACAAACGATCTTTTCAGTTGACTAGGTGGTCCATCCGCCTTGGATGCAAGAGTTCCCAGGCTCGATTTCCGGTTCTGACAAGTGTTTTTATGATTGATTTTGTGCTTGTTATTGTCGTTGATATATTTATTGTCCAAAATACATTATTTGTCTTAAAAAATTGTACTATTTTTGCTATCTTAGTACATTAAATATTTTTATACTTAAAATATTGCAAAGTTTGTGACCGATTATATGGGTATCAATAGAAAGACTTAGCATCTTTAAATTCACTTAAAAAGACTAGAATACAATAAAAAACTATTAAAAGATTGTTTTCTTGTAGGATTAAAAGATCTATTGTAAATTATCACAAACCATACGTTTTAAATTAATATATAAATAGCATTTTAACCAAGATACTATATTTTAGTTTTAAACGAATAAGTGTTTAACCTAATTAAATGACTATTACGGATTTAGTAAGGGAGTTCGATATTGTCTTAAACACGAGAAAATCGTTTTACCTGAAATTATACTCAGCAGAAAAACACATAACACCCCTTTTAAATCCATTTCTTGCAAGTTCTTTATATACTTCAAGCTGTCCTTTTAATGCTTGTTTCCACTTCAATGATAAAATTCATAATACGCGTATAGCTGTAAGTACATTGCCTCCTGAATCTAAAATCAGATTCATACTGACGTAAAATCTATAAAAGCGTGCATTAGACGGTAGACTTTAGATAAGGTGTGCATCAGAATGTAGGTATCTGAATTTTTAACAAAATTTAACACAGTAATGCAATACATATTAAATAGGTAGCAGTCAAATGTCAAAACATTTATTCAAATACATATACAGACATGTTAAAATACATAATTTTGAAAATATAAATTATGTTCTTTATAAAACAAGTAGTTAGTGTTAGTATTAGAAATATAATATGCGTGTCATTTTAAAGATACAAGAATAAGTTTATTGTATAAATAGGTGGTTAAAATATGGATAGAAATTGTACATGTAGATTACAAGTCTTCTAATGAAAGGACTTTTTCCAGACAAAATGCATGCAACAAATGAAATATTAATAATATTATCATTAAAATACTACTTTCGGTAGTAATTTGTTGTCGTATAAAATAGAGAAAAATAGTTTTTCATATGTTAATGTGTAAATAATGATGTAGATACAATGAAATTAAATAAAAATGGTTAATGCCTGTTAATTTTGTAAATTATATGTATTTTTGTAGATCATATATAAGGCCATAAGACATTTAAAATATTTGGCGGCCATCTTGGACGCCATCTTGGCTTTTTCAAAATGCTCAAGGGTGACAGGGTGGCATACAACAGATTCTTAGAGAGGACATTTTGATACCAAAACATATTATGCGTACTCCAAAGTTAGGTTATGTATATACACATCACTAGCTGGTTGCCGAAATACATTGACGTAGTCATTGGTGAGCGATAAGTTTGTACATTTCCTTGGCGGTAAAACGGTAAATTTAAATAATTTGTCTGTTTTGGTTTAACAACGTTTATAACAATGATAATTTCATATGATGCCGGTCAGTAAGTCCACTTAGCCTTCCTTGGTTCCTAACAGTGCATATTTCTTTACTACCTAATGACATTCGTCTTCCTGACATTTGTTTACATTTGAAAATGGAGTTCCGCTCATGCGCTAGGGGGCGTCAGTGGTGTGGCATCTTTCATTACTACTGATGAACAGCTTCAATAAAACCGAGGCTGGTGTTTTCTCTCTCGTGCAGGCTATGCTTCCTGAGGGCTTTCCCTTTCATCAGTTTAATATTACTTACTACAGCTGGTGTTTAGTGCCTGTGTGGCGGCTGTAAAAAGTCGCCCCGTACTACATCATTGTAGTCATATATTTCTAGTCCTCAGGGATCATGGAGTGTACATGTATGTTGCCATTTGAAAATGGAGTTCCGCTCATGCGCTAGGGGGTGTCAGTGGTGTGGCATCATTCATTACTACTGATGAACAGCTTCAATAAAACCGAGACTGCTGTTTTCGCGTGCAGGCTATGCTTCCTGAGGGCTTTGCCTTTCATCAGTTTATTATTAGGACGTCGCGCACGGTAGTGCTATATACCTTCTGAAAATGGCGTATACAGACAAACCATAGTGGCATGGTGTGTGCCGGCATTACTAAGAATTCTAAAACCGAGCTCATAACTGTGCAGGGAACACCCAACGCTGCCCGATATTGTGATGAAATCGTTCTTACCGTGATTGAACCTTTTTACGTCAACATGGCGGACTAATTTTACAACAAGACAACGCGCGTCCACACGTTGATTGCCGAACAAGAACTGTCCTTCGTGAAAGTAACGTCCAGACTCTTGATTGGCCGGTCAGATTCCCGGACTTATCACCAATAGAGCATGTATGGGACATCTTGGGTCGACGTGTGAGAGAACAAGACAACGTCAACAACGTAAGAGAACTAGAGGTGGCATTGCAACAGGAATGGGCTCATTTACCAATGGACAAAATTATCAAACTCATTTATAGCATGAGGCGAAGATGCTTAGCAGTTGTGGCAGCTGATGGTGGACACGCAAGATATTGACTTCCCTGTACATTTTAGAAATGTAACCCAAGATGCAAATGACGTTACATTGAACTGTGGCATTCTGTTTAATGGACAAATATTGACGTGTAAAGTGTTAAATAAATGATAAATTGTCAACCATCGATTGATTTTATTTCATTCTGACCATTTGTTATAAAACTATTTTAATACAATTTACCCGTGCTAAACTTATTTTTCACAGTATAGGATAGTTTCAGCTTACTCACTCACATTTGATTATAAACTACAAACAAATAAAACAACACCATAATCAATGTCCAAGTTTAATATCATTATTGCATTGTAACTTAAGAACAGAAGCATGAGATCAAACAGTTCAATTTTTAGGTACGTGTTACTTTTTTCATGCACATACATGTACTTTATTCGTACATGTAGAACCAACTGACTTGAATAAAAACGTACATATTATAAACTTGGATACTAAAACTACCCTAGTAAACACACAGTCACTGCCAAACACATACATTGTACATGTATTGATGATGATACAGATAACATTTAAAATACACTTTGTATCACAAGTTCAGTTCAAGGTGCGTGAACCTTGACTACACAACGCATGCTGTATTCTATGTCCATACATAGTATAAACAAATCATATGTTATCTACCCTGCACATCACACGTTCAGACATTCTATACAAAGATGGTGACGTCACTACGTTATTATCATTGTGAGGCAATTAACTAAGTTGAAAATAAATTTGATAGTACAGACATAAGCAACTTTACCTCAATAAACTAATAGAGCTATCACATTTCGCATCTATTTTAATATATGATAAAATTATTGTTACTTCGGCTCTATTGGCACAAGTCTGGCGGTTCCTGTGGAGATTTATAAGGTATGTTCCAGTTGCAACCTCAACATTGCATCTCATAAAAAATCAAGAATGTTTAATAAACCGTACTGCAGTTGTGTTATCAACAAAACATATATAATATTCTTATTATATTAAAGACGTTAAAGACGATTATTTACACTTCCTTTTTCACAGAAACTACACAGTGTTTTCTGAAAAAAACTGTACACCCGTAATGAACATTATACACCTCTTATGACACAGATAAAACGTGCATATATACGAATATACACACATTCTATATACGAATTGTTCATTCATTTATGCTAACGTCATGGTTTAGCTTATATTAGCTTATATTCTCCTGTGCGCTTTTACAATATCCCTTGTGTTCAACCGTCCGTAACACGCTGGGGTTGATACAACACGCTTGAATGCTGGTGTGAATCTCCGCTATGACGTCAGCCGGAAGTGGGTCACGGTTACGTTGAATGACGCCGGCGTACGCTCCTTTGGCGTCACAGCGTCCATCTGACGTCACGCTCCAACACGAGTAAATCACAGCGTAACTGAAATAAAACACAAACAGGTGTTAAATCTTTAAAATGAAAATATACATACATGGCATCAACTAACACAACCACCATATAAAAACTTGTCTTGTAAGTGGAGTAAATTGCCATGAAGAAAACCCTTGGTATCACGCATTTTGAACAAAAACACACACTGATTTGCTCACATTTAACTATTCTTTCATAATAAATGTATGCCAACTGTAACATAAAGGCTAGTAAACGGCCCAATTAGGCGTGGACCAACATAAACGTACTGTATATACATGTACAGTCAAACCTGTGTTAAACAGCCACACAAGGGAAGCACAAAAAGTGGCTGCTTAAGGCTGGTGGTTGCTTAACAGAGGTGAATATCAGTACAAAATTAAAGTTTGGGAACGTTTTGTTTGGCTGCTTAAGACAGGTTGGTTGCTTAATAGAGGTGACCGCTAGCACAGGTTTGACTGTAGGTCCATAATTTAAGTTTACTTTATCACGTTCTGGTTCACCTGGTATAGTCTGTCTTGACGACCCAGATTTCTTTGGTGCCGAACTTCTTCCCAGTCGGCGTGTCGAAGAAGATGCTCATCTTCTGTGGCCAGTTGTCGTCCTTGGTGGTCACGTGACCCTCGCCTTCCGGGCACCACATGCCGTACAGCTTCCCGCCAACTACAGCCAGAATTCAGGCCAAGATTATAATTTATCGTAAGTCTATATTTTCTATTCATAAACATTTTAGATATACTGACTATAAAGCAAATATTTATTATTTTTTAAGAAAATGCGTTGCTATTTCAAAATAAAGTTCCTGTCGAAATTTAAAAAAGATGATTTCAACATAGAGATGCAATGTATTACAATCATTTTAAGTGTGAACATTTTATAAATCCGTATTGATGCATCACAATTGAGGGTGAAAATACTCAGGACTATTAGTAGACGATACTCATAGGGTGTTAGGCCGTACGCAGTACGGAAAGGGTCGAATCGCAGCAGGGCCGTCGCTTACTTCTCATAAGGGCGGCGGCTCAGAAACAAGATTTTTACTATGCGTGTAAAACAAATACTTCATTATATATGCCAACACACTAATGACGCTTTTTTATAATAATATACACGATTGTCCGATAAGTAAACGATAATTTAACAGGTAACTGTTTTAAATGAACTTACTATTTGTATGGGCTTCAATTTAATACTCTATGCAGGTATATGCGTGAAAGGAATGCGTGCTAACCGATACAGTGTCCATGTTACATTCTGTTAACATCGTTGTACAGACGCTGCTACGATTTAGTTGGTTTAAGTTGATTTCTGACCACTATTTTGTATGTGAAAAAATACAAACAGCGAGAAAACTTTTTTGTCACTTAATTGACATTGCTCATAGCTCATCATCCACTGCGGCAGTACACATAGATCTTGCTATTTATATTTTGGGACCGAATAAATGAACTATATCAGACCAACACGACTACCTACAACTGTCTGCCCATGCAACTAAATATAGTTTTATCTGCTTTTATCTGAAAAACACAAAAATATAGTCTATTTCTAAATGTCTTTGGTGTCATGGTGTTGTAGGTGTTTATGTGTCGTTCTGTGTGTTAGTGTTTGTACGGGCCATTTTGTCATGGTGCCCTTAAACTTGACAAATCTACATTGTTTACAACAGTCTTTATTTGAAAATCTCTTCAATTTATTTTGTGAAACACTGCAGAAAACGTAGGTTTTGTTGTTGTACGGTGCAAAGCAAAAACAAACTGTACGCAGCACACAGCCTAAATAAAAACGGCGCGCAAGATCAGAGAGGGGAGTGGGGGTCACCCTCACCAATGATATTGTTATTTTCTTTATCTATACACAGTATGATAACTTCACATGATATCGCGCCGGTATGACATGCCTCAAACATGGTCACAATGTGAGACTATCGGTGTATCATGACAACTTAGTGATAAGTTCCTCCTTCAACTGGCTTTAAGTCTGATACACGAACAAAAAACACCATTTATGTTATGACACATACCATGAAATTAAAAGTGTACTGATTTTTTATCACGAACTTAAGTTTTGATATTTATATCTCACAGCAACATTATATAAGGATGACATTGACAAAAACCATAAAATGAAAAGTGTACTGTTGTTGTTGTTGTTTTTATTACGAACACGAGTTTTGATAGGTAAAAATATAATTATAGTTATTTCAAGGCGACATATTTTACGGATAACAAGAAATGTCTTTAAAAATGACAAACGGCGTCAGATTAAAAAAGGAAGAAAATATAACACATGGTTAAGTACTTGTACATAAATCTTACACAGATGACAGAAAACTTAAAATGAATATTGTCAAGTGGACAGCTATTTTGGCCAACTGTGTTAGAAAGTAAGTGATGTCTTCAAATTCCATTAAGGAGATTCATTACTTGTGTAATGACAAACCGAGGCAGGAAAACTTATAAGTCTTATCTTGTACACATAGCACATGCTCAAGCCAATAACATTATATGAGAGTTTCAACTCAAAAGTTGTTGCGTTATATAATCTCTACTAGACAAATGAGCTCGTAGTCGCAAACATGGGCAGCAATACATATAATTTATTCATAAAATAATGTTTTATTGTTCCGGGTTTTAATTTAATTCATTACTTATAGTAGTGGAATTTTTACCTCTTAGATTCAATTAAATTTCAGAGTTACATCTGACCTTCTGCAAATTTTACAGCACAAACCTATTTGAACGTTGAGTTCATGACTCAATGTGTAAACCCCGGAATTAAGACGTAGTGAGGCGAACCTAATAATTATTGGGTAATATGTCAGACTATTTACTATAAACCGGTTCACATCTGGAGACGTAATTCATTTTATCCAAAAATATTTTGTTTGACACGTAACTGTATATTGTTTCAATTATAAAACACTTTAGAAAAGCAATACCCCCAAAAAATTAATCTATGAACGAAGCAAAATGTCGTAAAACACTTGCATTACAATAGTGTGGCCTTTATTTTTTCGCGCGTATCAGGTTCATATCCAATCGAAAACGGGATTTTCTCTAGTTTCCCCACACGTCATTTTCAGTGCTTATGAAATCATCCAATAGAACGGCGGATTGCTGAAATCCCAGACAGACGTCATTATACAGAAATGTAGGTCAAAAGCGAACTTAGACAGCTACGCCGAAAAATGTCTGAATCAAAAGAATCATCTTGTACTTTATCATTCACACATACCTGATTTCACTCCATATTCCTTTTCATCTTTATACACAAAGTTCATTTTAACGTCATAGAAGTCCAGTAATGACGCGAGCAGTTTATTGTCCAACCCCTTCGTCATGCTGCCGAACCAGGCGCCGGCGAACTTCTTCCGGTCAAAGCTCCTCTGCAGGGGTATGTCCTCGAGGTGGCACAGCTCGCCCGTGTAAGAGCCCGTGCTGGAGAACAGCCCGGCGTTGATGAGCAGGAGGAAGAACGCGATAGACACGAACAGGGAGACGACAATGCACTTTTTACGACGTGAAACAAATCCGCCGTTGGAACGTTTCCCCGCGGGTGACGTCATTTTGACGTCTGTAAAATGAACGATGGTAGATGTTATTCCTCCTTTCTGTGTGTTTACATTGTTCTTTGGAGTTTGGAATGTATCCATCGACAACAAGGAAACCGCTACTTAGACTTGATCTACTTCATATACATCGTAGTATACCCACTTCACAAATCATGATTGAAGTACACTGTACGTTGTCCACCATCATGTGGGACGTATCAAGCGCATTACCGCATGTTACATACTTGCCGATTGC
>Ga0224511_10004010_pt1 | contig 10935 bp, 4 predicted proteins | sample SF_May12_sed_USG_2_FD_169988 | JGI IMG/M metagenome (GOLD analysis project Ga0224511, IMG submission 169988) | Sediment microbial communities from San Francisco Bay, California, United States - SF_May12_sed_USGS_8_1 | ecosystem: Environmental > Aquatic > Marine > Sediment | place: USA...
CTTTTGTTAATTATTTGACATTCTTGTATCATTGATTTGTTAATTTTATGAAGGCCATATTGTAAATAAGCTGTTTTGCTTAATATGTTACCTTCTTGAAATAAAGATATATAGTAGCAGCAGTTTTAAGCGAGTGTAGTTTTCACCTACATTACTGTCAGAGTCTGGCGTAGTCTTTCTTTTATTTCAAATTGACAACCCGTTTCTTTGGAGGCATGCTGGCGAATAATGCTCTTAATGTGTAAATCACTGCACGTGGAAATTTGTTTCATCCGTGTAAAATCGGCGTGCCACCGTACGGTGTCCGGTTGATCTATAAATTACCGGCCTGGTGCCAGTCGATGTTATATTCAGGCGCCGGCTGGCGCCCATACGATATGTGACCATGCAAGGAAAAATGTCAAAAATCGTCATGTGCCCGGGCGATTCTTAAATTCGCCTGTGATGTGCAAATCGCTGAAGTCGTCTGGCGGCAGTTTTTTGTGTGATCATAGAACTTGTGAACTTAATTGTAACTATATGTGTGCTGCGTTTTACAAAATATTTTTAAGTAATACATATTTTAGAATAATGCATAAACACTCCCCTTTAATTATAATATTCTATTTAAAAAATATATACCAGTTTATGTATTTCTGTATATTCTGATATATGTTATGGTCAACAGATACGATCAAGGCTTATTCTGATATATGTTATGGTCAACAGATACGTTCAAGGCTTGAAAATAATGAGTGTACTTCGGAACACCACTTGAACAAACTCATATAAGAAGAGTCAGGATTTTTCATTGGGTTCTTATAAAAACACGTCATTCACTGTCATTTTCTAGGTAGAGTCTGGTTACCCGAAACAATTAACAAGTAATACTAAAAAGATTCCTTCTTAAGATTGACTCAAATGACGTTTTACGTTATGGCGTAACGTCAATTCCCGCACTTTTGTCGGGCATCGGGCGTCAGTTCTGTCGATACGTTAATTAATACCTTTTCTACGCCTTATTCAAAAGTCGGAAAGAAACAAAGCTAGTACTAGTATTGCAATGATGTTTTTTTTTCTCATTCTAATACATTTTGGACTCGGTGATAGGTTGGCATAGGTAAGTAACTTAATCTCATTTAAGATCTTTCTTTTGTTTCTTCGCATAAGCATGTCTTCAAAATCAGAAACACCAGTCCTGTAGAACATAATTATGCAATTTTCGGCTGGACCCACCGATCGTCTTTTTTTCACGATTACTATTATAGGCAAGTTTAATATCTAAACGCATTTGTGCATGTTATCAAATAACTTACTTTTATTCTTCCATACACTGAAAACAAATTTTTAATATATATCGATTCAGTATTATGAATTGTATGAAATCATTAAAGAATAGATAATTTTTTTAAACATTTAATATTTTATGATAATACAAATATAGTTTTACAAACAAATATCTTACACCTGTATATTTTCTTTTTGCTTTGTTTGGCTAAAAACAAAGCTTTAACTAAATGGAGTTTAAAAAGAGAAATTCTTTTTGTGTGGCATTTTTCTGGTAAAATAATCAACACTGGATACGGGAGATCTATGATACAATATCTATATTTCTAAAACATAACGGTCCCGACTCTTACAACAAAAATTTTTTTATCGACTGTTTAGAAATAAGTCAGTTCTGGTGTAGTTATTTTTTAAAGTTAGATTGACAAAAAGTAAGAGAATAAACGGATCTATGTTTAAACTTTTATTCAATAAAATGAATCTTTAATTTATCTTGTTGCGTGGTTGCCGTACACGAAAATAAACTTTCCTTATTTACCTATAAAGTGATATACGGATTACCGTAAGACATTTATTGCACCCGATAAATGCCATTGCTGCTGTTTTCTTAACTCTTGTTTCAATACATCTTCGGCACCCATTATCACCATTACTTGACCATTATGAAATAAACCGCTACCAAGAGTCGGGCCGATCTTTGATTCTGGTCAATTACATCTAGTTTACAGTTATAAGATGCGATTCATGGCCAGATAATGAAGTGACGAAGCGATTAATGGCGGATCACTGGAGATAACTCGCCCTGAGGTGTCAAATCCAAGTGTTTTCCGTGTCACGAAATTTGTCATTAAGGCAAATTACAATACTGTGAAAATGGCGATAAAAATCAACAACAATAATATTTCTTTTCGCTCGAAAGATAAGAGATCTGTGCAGCGCCTATAGAAGTATCGGCTTGCCGCTGGCAAATGCCGTTGTGGTTGATTGATCTCAGGCGCGTGCCGTGATTGGCGAATCAGATCACGGCTATTGAGAAATTATTGGCCAATCAGCGCGCTTGATTCCTCTTCTATAGAAAATGTCAGTGTATGTGACGGAATGACTAAAACATGAAAATTTCACTGGAATCGCGTTTCCGAAGACGTTTGAAGTTTTTCTGACAGTGTTCGCATGCTGTGATCCTATTTTGATTAACTGCGAGTAATTGTTAAGCAATATAGAACGATTGGATATTATTGAATACGATTGTCTGATTATTAAATATTGCAAAACAAACCTTATTACAAAATTAAGAAATAAAACAACTTTTAAACATATATTTTTTTGTAATAAACAAACTATAACATAATAAATCAGCAAATTAGCAGTACATATTATATTTAAAACAAGTATGAAACATTAATTAACAATAAAGGCTATTCGAGTCGAATACCGTGCGTAAGATTTAACTTTAATTAACCTTGATAAAGAACAACTGCAAGTGCCTCACGTCACGTGCTGCGGAAAGCAGCTCCACAAAGACTCCAAAATTATTCCGACTGACCGGAAGTGTCACAGTGCGCATGTGATGTTGTTGAAGATGGATGTACCGGAAGAGACTTACAGCCCCGGCTCCTCTCCCAGACTCGACCTGTTTCCGGCCGCCTCCCCGGCACGCGGACTTCCGTTCGCCATGATGAAAGTAAGGCATTTCATTCCTTGATGTTCATCATGAACTATAGGCTTGAGATTTTTTTATAATTATAATATGAAGCGTTTTTATAATTCGCGTATATTGTTAAAAAAAGCGAAACAAAAGATTTCAAAGAGTCACGCATATAATACTGGTATTCGTGATTTTAATTACATAAAATTTATGAAGCAAATAGGTAATATATTATTCAACCAACATGGTTAGCGTACGTCTCATCAATGCATTTATAGTACCGTTATTTAGGTTTCATTCTGTGTAGCTACTACAGTGCATTTAACATATCATTTCATATCCCGTATTTCCTTTTATTTCACAAGCATATGTATATTTATTATGTTTCATATTTCCGTTTTTATTTCTTGTGTGCAATTCCAATGTTGTAATAATTATTGTGGATTCTGTTATTCTTGGCTTAGATTGTTGCAATTAAAATGAAAAAAAGTACAACATCACAAACATATGCTTATAACACTGAAGAATATTGATCCTTACTTTTTCTTTAACAGTTACTGGATGTTGTTTTTTTATATTTCGTTTATATTTATTTATAAAATAGTGCTTTACAAAGTCCAACAACTACCGGTAAATTAAAATTCAATGGAACATTGCTGCACTTGGGCTTAAAGGGACCCCACTGCGGTCTGGTCGTGTAACACACTGTAAAAGAAAATGTTCGAAAACCTACATGTTCTTCTTACCAACGTTTTTAGTGTATCAAAAATCAAAATGGGAATGTATCTGTTGAACAGTGAAAAGCATTACTAACGCTTTTCCGAGATCAACATAATTATATAATGCAAGTTTTAAATGAATTGCCAACCGATAAAATACATATATTTTATGGTACCACCATATAGACTGCTGTGCCCGACACACGCCGACAACAAGAAAAAACAGGTTTTCGAAAAAAAGATCTGTATAAATGTGTTACACGATCAGACCTCAGTGGAGTCCATTTAAACATTGTGTAACTAAAGTAAAAATAATAAATAAAGATGAAAGGATTTCTTAATCTTGATAAATATACCTAATATGTGAATTCATAACTCAAAATAATAATTAATGGATGTCGTAAATTATTTAGTGAAAACAAATATATCTATAAACGGGCAGGTTAGTGAAAAATCCGATTTTCGCCAAAGAATTAAGCTTAGAGCTCACGACAGACATACAGACGTACAGTACATGTATAATCTTCGGTGTCTCCGATCCCTGAATTCTCCGTCGCCATCCAGTACAGGATAAATACAGCCAAGAGGAGATAATCCCACATCACGAGGGGCCCGGGTCGCTCCGTAGATTGGCTCATCAATGGATTAATCCGAAATGGTCAAACACTATCCGAAATCCGATTATCGCTTATTGGTTTAGGAACGTCAAATATTAATCTTACGGGTGTCATCAAATCTTTTAATGGTGTTAACATTGCCAAACTGAAAGTATGTTGTTGTAAAAATCGAAATATGTTTCACCGAGACGTAATGTAATTGGTAGCCTACACATAAATAGATATACGCATTTTTAACAATTTTCAATTAATATCCATGCATAATGTTCACCATTGCTTCACCTTTAATAAAAATCAAATATTAAAATAAAAAAGATTATTTTTTTATTACCGGCTTATTGGAAGTTTAACAAATGTGTGTATACATTTTCAATAAAAATGAGAATCGAAAATCTTCTATATATAAAGTATTTGCTAACAGATAGTGAAATTACCATAAATACGTTATTATGCCTTGTTTTTACCATTTCCTTATTTAAAACTAGCTTATCGTACACATGCGTACAGATGTTGCGTACAGATGATAACTTTTGCATGATTTAAAAGTATTTGTGTTAATTTTGTACCCTTCCACCTTAAATATCTGAATCCCGGACAATTTCCCTCCCGAACATTTCCCCTCCCATTATTTTGCAATTTTTGCACGCACGTGCTGTTTAGCGCGTTTTTAAACAAAACGCCAAATTAAGTATTTTCTTATGGACTTCTTTAATAACATTTTCACTTGAGTTTGACCAAAACAGTTAAAATAATGTTTAAGTTAATATAACATGGAGCTGTAAACAAAGGACGCTTTTTTAATTTTACGACACAAAACCATTCTGTTCTTAGTTTGTTGTAACTCAAATAACATTGTACGTAGACTGACGTAGCATCAAGTATCCCGTTCGTCTGTCCGTGCGTACGTATCTCCTGATCAACATACGTAGTGCCCACGCAACTCATGCTTGTCTCAGTATTGATATTGGAATCCTTTTTCGGCAAAGCGTTTATTATTTGTGATTTTAATTATACATGCATGACATTACGCTTAAAGGCAGAGTTGGATCATGTCCTGGCGGGAAACGTGTGTGGTTGACGCTTCTCATTTTTAATTAATTTTGTTTATATACATTTTCTTTTGGTTTAATAATCTCCTGCTACACTTTGCCACGGAATTAGGCTTTTCCAAAAAAACAATGCATGTACGTGAAGGCCAACATCCTTTGAAACTGACAAAACCACTTTTTGTTTTCTTCGTCCAACGTGAAATATTATTTGGACTTATTCTGAAAGAATAAAGTAGACTACCAAGTAAGAATAATAACTTGCATACAAAAGCTTGCAAAAGTTTTAAACCGGCGTTTTCTCCTGAAACACTTTACAACAAGACAACAAGTTTGAACAAGCTCTTTTTTCACAAAAAGTAGAAGTATTAAAATGCATTTATTATTTCCTATAATTCAGGTATTGTGCTGATAAAAAACTTAAAATTCCTCTGAACCGATTACGTTTTACGCTTGATTTGTCTTGACCAGCCGTTGTGATAGAACACTAAAGTTCCTGGACAGCTCCTTTATTTTTATAAGTGTTTCTCAATTTTGATAAATATTAAAGCAAATTAAAGCTCCATGTCAGTACTCGTAATTACACTGATATGTTAATATACTGACATGTGTTTCATTCATGTTATCTTAAGCAGCAAACACAACAATAACATCATCATACACATTATCATCTATAACAATAATGTATCTAGTCTATATTTAAAGCATAACTTAACACGGCGCTACATATAAATATAGGAATAGTAAAGACCAAGGCATTTCATTCTGCATGGCGATGGTTTTCTAAACATTTAAACCTCAGACGGACAAGACAGCGTGCTTGTAGCATCATATAAGCAGACATAATTCAGAAGACGGCGTCATTGTACTATAATACGTCTTAACGTCTGGGCGACGACAGGCGATGGTTTACCGCCTAAACACCGAACAACACTAAGACGCTTAGATACTTGATGTCATGTCTCCATAAACTAAAGCTTCTCTCGAACCGACCATCGCTCTGTCTTACCAACAGACATTAAACTGAAGTGCGTTTTATCATAATACGTGAAACATTCGCTCTTGTTTTTCTCTTTAAAAGGTCCCATTTCCTATAACACAAGACTCTCGTGCGATTAAGAAATAAAACGTCTTCTAAGATGACGCGCTATTATGGAGGCTAATAGCTGCGCACGAGGAGAGAAACACGATTTATTGCCTTATAAAACACTGCTCACATTTTAAACATATTAACATAACTCCAGTCTTGGAGTATTTAAGCGGTTTTCTTTGTACAACTTTTAGGAGTTATGTTTGGAGTTTCCTTTTCTTTCTAGAAATCTCACAATGTTTTATGGCACGATGCTTTAATAGCCCGGCAGCACGCGACGCCATGGATGGCTTTGTGCAAGTGTGGCTGTTTTCTGGCCTGACAACGTTATATAAATATTTCTTTACATCTTCCGCCGTAACGTATTTTTAGATTTTGCGTCGTTTTAAGATAATGCATTAAGAAACTAAGACTGTAGAGTCAAGACGTTTTTGACGTCAAATGACGCCAATCACGTTTTAATATCGCAAATACAGAATCAACATAAAATGGAAACATGTTTTCATCTGTGAAGTGCTCTATCTTTATTACTGTATTATTTTCTAAAACTTTATCTGGCGAAACTAGTCAATTTTATAACATATGTAACACTCTTTTAAAAAAGCTTTTTTTATTATATCATAACATAGTGTCAATAAAAAAAGAAAGAGTTATAACATAACACTTTACTCCACAAGTTACGTTATTGTTATAATAATCAAATTAATTATAACAACACTAAATTTATGATCTAGCAATGTTATTATGAAACCTAATAACAACACACACGCATGGATAAAATGATCAAAGTAAAAAAACATAATTTAGATGGAGAAAAAATATCAGTGAACGTTGAAGCATTGTGAGTGGGTTAAACTGACGCCAACATCTCGCGGCACGCATCTCGCGTCGTTGACGTGATTGCCGCGTTGTTTGTCCCGCACGCGGAGAAGTTTCTCTCGTGACAAGGCTGCCTACTTGAGAACGCGAGCCACGTTCAATGACAAATCTCGCCAAATTAGATTGTACGGTCTTTCATGGAATGCAAATAGGTTCCACTTGTCTTGAATACTGTTTCGTTCTTCAAGAGTCGCGCAATGGATTTTGATTTGCCATTTTGATCTTTCAATCTTTTTGACATTTGGAAGACCGCTAATGATGCCTGGCTCGCTGCTGCTACCGATCGCGCTATCTAAATGTTGTAAAATACCATTCAACTGGAATTTCATTTCTCCGCCGGAAGTGTCGCGGGTTGGCACGAGATTTCGAGAACGTATTCAGCCCCGAACCGGAAACGAGTGTTGGTATCGCTTCTACTAACGCGCGTGCGCTTTTATGTTAAGTGACGTCCGAGATTTTGTCAAGAGTTCCGGTCACGTGATGAAAACGCGAGATTTCACGAGATTCAGTTAGACGCTGTTTTCTTAAGACTTATTTTACCAAACTCCATTAAAACGTAAAACTTTGAGAGCACATAAAATGCAGGCGACGGAAATACATTACTGAGTATTTATCAGATGCTAGTTGCCTTTTATCTTTCTCGGAAAACTTCCAAGTCGATCTTAAAATATGTCCAGTCATTAAAACCTCAAACAATAGCGAATCTGACGGGGCTGGAAAGTGCGCAGAGCTCTCGGTGATACATCTCAAATGTAGTGACTTCTTCTTAGTGTCGTCTGCTTTTATGAAACATTTCCTCTCGATAAATGAAACGCGCCTTCTTAGTTAAAAATATCATCAGATGTACACAGCATAATTATTATACTTTGTATACGAGTATTTAAGTTAAAAAAACACAAATTGTTATTTAGACTACTTTAACCCGTAAGAGAAATATTTTTTTTCTTTTTCCATAAATAATATAATTGTTTAATAAGACAAGCTATTAATTAAATTCGAACTCTGCAGATACAGATCTCACTATTTGTTACGATTAATGTATGGTTATTATAACGGTATCGGTGCAGTCTGGAACTATGTGGCAGCCCCATCATATCACAGAGTCCATCTCGATAACTAACCCCCAAACTCCCCTGACACTTTCATGATCGATAAATCGAACACTGGCACGCGCTGTGCCACCCGACACTGGGCAGAGTTACCGTTCTTACTCGATACTACAGATGGCGCGTGGTGAGCGCGCGCGGTAGGGGGCGCGCACTAATGAACGGGATCAAAAATAGAAATCACATCGCCGGTTAGTCCTGTTTTATAAAGTGGACAATTATATTATACCCTTGATTATTCTGTGAAACAAGGTGCGAGCGAGACAGAATGGATCAAAATGGGTCTGAATGGTCCCGTGGTCCCAGGGGACGCGGCGTATTGAGTGTGAAGGAATATATTTTCACAAATGGTCCGACTTCAAACGCGGGCTGTTGGTCATTTCTTTCCACAAATCTGCAAGTGTTTGCTGCTGCAGAGATGCTGGGCTGATAAACCTGTTGATTAATGGGGCAGCGGTTATTGGATTTGATGATTATGTGATGTTAAGAAATGTATCGCCCGTAGATTGGTGTATAGAGACGTTCACGCCCCAAAGCTTTGTACGCCGCCCCTGCCGAGTTAGGGAATGCGCCGATCTGTAACTTTGTCCTGACTTCTATATCTATTTGTTCGTACGTTTGATAATCATTATGTATCACACTCGGAAGTTGTTTTTTCTATTGTATCAATATGTCACACTGTCACTGTAAAAGTTGAAACTATTCACTGTATTTGTCTTAAATATTAGAATTATCGGGAAATTTTGTTGCCGGAATAGGCCAGATATACTATATCGTCCGAGAAATCAAACTAGTACCTGAAGTAAATATGGTCTACAAAAAGATAAAAAAACATTTTATTACAACAACTTTAAATATATCACGGTTTTTCTCTTATTATGTGAATTAATTCTCACGAAGTAGGAAAAAAACTAATCAAACATAAAACACATAAACAACTTGTGATGTGCTAAGACCAAGTCACCTCTACAGGCATGCAACATTTCCCTTGCATACTTTCAACAACAAAAAATAACACAAAGACTGTTTTATTTTTTATTTCATGGTGAGTTTTGTATTCACGGTGTTATGAAATCCACGAGGGGCGTAGTGTGGATTATGTAATTTTAAGAACCCAACCCTAGCTAAAGCGACAATTGAACATTTCATTATAAAACATTTAGCAACATTTATAAAAAATGTTGTTTTTAACTTTGTTAAAAGATAATCTTAGGAATTTTTATTATGTCGTACAAAGCAAGTCAAAACGAATAAATGTATGAAAATATTTGCGCATAATGTCAGACCTATTCATGTATCACAAGACAAATATAATTGTTAACAAAACAATGTGTTATGTCATAATTATGTACAGAACCATAAAATGATGCAAACAGACGACACCCGTACTTGTAAACTTGATTTCGCGCCATTAAACCGAGAACAATTGAGTCGCAGACCGTAGCAGGCGAGACGCATGATTACATTATCGTGAACAAAATATCTTTTATTATAATGTTGATTAGACATTCTGTAAAAATAGTATAATGTGCGTTTTCAAGACAATTATTTTGTTCTATTTTCTGTGCTTAAGTGAGCATACATTTATCATAAAACACAGAATAAACCCACACACAATGTTATGAAAAAAGAGCATTATAATTTAAATCGCGTTTGATATTTGGAAGAATGGTATCAACAAGCCTGAAAAAACCGCAACTTCAAGTCGGGGCTTTGTCTGTTACTCAAATTCTTAGCAAGCAGGCACGTTTTTTTCTGGCCGCTTTAGTGGCTTGACGTACTTGTGTATGTAACTATTCGTACACAACAATCTCACGTTGTTATTTAAGTATGTATTATTTTATTTTCCAGACGGACGAGGACGTGTGTTACGGCTGTGGACTCCATATTGCAGACAGATTTCTCTTGAAGGTAACGCAAATGCATAAATAACCAATCTTACCTGCACCATCGTTTTGTCAAGAAAGTCACACAATTTTATAAAATTGTGACAGACAAAAAAATTGCTTGTACGTATAATACGCTTGGTTGATCTATAGGCTTAATACTTCATTATGATAACAAGTTTTTGTTTTGTAAATCAATTTCTGTTATGTCAAATCGGATTCTTTTATCTTAAATGAAAACCAAAAACTGAAAAGAGCGCGCTATGATTACGTGCTTTAGTGTGTACTTTCTTCCTTCACGAACATGTTGAAATTCAATGAAAAGACTTAACTTTAAATAAAAACAAATAAACGCATCACAAGAAAAAATTCTGTCTGATCGATTGTCTTTTTCTCTCGCTTATTTTGTTTCTGAATTACGAGATCGTATCGACAAAAAACATTTTTCATTATATTTCAAACAGCTTGTGACATTGTTAATATTTTTATTCCATAATTACTCAGCAATTCTTTTCCCGTCTGTTTTGCTTAGCATATTAAATAAAAAATATGTTATTATTATTATTATTTTATTATTAGATCTATTATTATTATTATTATTATTATTATTATTATTATTATTATTATTATTATTATTAGAAAAGTTGTTACTGTTTTCAAGTAGTGTGTAGTTTACCAATC
>Ga0224511_10004011_pt1 | contig 10934 bp, 8 predicted proteins | sample SF_May12_sed_USG_2_FD_169988 | JGI IMG/M metagenome (GOLD analysis project Ga0224511, IMG submission 169988) | Sediment microbial communities from San Francisco Bay, California, United States - SF_May12_sed_USGS_8_1 | ecosystem: Environmental > Aquatic > Marine > Sediment | place: USA...
GATTTACGCCAAGTTTTAGCGCAACTCAAAAGAGCGTTTCACCATAAAAAAACTAGCGTAACTTTTCCCATAAGTTAAGGCAAGCGCAGACCGTTCATAAGTTTTCACATAGCGTAAATATGGCTGCCACTCTTAACATAACTTTATGAAAATGTTATTGAAACGGCCCGCAGTAGAATAAAAACATCATACCGTGCCGTCGTCTAATTGCTTCCCACCACAACGTAGGTCAGAGGTGACACCTGGGACTATAGTAAGTGGAAACATGTTGTAGACGTGCATTCTTGACGTTTCGTTTTTTGCAAACGTGGTGGTTGCACCTGGACACTCGGACGTGATTACACTAGCACTATCTTCTGTCAGATAATTTAAGCCTTCGAAGTTGTAGTCGTTGTAAAGTGGGTCAAAATTCATCACACGACATTCGAATCTGTAATAAAAGATTTGTCAAAGTTGTATTGTTAAAGATTTGAGTTGAAATGCCTATCCAGGATTTGTTGTCGGATATGATAGATATACTATCCAGTAATTGATAGTTCCACAATTTTTAATCTCCGCCCCAAAATGGCGAAATCTATTATGTATGTGATAACGCTTATCACAAACAGTAACCATGCTTTCCATTGTTTAAACTAGGTCAGATTGTCATTTTACCATAAACCTATCAGCCATTGGATTAAAATTGACCATGTACCGTTATAATTTATCCTGATTGACAGTTGTGGAACTATCCATTGTTTTGTCAAATGACTGTTAAAATGTTGTAAAATAATTAATGGCAACTAAATATATATGGCCAAATGAGTGATAAACTATATTTGCAAATGATTGGTCGTAAATTATTGTCAAAGGACAGGTAAAAAGCATATGATTTAATAACTGATAACAAAATTTATTGTCAGTAGACAGATCCTAGAACAGTGTCGAATGACTTAACAGAACGTTTTTTGACCAGTAAAGCTTTCTAGATGTTATGAGTTGTAGTAGAGTTCGGTTGGGACGCAAGAACGAGGTTCGTCGCTTATACTCTTTTGCTAAAATATTAGTATTCTGTCGGTAAAATACGTTCTTGAAATATGAAACAAGCAATTATGCATTAACAGGAACAATACGTATACAATACATATGTTCAAAAAGGGAAGCTGATAATTTTGGTATCTATACAAATGATGTAACTCAATATGTGTGCGCAATATTTAAAAATAATTTATGTTAAACTAGGTATGCCGCGGAGTTTTGTTTTCCCTGAAATCATCACCATTGCCTCTTTAAATTTGGTTGCCCCCTTCAACCTATTTACTTGCATACTTGCATTGTGTGTAACTCTTCTTGCTCATACAATGTAATTGAAGAAACAAATATGCATATATAGAAAAACAAACACTAAGAAATCAGTTTTGCTTTCGTAAAATGCATTTAATAGAACATAATCTGTTTTGTATATCTTTGCAAGTTGCATTGTGCCTAGTTTAATTCCAAACGAACATGGCAAACTTAAAGTCAACAGGACGTAAGCTTTTCATTGCGTAAATAAGCCACAACATCACCTGGTGATCCTAGTCATAATCATCTGGGCATGGAATAGAAACTTTCTTGTTTTAAAGAATAAAAAACAATCAGGAAAAGTCCAGTTGCGGATACAAGCATGCTTTTTTGAGTTACTTGTCTATGAAGTCAATAGATTATAACATTTCCCCACTTCTTACACTCACAATAAGCATACGTTCTTTACAATAACACATATAAACCATGTCGTATTGATTATTGTATGTACAGTCTTTATCATGTTAAAACATACGCATAACTGTGTTGTTTCCAACACGATGACGTTAATATAAATAAAAGAGGTGTTCAAAAGAAAAAAATGTTGTAAACAATATAGACAAGTCAAGTTAATGGCCACGATGACCTGCAACTCAAATTTACCAAACAAAAGGATGTAAACGACTTACTGTAGGGCGCTGCCTAAGGTCCCATCAAAATCCTTGTACTTCAGGTTTGCATCTTTTTCTTTTACTATGAAAGTAAGGTAGGTTGTACCGTTCTCTCTTGTTATGCAGTTACTTTCCGCTGAAATAAAACACGTTTTAAATGCAGTTTATTCCGCTAAAACATAATACACGTATCATTCTTATTCTGATACGTCCCGATCAAATAAAACATGTGTCATTTGCAGTCACTTCACCCTAAAATAAAACATGTCTTGTAAGGAGTTACTTCCGGCTAATATCGAACAAATCTTATTTGTAGTTATTTTTCGTTAAAATAAAAATTGTCTAATTTGCAGTCGCTTCCTGCTGAAATAATACATGTTTCATATGCAAACACTTATCGCTAAAAGACAACATGTCTCATTTGCAGTTACTTTCCGCTGAAATAAAACTTGTCTCATTTGCAATTACTGTCCGCTGAAATAAAACATACACTAGCGGATCCAGGGTGGCAGGGGGGCGCACACGGCACCCGCCCCCCTAATGGCCGCGGACCTATGGTATTTAATGCCCAACACACTAAAAAAAATTTTCGCTTGCTTCGCTCGCGATTATGTTTTAGCCTTTTTTTAAAATAGGGCCAAAACATGCTAATAGACTTCGACTGTGAACACTTTCAATGTTTTTCTACCCCATTTGCAGTTACTTCCCCTTGAAATCAAACTTGTCTCATTTGAGGTCACGTCCCGCTGAAATAAAACATGACTTATTTGCTGTTACTTTCTGCTGAAATAAAAATGCCACATTTGCTGTTACTTCCAACGGAAATAAAACATTCCTCATTTGCTGTTACTTTCCTTTGCATTAAAACATGTCTTAACTACAGTCACGTCCCGCTGAAATCAAGCATGTTTCCTATGCCGACATTTTTCGCAAAAAAATGTGCTTCTTGTGCAGTTACTCGCAATTAAACATGTTTCTTAAGCAGGCACTTTACAACATCAGGTGTGTGTCCCATGCCGATAATTTCCGAGGAAATTAAAACAGTTTTGCAGTTAGGTTTTGCGAACGGTTCTCTCACTCAGTTAATATTCAAACTGGACAGTTACACGTATTTTGATGAAAAGCCACGATACTCCTTTAACCTGCATGAAATGTTAAACATTGTGACAACTCCTTGGGCAATTTTGACATTATTCTCTATCAGAATGAGTATATTTAAATATTACAAAAATGTGTACCAGCTTTTAAATGTTATGTAGCAATTATTGTGAAAAATTAACACACGCTTTATGAATCAATAGTCGACACATTATAGAACATCAAATATTTGATTATCTTTATATGTCTTTTTATAACAATCAAGATAAGTTTAAAATAAATAAAATAAACATTTACTCACCAACTAGCTTCTCAGTCTGAAAATGAAAAATAATGATCACTGTAACAAACTATCAAAAACCCTTCTTACGTTTCCATAGAAATCACATAATGGATACCACGAGCACTTCGCTGTTTTCATATTAAAGTAATTTGTTGCATAATCTCTTTTGTAATGTACTTTTCTTTTGTCAAAATATCATAACACACTAGCAAGAGTCAAAACCAGTGTCAATATCATTTGTCTTGCAAAATTATGCTTACACCTTCAAAGTTGTTTAAGAAGCAACAGTTAAAAAACTCGCCTCTTATATATAAAATCAAAAACAATTACAGTAACGCCACACTTTAGCGTGCTCTGGGTATGCTATGATGATTTTCGTTTCGTTTTATTTGTAACTCGCTCATGTGTAAGTGTATCTCATTGCAATTTAAATAGCTGGTTGTAAAAGGAATTAATATTTTAATTGTGTTTTTCTTGTTGTCAATTCTTATTATAATTCAAATCACACTAGCGGATCCAGAGTGGGGGCGCGCACCCGGCGGTTCCTTCTTTTTTCCGCTCACTTCGATATCGATTCATTTTAAAGATGGTGTTAATAGAAATGGGGTCAAAACATTCATCAACTAGAGCTCCGCATGTCGGAGCATTATACGCCCGAAGGATGAGCCGTTCGATAAATTAGTGTTGAAAACTACCTGAGTGCAACATCTGCATTAATATGTTCATCTACTGCAAGACTTTGCCGAAAGACTGAAAGTCACTTTGACTTACACCTTTGACCTTTTGACCTCAAAATCAATATGGATCATATATAGACCGTGGCCAACCAAGAAACTAATTATGACGTCTAATGTTAAATAGCTTCCAAATGATTAATCAAAGAATTATTTTATGTTAAATGTCTCGTGGTGGACACGCGAAGGACACGCGGAGCACACGCGCGCGTTGGTCCACTTGTCATTCGCGTGTCCAGCACGTTTGAGACAATTTTGTTGATTTTCACCGCGTGTAGAAAAAAATTGCAAATTTACAAAAAAAATCACACGCGATCAACACGCGGAGCCCAGTGTGAGAGCGTCTTTAGTGACCTATACTTCTGTCCTAGTGACCCAAAAATCAATACAGATCATTTATGGTGGATAACCCACCATGTTAACAATTATGGTGGTCTTAAAAATAGATTGCTAGAAATTGAGAGACAATAAATGCGTGTTCAATGTCACAGTGACCTCGAGCTTTGACATACTGACTGTAAATTAAATAGGGATTATCTATTGGCCATGGTAAACCAAGATACCAAATATGGCGTTCATATGTTGAATAGGTTTCAAGAAATTTAGTGGACAAGGATTTTATGTTTATAGTCTACTGTGACCTAAAAATTTGACTTACTGACCTGAAAATGTATACCGGTCATCTGCTGACCAGTGACCATGACAAACCTTCCTATCAAGTACCATGACTGTCACTCAAAGACTTTTCAAGATATTGAGCAGACATGGTTTTTGCATAAAATGCTACTGTGACCTTGACCTTTGACCCAAACTTGTCAAGGGGTTATCTACTGAGTATGACCAATCTTCATACGATGTACCATGACTGTCATTCAAAAACTTTTTTCAAGATATTGAGCAGACATGGTGTATGCATAAAATGCTACTGTGACCTTGACCTTTGACCCAAACATGTAAAGGGGTCATCTACTGAGTATGACCAATCTTCTTACCATGTGCCATGACTGTCACTCTTAAACTTTTCAAGATACTGAGCTGAAACGGTTTTGCATTACATGCTACTGTGACCTTGACCGTTGACATAGTGACCTCATTTATAGGGATCATCTACTGGCCATGACCAATCTTTCTACCAATTACTATGACTGTCACTCAGAAACATTTCAAAATATTGAGCGGACATGATATGGCTAATGGACGGACGAACGGACAGACGGATGGACGAACGCCAAACCATAATACGTACGAAGTTTCACTTCGGGCGTATAAAAATGACCTATACTTAAACCGTTAACAAACGGATTGTCTCTCCCCCCCCCACCCCGGTTGACACGCCCAGTCTAAGTCCACGTCCCCCGTAAGGTCAAATCCTGGATCCGCCACTGAATTACAGCAAAGGTTTTTTACCTTTTTTACCTTGTTTAAAATAACTTTCCGGTGGCTAAAAGTGTCTACTCCCGTTAGACATTCCCGCAGGCAAGATACGCAAGTGACTACCGCAATTTCCGCCATATATCAGGGGTAAGTTGTATACGCCACCTTCATTCTTTATGTATAAACGTATGAACGTATAAACGAGACTATTCACGATTAGCGTTCCAACAAGCAAGATTCGCCCTTGGCTACCGCTTTTTCCCACCATCTATTAAGGGTAAGTTGTTAATCCTATCACCAACGATATAGAACAGCTCACGATTGAGGTCCCGGCAGTCTCTTGCTGTATCCGCCATCTATCAGATGCGCGTTGTAACTGCTACCATCAACGTTAACGTATAAGCGTGTCATTTTTACTTTAGGTTGTTCTGCAAGCAAGATATTCAACTGACTACCGATATATTCGCCATCTATTACGAATTCGTTAGTCGTTCTGGCAAGCAAGATGCGCCCGTGACCGATATCTCCGCCATCTACCAGAAGGGCAAAAAAAACCCAGATACACTTTGAGGCATAAACTTGTCTACTAACGTATGGCATTCCCGCGAGCAGAATTCGCCCATGACTACAACCAGTGACAACTATATGTCTAATATCTCATGGGTGCATTGAAAACGCTACCATTTTTGTTAACGTATAAAAGTGTCTAATTACGATAATTGTTCGGTCAAGCAAGACACACCATTGACTACCGCATTGTATGCCATCTATCAGAGGCGCGTTATATCACGTTATATTGCATTATTGGTTCCAGCAAGCAAAGTTCGCAAGTGGCTACCGCTATCTTTGACATCTATCAGGGCGCGTTATATCACGTTATATTACGTTATTGTTTCCAGCAAGCAACGTTCGCAAGTGGCTACCGCTATCTCTGACATTAATCAGGGCGCGTTATTGATGATAAAATTCACGTAAATGTATTAATATGTCAACTTACGTTCCGGCAAAAAAGATTCACCCGTGATTACACCCGCCATATTTAATGGACGTCATAGAAACGTATAATTTATAAACGTGTCTACCTCTGTTAGGCGTTCTGGCAAGCACAATTACCGCTATTTTCGCCATATATCACATTTTAAACGCTACCATCAACGTATACAATATAGACGTGTTTACTCAAGTAAGGCGTTCCGGCAAGCAAGGGTCGCCCGTGACTACCGATAATTTCCGTCATATATCACGACAGCATTTTAAACGCTACCATCATCTTTAACGTATAAATGTGTCTACTCGCGTGTAAAACTGTGTACTAACGATATGGGTTCCAGCTATCAGCATTCGTCCGTGACTAACGCAATATGTCCCATCTATAAGGGGTGCGTTGTAAACGCTACCATCAAGGCTAACGTATAAACGTGAACACTTACGTCAGGCGTGCCGGTAAGCAAGATTCGCCCGTGACTACCGTCACTTCCGCCATCTATCAGGGTTGGTTGTAAACGCTACCATCGGCGCTAACGTATAAACGTGACTACTTACGTTAGGTGTTCCCGCAAGCAAGATTCGCCCGTGACTACCGTCACTTCCGCCATCTATCAGGGGTGCGTTGTAAACGCTGCCGTCAACGCAAACAGCCAACAGACAGAGGACGACGATCGCGCATAAAACCGACATCTGTGTTTAGAATTAAAGCATTCGTTTAAGAAAAATAGAAAGACTATAAACATGCGTTAAGTTAATTAGCTGTCTATATCATAACAAAGCATCTTTGGTGTCTAATATTAATACAAGTACAAAGAAAAATGTTTAACACAAATATATTATAAAACATTGCAGCAAGGTAAAAATCTATACATTGTTATCACATTAACTAAAAAAAATATATATCATAATTTTAAACGAATAAATATATAATGTTATAAACAATTACCTTGATGTCTAAAACCATTTTAAAAGTTGACTATGTTTGCGCTCCAGTCGTCTAATGCAGCACCACCCATGTTACGGCATATAATTTCACACTCAGGTTCACTTGCAATGGGTAGAAAATTTAATGTTTGCACGCTGTACTGAGTTGAGACATGAGTTTAGACGAACTTTCGTCAAAGTTTATGTAATAAAGTCAGTGAAACGTGTCACCTGCATTGGAGCAAATTGTTAATGCAACCCTTACATTTGGTATTAAGTGCTTGACTGAGCTTTGTTACATGTATAATCGGCAAAACGTTTTTGTGTTTGTGTGTCGAAATTTCCTTAAGTTTCTCTCAAGTTTTTTCTTCTTCTCGAGTATTTGAAAACAATTTACGTTGATTTATTCAGAATTGGAATTCCAATCTACGATGAAAATAATAATAACTTGTAAGGTTCTCTGGTTTAGTTGCAATTTTGAGGCAAATACCTTACCTTCAGTTTTTCCATGCAGTGTTTATGAATGTGGCCCCTGGTAAGTGTTCTTAGAACTTTGTAGACCTGTATCTGTTAAAAGAAAGAAACTGTTCGTATACATCACAAACATTGAAATGGGAGCTTGAAGCGAATCGATATTTCCTGTTATACATATAACAAATATATTGTAGAACACATAATTTTTTAATTTAATGGTTTCGGCTTTTTTCATTTACTATTGTCAACCTAGTAAACAATGTTAAGTGTCGTCTGCTCTATGTTTCTTTTCCATAGTTTGAGTGTCCACGTTTTCTTTAGTCAGTATGTCCTTTTTGTTCAGTTCCGAGCTCTGAACTCGTATGGTCAAGGATGTGGGCGCCACCGGAAGCGCAACATTTCTCAGTGATGACTGTTACTAGAAAAGCGCTAAGTCTGTTTCAGAGCCCATATTCATAAAGAAACCCAAGTTCATTTTTATACTTAGCCAATGAGAATACAGGTAACATCGAAAAGAGCCATAAGTAGTAAGTGATACATACAAATTTGACTTAAGTTGTTTTATAAATACGGGCCCTTGTGAGGAAGCAGAGTGCACGTTAAGGAGTCCAAACTCCGCGCAGTGTTTACGACATCGCTTCGCTGGCATAAAACCACTGCCACCATACAAAATCACGTGATGATAGTCAGACCATGTGACAGAAGCAATCTGAACACGTGGGACAGTGGGGCGGAATTGACCGATTGTTCCGATTGTAAAATGTTAACTAGTGACAGCAATCGGGACCCTTCGGCGAAAGGACGGAATCGGCCAAGTTGTTACGATTGAAGTAAAAGTATAATAAATAAAATCTTTCTTTTCTTTATCGTTAGAAGTTGTTTTTTCATCCATTATTAGTCGTATTTCTAACATACACATTCATTCCGATTGTCATTTTACTGAACAAAAATTAAAAGTAAAAGAATCAAATCCTTCTAGATCTGGAAGGATTTCTGTGTGGTGGCAGAGATTCCCCCTACTGAAAGGGGAGATCACTGCGTTGGAGATAGTACGGAGTCAAGGGATAACCGGAACTACTGGTAACCCTAGGAACGCTGGTTACTGGCCTGACTGACGTGATATAACCTGCGTTGAAAAATATGCGTTAAATACAAGCAAACAAACAAACCAATCAACAAATAATTTTAACATACTTAGAAACTATAGCCATTAGTATAACATACGTAAATGTGTAAAACTCACAGCTCAAATTGTACATGTAAGCAGCTTTAACAAGTCATGTATCGTCTAATCACTTAAAACGAATTTGCGACTACGGAGATATATTGAACAAAAACACATTTTTCTTTAAAGTAATATCTTGGCTATTTAAAGAAAATTTTAACTGCTCGATACTTAATATTGCATTGCTTTTAACATTCCAATCACGTTTTACCAGTTATTGTTATTTATAGTATCGTTTAGACATGCTACCAATTCAGTTCACCTATGTAGCGTTCAAAGGCGTTCTAGATTTCATCCGGTTGACTAATACGTTTTAAGTTTTTGTTAGATAATAAGAAAGTCGAGTTTTATAACAGGTATTATTGCGATAAAATGTGGACGGTTATTAAATTTCGGATCTGTAGTCTTGTTCACATATTGTACAAATCAGATTTGTTCTGTTTAGGCTGGCTTTATTGTGGCATTCCCCCGACCCGAACACTTTTCACTGTTGGTTAAATAATCAACAAAATCATACACTGGAACGTAATGTTTATTTACAGTAGTTACAATGATAACCTTTTGTATATAATCCACTTAATAATTCAAGTTTTGTGAGATGAGTGCTGTCTCCTGATCTTCCAAACTAAATGGAGATATTTGTACAATATCATTTTCAGAGTGTTTTGACGTCTTACACAGCGGAACATACACAACCTGTTTTTTCTTCATTTAAGCGGCTCAGTACTTTGCGCTATGGACCTCCAACGAATAATCACAGTCTGTGTGGTGCTATTCCCAATGCAAATGTGCGACAATATGTATAAATTAAAACATACACACACGCATGCTCACACACATTGGCATAAGTTGAATGTGCTTTGTCAAAGAGATGATGGTTTGTGATTTTCACAAAAATGGGTAATTTATGCTCCAGACTAATCATATCCATCCATCCATCCGTCCGTCCGTCCGTCCGACCGTCCGTCCGTCCGTCCGTCCGTCCGTCCGTCCGTCCGTCCGTCCGTCCGTCCGTCCGTCCGTCCGTCCGTCCGTCCGTCCATCCATCCATCCATCCATCCATCCATCCATCCATCCATCCATCCATCCATCCATCCTTCCATCCATCCATCCATCTATCCATCCATCCATCCATTCATCCATCCATTCAGCCACCCAATCACTCACCAACCCATCTACCAAACAACAAATCCACCCACAATACAACCAAAAGAACCACCTATCCACCCAAAAAATACAACCCACCCAAAATCCATCCATTCATCTGTCTAGGTGTCTAGGTAGTAACAATTATAAATTCTTAAGATGTGATGAGCGACCAAAGCAAGCTAGAGAAGAAAAAACTTGGTCGGGGTTCACTTCAGAATGTACGAGAGTGCAGCCAACTTTGCAATGCAAGACAGATGTGCGCATATGTTTATTTTCCAAAACCAATACATATAATGAAATTACAGTTATTCATTTTAAAATTGCAAATAATCATCTTGAAACTAGAGCACTGCAATTGCATTCCCAGATTTGTAGATACACGTATACATGCAGATATTCGAACATTTAAAAAGTACGTAATTATTTAATATATAAATTAATAGTTATTTCGTATTCCAAACATAAAATGGCTACTCCCTGTTTATGATGTACCACGGTGGTCACGGTAGAATGGATTTGTCGAAGCCGTTTTTCAATACAAAACATGTAATACCACGACTGTGTATTAACCTATTCTCAATTTTACAGGAACGAATAACCTACCTTAGTGTGACCAGTAACGGAAAACTGCCCTTTTTGGCTTGCCGTTCACGGCAAGCCAGTATTGTTTTGGAAAGGTACTTCCGGTTTGAAGTTTCCCTGCTTTCTTTTTATGCATGCGAACAGGACGGGCCCATTTGAGTTTCGGGCGG
>Ga0224511_10004013_pt1 | contig 10933 bp, 5 predicted proteins | sample SF_May12_sed_USG_2_FD_169988 | JGI IMG/M metagenome (GOLD analysis project Ga0224511, IMG submission 169988) | Sediment microbial communities from San Francisco Bay, California, United States - SF_May12_sed_USGS_8_1 | ecosystem: Environmental > Aquatic > Marine > Sediment | place: USA...
GTTGATGTTCAACGTTGAGATTTTATTTCATTTTCAACCCTATTTCAACCCTATTTCAACGTTGATGCTCAACTTTGATTCAACGTTGATTCAACGTTGATGTGCCTGCTGGGTAGTATTTCGGTTGGAACAGTCCATGTTTTTCAAAATGGCCGCCAAAATAGGATAAAAAATGACATATGTCTTTATAATTGTTAAATTCTTCCAATAAAGTGTAGATTTATATGCATTTATTGATTAACAAATACAAAGGGCATATTTAAAACATATTTTAGCTCTTTATTTTTAGTTCAGATGTGTTACTTAAGCAAAATATCCAACAAAATACTAGAAAATCATCATTTTTATACTAAAAACACATTCTGTCATCAACTTTTATCAATTATATCCAAATAACACTATCTAAAACTATATCTGGCTGAATTATGATTTATTTAACAATAATAATGGTTTACTCAAAGCATTCAATAGTAGTGCATCAACATCCTTGTAAACACTATTCGGGTCTAATGGCATTTTTTATTGAATTTCTCAATTCATTATCTGAAAATGTCAACATTTTGAATCTACCACCAAAACTACGTTGTTTTGATTCGCCTCATTTGCCGTTGTTGTGATGAGTAAAGAGCATAATATCTCTGAAGCCAACTGCCATCTAGGCGACACAACCTATTACAAACGGTTAGACCCAATGTCTGACCACCAGAGACTGCTAAACGAAAAGCTCACTGAAATGCTCGCCTCAAAGAAAATCAGTGAAGATAACATCGAATATCTCACAGTCGCAAATCCCAGAGCAGACCGTTTCTATCTCCTCCCCAACGTTCACAAACCTGGCAACCCTGGAGGCCCAATTGTCTCTGCAAACGGTCACCCAACAAAACGGATCTCAGAGTTTGTTGACCTACATCACTTGTCTCTATATTACCATCGTATGTCCAAGATACCACCTATCTTACCAAGCTATCTCCAAGCGACATATCCGAAGAGACATTGCTTGTCTCACTTGATGTTGTGTCCTACACCAACATACCAAATGAAGACGGCATAGAAGCATGCAGAGAGGCGAGGAACACAAGAGAAACGATGGATCCCCCGACCAAATCATTAGTGGACCTTCTAACACTTGTGTTGAAATGCAACATCTTTGAATTCAATACAGACCATTACCTTCAAGTACAAGGTACAGCCATAGGTACACAAATGGCTTCATCATATGCCAACATTTTCATGGGTTATTTGAAAAAAAATCAGCTGCTCATGTTAGTTTATCTAAAGCCGCACATGTGGCTGCGCTTTACTGACGACATTGACATACAATGGCGCCATAGTCGCAAAGATTTACATGAATTCTTAGACAAGGCAAAAGCATTTAACAAGACCATTAAATTCACAAGCGAAATCTCAAACGATAATCACGTATTCTTGGACACTAAGTCTCACATTGAGGGGAGCCAGTTGGTTAAGGATCTGTATTAAAAACCAACAGACAGTCACCACTATCTGCTCCAAACGAGTTGCCACCCACGCCACTGTTGCAAGAACATCCCATACAGTCTTGCTCTGAGAATAAGAAGGATATGTTCTCAAGAGGCTGACTATGAAAGACACACACACGAGTTGTCTTCTCATCTCCGTCGCTGTGGCTACAAAAGCGAATATGTGGACAAGGCCATTACCAAAGCAAGCAGCATACAAAGACATAAACTCCTAAAATACAAATCAAACACAATCCTTAACACCTTTTTGTAACTTCGAATAACTTTGGACATGAAAGAAAAACTTTGAACATGAGAGTATATAAAGAAATTTAGTTAAATGTTTATTTGTTGTAAACGTGAATAACTTTTATTAGTTGCAGATAAAATCTAAATTGAACAACACCTAATAAACAACATAATGATAATTTGGAAGGTTTATGAATTGGACATTTTGGTTGTTATAGAATAAAACTATTTAGGCACTGGCAAATCATTGAAACAAACACAAATCTCAACTGTATTTACCCTGAGAAACCAATGATAGCATTCAGACCACCAAAAACCCTCAAAGACATCCTCGTCTGGGCAAAGGTCAAACCCAGACAGGACAGTCCCAAAGGGGCGTCAAGGCCGCGCAATACATCACGCTGCCAAACATGTAGATTGATACATATTGCACAGACATTTAAATCAAAATCTGAGGCCATCTCCACAATAAAAGGATGCCACACACGCAAAACGTCTAACGCTGTCTATCTAATGACGTGCAACGTTTGCAACAAACAATATGTTGGCGAAATGTCTATGGCTTTAAACAAGCGGATGAACCTGCACAGGTTGGACTGGAAAACTAGGCAGTTCAACAGGTTTCAGTGAAGAGAGCCACTCGTTTGAAAATATCATGTTTTGTTGCATCGAAGTCAACAATACGTGGACCGATGTGCAACACAAAATGCAGGAAACCTACTAGATCCAGAGAATAAACACTCTTCACCCATATGGAATCAACAAAAGCGACACTTGAATTCCCAGCTAAAAATTATAGCGTTACCAGGGCCAGTCTATTTCACACCTTTCAATATACATAATAGTTTTTATTATATGTAATACGTTTTTTCTTTCCCAGCGGCAGCCAGGTACGTTTATTTTCATAATCTGATATTTATTTAAGCAAATATGTCCCTTGTGTTTTGAATAAAAGTCATTTTCTTTCTGTGTAATGATGACATAACAAAGGAAAAAATCTTTTTTCATAGGAGGCTGCACACTATTGTCACGCGTCGTTGGAGGGACCCGCCTTTCCTAGCGACAGCCAGTTACGTTGTTTTTTCATAATCTGATATTTGTTTAAGCAAATATTTCACTGATGTTTTGAATAAAAGTCTTTTTTTTTCTGTGTAATTATGATATAACAAAGGAAAAACGTCTTTTTATAAGAGGCTGCACACTGTTGTCACGCGTCGTTGGAGGGACCCGCCTTTCCTAGCGGCAGTCAGGTACGTTTATCTTTCCTTCTATGTTATTTTAATTTTTTGTAAATAATTCACTAATGTATTGAATAAAATTCATGATATTTCTGTGTGATTATGAAATAACAAAACAGTGTTTCTTTTATAGGAGGCTACACGCTGTCGCGCGCATCGTTTGTGTGACCCGCCTTACCCAGCGGTAGCCAGGTATTTTTATTTTCATATTAAGGCAAATATTTCACTAGTGTATTGAATAAAATTCATATTATTTATGTTTGATTATGACATTATACATGATAACAAAGCAAATACATGCATTATTTTTATATGAGGCTACACGCTGTTGTCGAGCGTCGTTGGAGGGAGCCGCCTTTCTCAGCGGCAGCCAGGTGCGTTTGTGTTCATATTCTGTTATTTGTTATGGCAAATATTTAACTAGTGAATTGAATAAAAATAATAATAACATGTGGTTATGACATAACAAAGCAAATACATGTAGTGTTCCTTCTTTAGGAGGCTGCACGCTGTTGTCGCGCGTCGTTGGAGGGAGCCGCCTTTCTCAGCGGCAGCCAGGTGCGTTTATGTTCATATTCTGTTATTTGTTATGGCAAATATTTTACTAGTGAATTGAAATTGATAAAAGATGTGATTTTGACATAACACAGCAAATACATGTAGTGTTCCTTCTATAGGAGGCTGCACGCTGTTGTCGCGCGTCGTTGGAGGGAGCCGCCTTTCTCAGCGGCAGCCAGGTGCGTTTATGTTCATATTCTGTTATTTGTTATGGCAAATATTTTACTAGTGAATTGAAATTGATAAAAGATGTGATTTTGACATAACACAGCAAATACATGTAGTGTTTCTTCTATAGGAGGATGCACGCTGTTGTCGCGCGTCGTTGGAGGAACCGTACACCCCAGCTTGCTACCAAGTCTTGAAAAGAAGCACGTTATCGTCATCTGTAGCTGTGTATTGATTATACGTTTTAAAATTATTAATATTATTTGAAAGAATTATAATTCTTTTATTTCATTATATTATGTAGTTTTGTAGAACCACATCTCAAGTTTGAGTTACTGAAAGGATCTTATCCTTTATTTATTCATCTATTGTCATGCACTTTGTGGATATAATAATCTTTTTTGATGATGATGATACAATAAGTTTAATAGTCGTATTATTTTTCGAACAGTTTAATTATATAATATTGCTATTGCTTATTCATGTGTTAAGAAGTGTGCACTTAATTAAGTTGCGTTTGGGGTCGTTGATTGAGTGTTTTCTATAATGTGGCTTAACTGCTTTTTGATGATGAAACGTAGACTGTTTTCTTAAGATGTGGAACTTTATTTGGTAGAGTTGGGCCGTTTTATCTCTCTGCGTTCTGCGTTGTTGTCTTTGTGATCGTAGACGTATTGATACACTTGATTTGTGTTTCATGTTTTGTGTTGATGAAGTTTGTCTCGATGTTGTTGTTTGAATATGATTTCGATGTCGTTTGTTGTTATGCTGGTTTCGTTTCATGGTGTGCGTTGTCGTATGATCGTGGACGTTTGATTTCGTATGGCTGTTTTGCTTATTGATTTGTGATTTCTCTGTTCGTGCTAGATTTTGCTTTGCTTTGCGTTGTCTTTTTTACTCCTTGATAAAAATGAGCTATTGTGCACACTTTTTAATGCTTAAATAAGAAAGCTACAATAAATAAGATTAAAAAATTAATAAACAATCAACATGCTATATAATAAGAAAATATTATTCAATATTTGTTTTAAAATGTTTCCCGTGGTATCTGCTTAATGGTATTTGATGTGTAATATTGAACTTTGAATTTCTATTTCTGATTTTGTTTTGATGTATAATTGATTTCAAAAATAACTAAAATTAATAATATATTGTTACCTAAATATAACAACACTTACTGAATATGGTTTCCATTTTAATTGTAGTTTTTATCTGCCAGCATGTCGTAGGACATTTATTTTTGTATGAAATAAAAGAAACCAGCCTTAACTGCCGAGGAAATAAAGAATTGAAATGTGTGTTATTAATTCTCACACATGTAAAGGGAACAAGTTGGTGGAAAGTTAAGAAAACAATGCCATCATACTTTTGGGTCACTAAAAGTGTTGCAGATATGTCACTCGTCCGAGCTAAAAGTCAGTCGAACTAAAGAGAGGTCACTCTGGCAAACTAAGGGGAGGTCACTCTGGACAACTACGGCCAAGTCACTCTGTCAAAATAGGGGTAGGTCACTCTGGCGAATTAAGGGCAAGTCACTCTTGATGTAATAAGGGCATGACATTCTTGCGGAACTAAGGAGATGTCACTCTTGATGAACTAAGGGCAGGTCACTCTGAATCAAATAAGGGAAGGTCACTCTTGATGAAGTAAGGGGAGGTCACTCTTGACGAACAAAGGGGAGGTCACTCTTGACAAACTAAAGGCAGGTCACTCTTAATAAATGACGGGCAGGTCACTCTTGATTAAATAAGGGCAGATCACTCTTGATGAACCAAGGGCAGGTCGCTCTTGATGAACTAAGGGCAAGTCACTCTTGACGACCTAAGAGGAGGTCACTCTGAATCAATTAAGGGGAGGTAACTCTGGATGAATTAAGGGCAGGTCACTCTTGATGAAATAAGGGGAGGCCACTCTAGACGATCTAAGGGGGGTCACTCTAAATCAATTAAGGGAAGGTCACTCTGGATGAAATAAGGGCAGGTCACTCCTGATGAAGTAAGGGGAGGTCACTCTAGAGGAACTAAGGGGGTCACTCTGAATCAATTGACCTATCGACAGCCCGCCCTCCTGTTCTGGTCTGCATGATTTACGCATCGCTTGCCTGAATACTTATTGTAATATGAAAGCCATATCGCTCCATTATAATATTACTGACCAAATATCGGACAAGGTGATGGTGATAGCATAGGCATGATTGACAAGTGAATACAATACATGGCCCGACAAAGCAGGTCCGTCAAGACGCCATTTTGGGCGGGGTGTCGATAGGTCAATTAAGGGCAAGTCACTCTGGATGAATTAAGGGGAAGGCCACTCTTGATGAAATAAGGGGAGGTCACTCTTGACGAACTAAGGGGAGGTCACTCTTGGCAAACTAAGGGAAGATCACTCTTGACGATCTAAGGGGAGGTCACTCTTGACAAACCAAGGGGAGGTCACTCTTGACGAACTAAGGGGGTCACTCTTGACACACTTAGGACAGGTCACTCTCGACAAACTAAGTGCAGGTTACTCTTAATCAATTAAGGGCAGGTCACTCTTGATGAACTAAGGGGAGGTCACTCTTTAAGAACTTAGGGGAGGTCACTCTTGACAAACTAAGGGGAAGTCACCCTTGACGAACTAAGGGGGTCACTCTTGACACACTAAGAACAGGTCACTCTCGACGAACTAAGGGCAGGTCACTCTTAATCAATTAAGGGCAGGTCACTCTTGATGAACTAAGGGGAGGTCACTCTTTACGAACTTAGGGGAGGTCACTCTTGACAAACTAAGGGGAAGTCACTCTTGACGATCTAAGGGGAGGTAACTCTTGACAAACCAAGGAGAGGTCACTCTTGACAAACTAAGGGGGGTCACTCTTGACAAAGAACAGGTCACTCTTGACGAACTAAGGTGAGGTCACACTAAATCAATTAAGGGGACGTCACTCTGGATGAATTAAGGGGAGGTCACTCTTGATGAATTAAGGGCAGTTCACTTTTGACGATCTAAGGGGAGGGACCTCTGAATCAATTAAGAGGTCACTCTGGATGAATTAAGGGCAGGTCAGTCTGAATCTTTTAAAGAGAGCTCACTCTGGATGAATAAAGGGGACGTCACTCTGGATGAATTAAGAGGACGTCACTCTCGATGAGCCAAATGGACGCAACTTTCGAACTAAGGACAAGTCATTCTTGATGATCTAAGGGCAGGTCACTCTTGATGAACTGAGGGCAGGCCACTCTTGAAAAACTGAGGGCAGGTCACTCTTGATGAACTAAGGGGAGGTCACTTTTGACGAATTAAAGGGAGGTCACACTGAATCAATTAAGGGGACGTCACTCTGGATGAACTAAGGGCAGGTCACTCTCGATAAACTAAGGGCAGGTCACTCTTGACGATCTAAGGGGAGGGACATCTGAATCAATAAAGAGGTCACTCTTGACGATTTAAGGGGATGTCACTCTGGATGAATTAAGGGGACGTCACCCTCGATGAACTAAGGGCTGGTCACTCTTGTTGAACTAAGGGCATATCACTTTTGACGATCTAAGGGGAGGGAACTCTGAATCAATTAAGAGGAGGTCACTCTTGACGATCTAAGGGGATGTCACTCTAAACAAACCAAGGGGAGGTCACTCTTGACGAACTAAGGGGGTCACTCTTGACAAACTAAGAGCAGGTCACTCTTGACGAACTAAGGGAAGGTCACACTGAATCAATTAAGGGGTCGTCACTCTAGATGAATTAAGGGGAGGTCACTCTCGATGAACAAAGAGCAGGTCACTCTTGTTGAATTAAGGGCAGGTCACTATTGACGATTTAAGGTGAGGGAACTCTGAATCAATTAGGAGGAGGTCACTCTGGTTGAATTAAGGGCAGGTCACTATGAATTATTTAAGGAGAGGTCACTCTGGATGAATTAAGGGGACGTCACTCTGGATGAATTAAGAGGACGTCACTTTCGATGAACCAAAGGGACGTCACTCTCGATGAACTAAGGACAAGTCACTCTTGATGAACTAAGGGGATGTCACTCTTGACAAACCAAGGGGATGCCACTCTTGAAAAACTGCGGGTAGGTCACTCTTGATGAACTAAGGGGATGTCACTCTGGATCAATTAAGGGGAGGTCACTCTGGATCAATTAAGGGGAAATCACTCTAAGTGAATTAAGGGTAAATCGTCATTCTTGATTAACTTGGGGCATGACACTCTTGATGAACAAAGGGCAGGTCACTCTTGATGAACTAAGGGGAGGTCACTCTGTTTAACAAAGGGGAGGTCACTTCACTAGTGATAGGGAAAAAACTCCGCCAATGACAGGGGAGTTCTAAAGGGAAGAGAACAGATTGAACGCACCATGTTGTTTTCTAAATAACTTTTTTTTTAATTGTTGGACTTTTCAACAAAACTCAGTCTGACCCTGCAGAGCAATAGTTATACATGTATACCGGATTTTACATGATTGTTGTCACGCAACGATTGATTTCATCACGTGGTACCTCAAATCGTATTGCTCGCGGAAACCGGATGATGAATAAAACCGTTGCAATACTGTAGTTATCTGTTTCCTTTTTTTTGCAACAATTTTATATGAACATCATAATTACAACATTATTACAGATGTATACATTTTACAAACATATGAATAAAAAAGTTTATGTAATAAAATAAAATGTTTTAGTGATGTTTTTTGTTTTTGTTTTAAACATAATTATAGTAGGCAATCAAGAATACGAGGGAAAAAAGTAATGTATCAATTACAAGTTAATAAATAGATTTAAAAACAAAAAAGGATCCAGGTGTTATTTTAATTTGTTTTTTTTTTTAAGTTTGAAGTTGCTTCTTTAACTTTAAGCCTATTCTTAAAGCAATTATTAAAATGATTTGTTTCTGGAATTTCATCTCTACATTTGCATCTAAAAATAAAATACTTAGTTACAAGAATGAGAAAATTGATCCTTTTGTTTTGTGCAAGTGAGTTTTTTTTTATAATTACAAAAGCTTATTCTTTCATATGCTAATTCAAAATTAGTTAGTTGCCCTAATGAGGATTCAATAAGTTATTCCTAATACTGTATTTATATCCGTAACGATTAATTTAAGTTTAGATTGTGTTAACTTCGCAGATAATAATTATTGTAAACAGGGAAAATGATCGAGTTCGACCTTTCACAACGTGACGTCGCATGTTTACTGGTTTAGTTAAACCAATATTTATTTTACAAAATAGGCAATATAAATATAATACGCTGTCTGTGATCGTCTCCGACGAATCGTACGGTGGAATTGTAGGTTTATCGCCGTGTATATAAGGGCGCCTCCGACCGGATTGCTATAAGTTTGAGACGCTCCTGTTGCAGGAAGCTATGACAGGTCAGAAAACCCTCCTTTAAATTAAAAGAAAAGACGCCCGCAGATGTCGTCTCCAATCGCCTTCGATGCAGTCGGAGGCCATCGGAGGCTCATCCCACGATTTTTGGACAAAACCTGGTCAAAATGCTTTAAAAATCTCAGACAATGTGACTGCTCCACTTTTATTAGGATTATTGCTACGATTGTTTAAGGATTCTTTTTTTCTAGGATGACCCCCCGCCAAAACTTATCCCCGACCGATCGCCGACATTGTGACTGAGCCATTACTGTAGAACTTTAATTGTTAGGATATGCGGATAACACAACGTTTGATCGCCTATGGGTCTTTGCATTGCAGAAATAAAATATCAACAAACAAGTAAATGTACAATCGCACTTTAATCACATTATTTTTTCCTTCCGAATTTGCCTTTGTTTTGTGAGAACGTCGATGTCTGAAACGTCACTTTCACGTACCTTTAAGACACGGTGGGTAGTGGCAGAAAACGCGTGACGTTACAACATAAAGATAACAATATTACAGTTTAACATTTACGTAAAAAAGTCCAACTTCTTAGACAGCAGCAGTAAGCTAAAAAAAACCACGGTGGCGCCATAAACGTAAGCCAATTAACCGTGATTAACCGGTTGCGGAAACGTAATGTATGCCCACTACGACCGTAGGTGGGCCCCGATTTTACGCGACGTCATCGCAAAGTCCTGCTACTTTAAACTTAAGTGTTATCAAGACAACTCACAAAAACAGACCCGCACTCTTTCAGATTTATACCAGACACATTGGAGAAGCAAAAAGGACAATATTCCCTATCGATGATCAATGTTATACTGAATAAAAATCAGAATTTTATAACCATATAGCGTGTATAACTTTTTGCCAAATACTTTTTGACGCAATTTGATAGACTCGTACCGGCGGCCTATCGTATCAATACAATATCGGTATTTCGTGTATCGCGTCTTTCCTACCTGTAATAATCATAACACAATATATAGTGCCCAGTCAAGAATAACACAGGTTAAATCATAGAAACGAAAACATCCGCCCATGTAGATGAACTTATTTTAAATAAGTTGTTTGAATTATTAATGTATGTTTCACCAGGTTTTGTCCATTGCCTAGCTGGAGCTTTGCCAAAGTATGTTTTTATATTATAGAACATTTTAAACACAAACGTTTTTTTATTCTTATACATAGGGTATCTACCAAACTATCCATATACAAATACATGTACATTACATGTAGGCTGATTAACATTCAAGTATCCCTTGAGGAACTTTCCATTTCTTTAGATTTCCTTTTTATCCCCAAAAGCATCAAACAACTGATTTAAGCTTTAAATCAAAATATTTACAATGGTAACATATTAACACATTTAACGTTTTTAATAATTAACCAACTAAATATTCTTGATTTCGTGTATGCATTGTTACATACCTCGTACGGCCTACAGTTTGACCGGGCGTAAATATCAAAAACACAAATACACAGTGATGGGTTAAATGATGATTGCGGCACCACATGTTTCTGTGCTGTATATATGGTATTCATCTTTTCTGTCACATGTACAATCACCCCGATAACTATGCGCCGCAGTGTAGAGAGTTAAAGAAGCAAATAATGCACGTGTCACTTCCTGAAACATCTGCCCATGACCCCATGACGTAGGCACGGAACGACCGTAGCGCCACCTGGTCCCCCGCACTAAGCTCCTGCTTGATTAAGGTGGTGATACATGTTGAAATGCTACTTTCTTACCTTTGCATTTTTGGACAAACTATTGATGTTTCACTCATAAAACTCTAAGATTACCTCCGTTAGTGCATGGAGTATTATATGCCTAAGTGTGAAAGGTATGCTTCTATTAGATGTTTAGTTCTGCT
>Ga0224511_10004014_pt1 | contig 10933 bp, 5 predicted proteins | sample SF_May12_sed_USG_2_FD_169988 | JGI IMG/M metagenome (GOLD analysis project Ga0224511, IMG submission 169988) | Sediment microbial communities from San Francisco Bay, California, United States - SF_May12_sed_USGS_8_1 | ecosystem: Environmental > Aquatic > Marine > Sediment | place: USA...
CCCTGAGGCCATTCTCTAAGTTAGACTTGTGTAATCTCAGATACCAGCACACTACGTGCATGCTTGTGTTATCCGTTATATCTTCCAGATGCATTGACTTCCACTATTAGTTATTTGGTACAATATCATGAAGAGTCAATACCTTTGTAATTTCTGCAATATGCAAGTGTGATATCCGCATGCCCTTCGCCCCACAATTCCCAGTATGACACCCCCGTGTTTGTCTGCGAGCTAATAGTGTTAGCCCGTGCTCAACCCGTGCTGGGGGCAATTTTGAATTATTCTGAGGAGGATAGTTCTTAATTAACCCCTGCAGTCTGGCTGTTCTAAAATGAACCCGTGATCAAATCTTTCTTTAAATAAAAACCAGTAAAATCAGTCTGGATGATATGGACAAGGTACAAACAATAAATAACACTATGAAACACTCTAGATTCTGATACCACAGCATGCAAGACCTGATATTTAGTGAACACCCAGCTTTACCCAATAACGATTGCCAGTGGTTTGTAAATGCATGGTGACCAAAAGTCAGCAGCATCAAACTGAAGGCAGCTTGTGACTCAGCACATTCTTTGCCTTTTTTTGCAGTTATGTAGCATATCCTCTAGGGATTTATAATAATATATCAACAAAAACTGTGGCGGCCACACCGCGGCCGGAACTGGAGTCTGTATTCCGCCGCAACCAATACCCCTCGGACTCCGAAGTGGACGTAAGTTATGCAAAGCGACACTTTTGCTGCGCGCGCGACATTGCGGCACTTCTCTGTATCTTATAATGTCACTCCCTCCAATTATTGCCATATTCGGTTGAAATTTTGCAGGAAAAATTGTAAAAATTCCCACCGCACAACAAAGTCTTACTATTTTTTGCCGATCTCTCTTGACTAGATGAAGTCTTGCAATGTCTGACGGAATAGGCTATAGATCCTACATATTACATGAATTTGTTTTGGCATTTCGCGTTTTTCAGTTACCCTATAATATGTGTATGCTGTGTGTCCGCTGCTGGGCCCAGCGTAGTAGGATTACTCTGTGCATAGCTTGCGGCGTTATCTTGATGAACCTCTGATCTCGTTTAATCGTGTCAGATTATCATTCCAATATCAAGTGATCGATAACCGGGGTACATCAGTCATCACTGTCCACCCTGCGAATTAATTTATCAATACGGTGTGCCCCAGATATCTACTAACTGATACAGATGTGCCGTTGATATATGTGCTAAATACTATACCAGCATAATAATTGTAAAGCTGGTATTACTTAATACAGAGAATCAGCAAACAAACTGATCTGTCTGTGAAAACTATTCAACGATGGTTCAGGCGGAGACGAAACCAGGCTCGACCGACCCAAATGGTGAAATACACTGAAACAGCGTAAGTGTCTGATTGTTTGTGTGTGTGTGTGTGTGTGTGTGTGTGTGTATTACTGAGATGGTCTGCAGGTCTGCAGTCAACTCCATGCAGTTAAATGGCATCTAGATTACTTAGCATTGATTATTTCAGTTCTAACTTTCTCTCAAATGGCCAATGACCCCTGTGTAAATGATTTGTTTGGCCTAGATTTATGAAAGCTACAGTTTCAGACGGATTAGTTTACCACCACTCTGGCTTAGTCACTAGTCAGCTGTCCACTAGTCTGATAATCAGCTCACCGGAGACAGATGATGAGCTGCATCCTGGATAGGCTTGGTGTCCCGTCGGTTCTGTAAACCTCGAAACATTATTGTGGTTTTTAATCAACTAGAACCAAGATCCTTTGGTCGAAAATAACTTGCAGCTCAGCCGAGAGAAGCAATGAGTCAGTGATAGCGATGATACTGCGAGGTTGCGTTGGCCTGCCTCTATCTGCGCTGTATGCATCATTACTGCAGCTGGGGTTATGATTCGTCTTACCATAATGCGTTCTGTAACACCCCCACCCTACCCCCCATCTGATAGGGAGAGGGCAAAGCAGTGGCCTAGTAGCTAGTGCATTCAATTTTGGACCGGGCTCAATTCCAAATTGTTTGAGGTCCACTTTGAGGTTTCTCATTCGATGATTCGCATGCATTGAAACGATGAATAAGGGAGGCCCATAAGGCCCATATAGAGTACAAATTTTGTTGGGGCAAACCACAGATCCATTATCCAGTCCCAAGCTGCCATTACTACCAGATAGCACCCTGAACTGGTTTAGATTTGAGCTAACCCATCTTTCTCTCTCTATGTCACAGATGGAGGTGCTTCTTCTACATCTGTATACATATCTACGGTCTGTGGGTGCTCTGGGATGTAAGTAAATAATTACTAGCTATCTACCGCCCCGTCCCCTCTTCACACCTCGGTAGTCTACGGACAGGACTTTGAGTTATGCGTATATAAACCCTGTAGGTATCGTACATTGTGTGTATTACACCCATCTGGACTGTTATTTTAGAAACCTTGGCTGACAGACCTGAAGGAATGCTGGAGAAATCATCCCAAGCAGGTAATCACTCACTCAACTCGCTCACTGATGTTCTGACAATAACTAGGCAATCACTCACTCAACTCGCTCACTGATGTTCTGACAATAACTAGGCAATCACTCACTCAACTCGCTCACTGATGCTCCGACAATAACTAGGCAATCACTCACTCAACTCGCTCACTGATGTTCTGACAATAACTAGGCAATCACTCACTTACTGACTCTGTGATAATAACTAGGCAATCACTCACTTACTGACTCTGTGATAATAACTATGCAATCACTCACTTACTGACTCTACGATAATAGGTTATTGGGTAATTTCGGTCTCGCAGATAACAAATTTCAGACGCCATCACGCTAACATATAGACACGGTTGAAAAAATGCTACGAGTCTCGGGGGCGCATTTTGGGCGCATTGAAGTTGTCCTCTCTCGGTGTCTAAGGACAGAAAAGTTGTGCATTCTATTTCGCAATAACGAAGCGAGACCGTGTAACAAGTAAGCGATCAATAGCTAGCCGTGGCAGTTTGATAACCTTGGCATTGTATATGCCTTCTTTCAGACCCAGAATTCCGTTCGCGTGATCGAATTCACTTTCAGACGCAGCCGAGGTAGATGGTTTTTGGCCAAACGCACTTTTCAGGCTCACTTTTGAGCATCGGAACTGAGAATGCATCTGAAACCCAGAAAACTCGATCAAGCGAATACACCAAATAAGTTATCTTTATTTTTAATGCCGCAGGGCAAAAGTACACATGCAATATGCATATATCTCTTGAGTCCCCATGGCAACTGTAGATTTCCCGTTTGAATTTTGTCTGAAATGTTGTTTGTACAGTTAATAAGACATCCAAAGATAGTAGAGAGGTTAAGATGTGAACAGTATGCGAAAATGGTTTCCTCTAACTGTTGGCCCAATGTAACTGTTATGCATAGAGAGGTTAAGATACCAAGTTCCACCGTAACGGCCAACAAATTTTTTTGGAGAAATGAGAATCCCGCGGCTACAACGATCAAAGCGAGGTAGCCATCTCATTTTCGCTCAATAACTGTAGTCACTGCAGCTTAGAGCCCAGGGAATTCCACGATAGAGCCATTCGAATAAGACTACCACAGCGCTATTACTCAAAGCGCTTTTTAGGAAACTTGATTTACAGATTTTTATAATGGATTTTGGCCCACACCGGACATCGAGATCGTAATGAATAAAGCCAGATATGTTGCCTAAGGCTTCGAACAAGACGCCCGGATAGGTTTCGTCGAGGTCTACGACGATTGGAACAAGATAACCGTAACGGGAGCTGTAACTGTTCAGAGAATCCTACCATTTTTGCTAACAGTTAGGAGTCGCCTGGGAAACCCTGTGGTCACATGACTCGTATATTTCCATTGCGTATATTGCGGGGAAATGTAACCATTGTCGGTAACCGTTAGCATCTTAGCCTCTCTAATATACTCCTGTTTTAACTTATGGTCACGCAAAAGACCTGTACATTATATCAATAATCATATACATCTCGGAGATTTTCCCAATGCGACTTCGCCACACTGATGTAAGAAGCTGGCTGTGTGTTTGCAGCATGTGACAGCAGACGTGTACTGGTATTACATGATAGAGCTTGGTTTCTACGTCTGCCTGCTCTTCTCTCAGTTCGCAGACGTCAAGAGGAAGGTAGGAAGGGCGGATTTAACCGGAGTTAGGGACAGAGTTACCGTCACCATAATCTCTGCTGACCAATCACCGTAAATCCTCACTGCTGACAGCTGATTCGTCTGAGTTCGTCTCACCATCTCAACATCTCTATTTCACCCACACATCTCGGTGGCATTGTCATTCAATCAGCTGCTTCCTCTCCTGTTCACTTGTTAGGATCACTGTAGAATCGATGAGTTATATGTATATATAAGATAGTCATTCAGTTGAAATGAATCCTTTATTCCCGTGAAAAAAATCTCACCCCATATGTTTGCAGGATTTTGTGGAGCACTTTGTCCATCACATAGTCACTATTCTGCTCATGTGTTTCTCATGGTGCGCAAACTACGTGCGGGTGGGCACACTCATTCTGTGTCTCCATGATACCTGTGACTACTGGCTGGAAGGAGCTAAACTCGCCAAATACACAAATAAAAGCGCCCTGTGTGACGGACTGTTTGTGATATTCACTGTGCTCTGGCTATTCACCAGACTGATGCTCTACCCATACGCGTAAGTCTGTCCTTACCTCATCTCACCACGTTGGTATTCATAATACAATAGCCACGCTGATTGTCCTGCACCGAACAGTGACTACACCAACCATATAAATCCCCTGCTGTCATTCTAATCTTGGAGTGTTGTACGTATCTCATGCTTGGGCTGTAGAGAAGCACCCATTAAAATATCACTTTGGCGGGCCTTTTGCATCGAATCCTTCGATGTTTCTCTGAGCAAATCTGTTTAATGCTCTTTTCAGGTAAAAATTTGTCTCGCATGACCTGTTTTAGGACGGTGGCCTTACATCATTACGCAATGTTTTTGCACATCATGTGCCTAGGTTGGGTTTCCTAGCAGCCCGGGAATGCAGGAGCTGGAAAATAAACTCCCCGACAGGTGATCTTGATGACCTGAATAGTTGATGGAGAGATTCAATAGGGACAAATATTTACTGCCCGGTCTTGGGTTCCCTGCCACAAAAAACAAATTATCAGCACATCAAGCTGCAATTACCAGAGTTTCTGCAGAGCAGCCGGTAATCTAGCCAGCCGCTGCCTACAGTGCTGAGGTATCAATGAGAAATTAACACCTCAGCAGCTCAGCTAATGTTACTCTCTGGCATATGTGTTATACTGCTGACAGTGATCTACTGATCTCTTCTGTAGCATTCTCTGGACCACAGCTGTCGATGCTGCCGCAGTTGGAGGCTTTAATCCCGCCCTATACCTATTTAACCTGTTGCTGTTCACGCTGCAGATACTGCATTTCTTCTGGTTCTATATGATAATGAAAGTGGCCATTAAAGCCCTATTTACAGGAACGGTAAGTATTATCCTCTTGACTCCTGTCCGCAGCCAGTGTAACTGTGTTGGCAATAGTGTGACTGTGCAGGCGACAGTGTGACTGTGTTGGTGACAGTAAGACTGTGTTGGTGGCAGTGTGACTGTGCAGACAACAGTGTGCCTGTGCAGGCGACGGTGTGACTGTGTTGGTGACAGTGTGACTGTGCAGGCGACGGTGTGACTGTGTTGGTGACAGTGTGGCTGTGTTGGTGACAGTGTGACCGTGGTGGTGACAGTATGGCCGTGCTGGCGGCAGTATGACTGTGCAGGCGACAGTGTGACTGTGTTGGTGACAGTAAGACTGTGTTGGTGACAGTGTGGCTGTGTTGGTGGCAGTGTGACTGTGCAGGCGACAGTCTGACTGTGCAGGCGACAATGTGACTGTGCAGGCGACAGTGTGACTGTGTTGGTGACAGTGTGACTGTGTTGGTGACAGTGTGACTGTGTTGGCGACAGTGTGGTTGTGCTGGTGACAGTGTGTTTGTGTTGGTAACAGTGTGGCTGTGTTGGTGACAGTGTGGCTGTGCTGGAGACAGTGTGTTTGTGTTGGTAACAGTGTGGCTTTGCTGGTAACAGTGTGGCTGTGTTGGTGACAGTGTGGCTGTGCTGGTAACAGTGTGGCTGTGTTGGTGACAGTGTGGCTGTGCTGGTGACAGTGGAACTGCATTGGTGACAGTGTGCCCGTGCTGGTGACAGTGTGACTGTGCTGGCGACAGTATGACAGTTATGACACGCTCTGTACCACCGATTCTTCGTACCATCGATTCGCTTCGATTTCCACTTGCCATCTGTCACTCTGTGTCTCTGTCCTCTGCAGTCTGTGATGATTTATCCTCTGTTACAGGTTGATAAAGATGTACGCAGTGCCAGTGAAGAGAGTGACTGCGATACGACTTCAGTTTCTCCGTCAGACTCCCAGACAAACGCCGATAACTAGCAAATCACAAGCATCTGTTTGCGTTAACTAGCCAATCACGAGCCTCCGTCTGTACAAACTAGCCAATGACGCGCCTCTCTCCGCAATAAATACCAAATGATGAGGCTTCGTCAGCATAATATCGTCAGCTCTGTGCGTGCTACAATCACCGCAACCAAAGACACAAGTCATTATGGGCAGTGACCGAGTGAGCCTTTAATGGAACCTGAAGAGATTAGTTTAGTTTTCTGCATGGACTGTAGACGATTCTTATGTAAATGGTTATTGTGCCAATGCCTTCCAGGTTACATCTTGTACTGTCCTTCTGTAAGACCAATTATTCATCTATTTTCTAAAACATGGAAAACATTGAAATGATCCATGCCTGTTTCCATCACAAAAGTCTCCTGTTTTATGTGCGATCATGCGTGTGTGGAGTAGTGCTCCTCCAGTCCCAGACTGGGTGTAGGGGCAGTGTGAAGTGACTTCTGTCAGGCAGCACCACTGCAATGTGTGTGAAAACCACAGCACCTCTATCATTTCTGCATACAGACCCTGGTATTGATATAATGGGAGTTTGCTCCTCATTAAAAAGCAAATTATGAACCAATAAGTAGACTGCAATCGGGAGCAACACTAGTAGTCGGTGACTAGCAGCTGGGTGGCTCCCACAAATCGATGGAAGATTTAAAGCTGGTACATGTCATTTAAAATCCTGTTGGCTGCGACTGTTCTGCTATAAAAGGGATCCTGGGCTTTGCATCGGGTTCAGTGTTTCTGATTTACTGGCTACAAGTTCAGGGGAGGGAATAACTTAGCAGTTTGTCATGTATAACTAACTTTATGACTCGATGTGTTGGATCAGGATATACTACCAGATGGCAACAAACTATGAGAGCCTTAGTTATGTATGTTAGGCTTTCCCAAATCAGTGATACGTTACTGCCGGAGTTAATTCACTGACATTCATGTCGCTGAATTGGTGCGCAATTACCCCAAGCCCGCCATGAAATAGAGTGAATATGAACGAAGTTGTCGACCCCGACATCTATCCTGTTTGAGCCTTCGCGGGCTTTATCATTCCATAGCAGCGAGCGCGCTTTATGCGTCATATCCTTGGTGACCGCTGCCATTAGTAAACTGTTGAGGGTAGGACTTGTTTGCTGGCTGCACTTTCGAGTATTTTAAACAGTTTGAGATCAGCCATGTATAAGTTAGACTTACCGATTGACAATATTGAGGCAGCAGCTATTGCTCGCCGACGGAACAGAGAGGCTCAAAGACAGAGTAGAATATTCAATGCAAAAACTAGGTTAATAGGGGTGAGTACTGACCAAACGTCATCTCAGCAGTGAATGATGAATCAATGATATTATATTGATATGAGACAAATTACCATCCAGCCTGTAACCAACCCAGTGAGCGGCGGGACAGTGCATATATGAACCAATGCTATCACAATCTTACTCACTGTATATGATTTGAGTTTATATAAATTCCATCTTGATCTTTGGACACACTTGCCGATCAAAAAAACCCCAGGAGTAACTAAACGCTGATAGTCGTATGAAGCCACTACTCTCTGTGAGTTAGAACAAATCAGTGAGACAAGGTGAAGTTCACCCTTAAATTCAGCAGTAAATGCACTGGGCCTGCAACCCTGAGAACACTGGCTTAAATCCAGGACATGGTGGGCCACCTTTGTGAGTATGAGCTACTCATATATTTATCCTAGCTCTCAACCGCCCCAACAAGCCCCAGGCTTGAAGTAGGTCCATTAAACAGGATGGTCAAGTGCCCGGGTAGAATTTTAACACAAGGTTAACAACACATTAACAAGCGAAACTGGGCATGTATAACATCTGTATAAAGGTCACATTTATAACACCTATATAAAGTGACCCAGACCGAGCCTTGTTTGGTAATCTGTCGTAGGTTGACCTGGAGGGTATAGAGCAGCAGGTCAAGGACAGAAAACAGATAGAGGAGGAGGAAAGATTGAGAGCAGCTGCATTTGGTGAGTTAAATGCCAGTAATAACCTAGCAGGTGGACTAGCAATTACTAGTTAATCAATATGTATAGTCCGGCTCAGTGGTAGCCTGAATATGTTATGTAGCAAGGCATCCTTTTAGTTCCCCTTGGTGTGACTCAGATCGATCCGGTATTAGAGAGATCAGACTAGATAAAACAGGTGCCCCAATGTCCTCTCTAATTCATTTGTACACCCACATACCTCTATACCGCCGATAGCATGATGATAGACAATACATTATATATGATTACACAATACCACTATTCATAACAGTAGTTGGGCTTTATTTTGGGTTACGCTTCTAACAATTTTACATTGTAACAACGAACCAACGATGAACAAGAGTGAAGATCAACCTCATACTCTCTTACTCGAACATAACGGGTTTCCTTTCTTTGGGATTAACGAACTAAAAGTTAACCAACTGAAACTCCAACAGTATCCCAACGTTTCGCTTGACCCTTAGATGTGACCTTCATTTATTACAGCGGCTGATGCTGAGAGAAATGATAAGATTGCGTGTATGCTGCAGAAGAGACAGGATTCGGATGTGCGGGAACTGAATAAAGCGCTTAATGATTTCCGTATGATGCACCAGCAGCCAGACGGACGTCGCGAGTGGGACCTGTACGACCCTGACGCGAAGAAGAAGGATAAACCGGCTAGAGTGCATGATGACGATCCGAGGCTCTTTCTCTCAGGTCAGTATTAGTACTCTACAGTAACGAGTGATGGCATAGTGTAAGTCACAATCACAGTGTGAGTCACGGTGTGAGTTCTGTCTTCACTCCACCATTGTAATAGTTATCCCGTCTATATCTTTAATGGTAGATTAGATGAACTAAAAGATTTCTGCCTTTGCTTTTGGGATCCTTGTAATACACAGAAAAGTAGTGGGTGCTCCCTATGTCCCTGTACTGTAACATTTTACTGTACCTGATTGTGACCACACTGACATCATATGAGTGTCATTGGCATCAACTGGGTCCTCACTGCAGAATGATAGAGACTAAGTGCTTGTGGTTACAGGTTTGCAGAAGTTTGATGGTGAGGATTTGAATAACAAGGCGAGGACTAAGTACCAACAGGAACAGCTTAGAGAATGGTCAGAGAAACAGAAGAAGGAAAGAGAACAGGCAGAGGCTAACCAGGTACTGTCACCACACCGTGTCATATACCGTCATGTAAAACAACACCCTTAGGCTCTTGAGTCACCCTGTATTCTAATGCCACACACCCTTACACTAGAGTCAGGCATCTACAAGGGCGCATATCGATATTCAAATGCTGTATCCTCTGGGGTATGGAGGAATAAACACTAAATAATTCAATGGTGACTGAGAAACTGGACGGTGTTACAATATCCCACACCAACAAGTCTGATTGCCTTACTTTCAGTAGTGGGGAGTGGACCTCAGTCATGCTCGTGTAAGCATAGTCCTGTTACTGACTGAAATCCCACACTCTCTGGTACTGATTACAGGCTGAGGCAGACAGACTGTATGAACTAAAGATGAGAGAACTCGATGAGAGAGCCATGGAGCTGGCCAAGGCTGAGGAGGAATGCAGGAGAGCGATCAATGTAGCTACTAAGGATTATAACAAGGCTCTGGTAAGTTATCTCTGGTGTAAATGCTGAGAATAATAATCATCCCCCTCTCTATTACCAAGGGAAGATTCAACTTCCTACTTCACGTGGAGTAAATACTGCAGAATGATTCGTAAGGGCGATTTTATGCCAGGAACTAAGTTAGATCTGTCCGTACATGGCTGACGCTTGCTCGAAGACATATCAACTTCATCGGGAAGATGACCGTGTGAAATTGCATGTACATGTATAGTAATTTACCTGGATCTTATTTTATTTGTGATTGTTACATCAATTCAATTTTTGGTATATACTTCATGAAGTAGCCTCCTCCTCATTCAGTCGGCCATTATTTTCAGGAGAATGAGACGAATGAGAAACGTCGCCTGAAGGCACAGCAAGAGCAGGATGATAACAGCACTGAGCTGGCCAATCACATCTATGGTGATATTCTGACGGAGAACCCGGCGGTAGCTCACAGCGCCTGGGGACCTCACCGAGTTATCCCCGATCGCTGGAAAGGAATGTCACCCGAACAGATCGCTCAGATCAGGAAAACACAAGAGGACCAAATCAAGGAGGCTCAGGTAAATTAATAGCACCAGTCAGTCGTTCGTCAACTCACAGTCAGTCAGTAGGCAGTTAACTCAGTCGTTCGTCAACTCACAGTCAGTCAGTAGGCAGTTAACTCAGTAGGCAGTTAACTCAGTCGTTCGTCAACTCACAGTCAGTCAGTAGGCAGTTAACTCAGTCATTCGTCAACTCACGGTCAGTCAGTAGGCAGTTAACTCAGTCGTTCGTCAACTCACAGTCAGTCAGTAGGCAGTTAACTCAGTAGGCAGTTAACTCAGTCGTTCGTCAACTCACAGTCAGTCAGTAGGCAGTTAACTCAGTC
>Ga0224511_10004015_pt1 | contig 10932 bp, 5 predicted proteins | sample SF_May12_sed_USG_2_FD_169988 | JGI IMG/M metagenome (GOLD analysis project Ga0224511, IMG submission 169988) | Sediment microbial communities from San Francisco Bay, California, United States - SF_May12_sed_USGS_8_1 | ecosystem: Environmental > Aquatic > Marine > Sediment | place: USA...
AACCACGACATTAAACCAGGGAGGTCCACCCATAGAATTACTTTCTCTGTGGGACTCTGCGGGTGTAAGCAGAGAGTCTTCTAATGACTTACCCCAGGAAATACAGAGTCATTTGACTAGCTGAACATTCCATCTTGGAGACACGAAATTAACTCGGCGAATCATAAACTTTCAAATTGAAGTTGGTATTTTTATTCCAGTCTATCTACACATTTTGAGATTTAATTCAAGTAAACTGAGTAAATTTATTTGTGTTTGGTTACGACAATAGCCATAGTCGAGGTTTCATGAACAAACCTTACAACTTAAATTATAATAGCTTAACAGATGCCAATATGTAGCTTCAACCCTATAATCGTAGTGATCATCAGTTAAATGCTTAGCCAATGAGATATGTAACCACGCTGATCACGGTTAGGAATCTATCATGGTTGGGGAAAGGATAACTCCCCAGCAATATCACTCCTATGACACTGCCCTTCTCTAGATATTGGATGATGAGGAAGGAAAAATGGATGAAACTGACAAACCGTCAATAACTGTTACCGAAACAGCAGAACACAATGGTAGAGATTACAAACTTCCAGCTTTTGACAGCATCAGTGAGTATCTTTAAAACACAAAAGGACGCACTGTGGCTGAGTGGTTAGTGTTCACCACTGCCGCTGAAGGTCCAGGGTTCGAGAGAGTTTGAGGACGAGATAGTTTAACAAAACGAATCTCGAAAACCTAACTGGGCATAAAACCTAACAATTTGGCAGCTTTCTAAAAAAAGAAAACCTGGTAGGCTGAATATGCACAAGACGGGCTAACATGATCACTAAATGTGAAAAAACCCCGCTGAATATGGCGATGAATGGAGATTCATGGAGGAGGCTTTCATCTAGCAGTGGAGAGAAAGCAGCTGATGGTGACAATGACGATCTTCAGAGCCAATTTAGAGGAACTTGAAAATTATCGGTGGGAGAATGAGTGCATCTCACTGTCTGTTCTCTCTGTGGCCCTGCCCATGGCGGAGTTGAACCCGGGATTATCCCTGGCTAATCACATGTGCGGCCTACTAAAAACTAAGTAACTTTGTGTTTATAGGTAAAACCGATGTTGATCCTGATATGCTATCTATAAGCCGAGGAGTGACTGATGCGGAGGGGGAGGATTATGAAGACGATAGAGTCTCTGATGATGGAAGCAAATGGGATGCTGAGTCAGTCATCAGGTAAACTAAGTGTCAATAATAAACTGCAGTAACAAACCTTATGGCAGTTTAGCTCAGTGGTAGAACCCTGGGCTGGCAATCACGCAATCATTTGTGGACCATTTTGTAAACAAGGATTTGCCTTAATAATGTGATCCAAGTAAAGTAAAACAAACTTAACCTGGGTTGAAATCCCAGTCTAGGCAGTCCCCGGTGTGAATGTAAGTGTAAGCTCTTCACATTCTTATGCTAGCTCTTGAAGAAAAGCAAGTCTCTATGGTGTGAAACATAAATACTGGCCCACTAGTGGTGCTCCATGCTAGCCGGTTTAAACTTAAAAACAATGTGTCCAACTTGACAAGTTCACCATAATGGTGAAGATACCATATGGGACAAAAGAAGCTGATACCACTATAGTCGGGAAAGTTCAAAACGGCCGGTGTTTTTTTGCTGCTGGTGGTCAAACCAATGGGCTCTCACAGTTCAAAGTTAATTCGATCTGTTTGCCAATCTTTCCGCATTGCGGTTCTCTTAGTATCGGACTGCATAGACCAGTACCACATGCCAAACTCAGTGGTATTAACCTGAAGATAGACACTTGCCGTGTAAACTTTTCTGTCTAGCAGTCGAATGGCCGGGTTAGTACCACTGAGTTTGGCATTACTTCCGACCCTCTTTGACCATGCCTCTGTTTCATTATGTCAGCCCATTATATGGTGAGATTCGTCCAATGAGAAGTTTGAATGGGTAAGCCTGCTGACCTTGCTACCAGAGCCTCTCATCCCTATAAGGGCTCTAGCTGCCTGCTATGTATCATTGCTATGCTGAATGTAATAGTGGGCGCTGCCTCCATCTAAGCCAGCTGTCCAAGAAGCTTTATCTACGGTACGAAAATGGTAAAAAATAATTGTTATTTTACTACGAGCTATTGCCGGTTATGCATGCTAGAAGCTTAAGGGGAGCAGCAATAGCCTAGTAGGTAGCACATTCAGCATTGGGCCAAGTGACTCTGGCTCAATTCCATATCTGGGCATCCTGCGCTTTCTCCCTGGTCGACTTTCACTCGCGGCATTAAATACGGGCAAATCTAGGGCAAACCATGGACCACCTTGAAAAGAAACCGTTGGCTTATCTAAATGCTATCCATGTAAAACAAGATGCAATATAATGACTAAAAAATGGCTCGCTGACAGCTTACTTCTAAGTGGACAGCTCCATTAAACCACTACCCATTTGTCAATGTCCATAAAAATTAAGTTATCGGTAATCATCCTTAGAACCGTGATGTCCATACCTCTGTTGTCCGTTAGCCAATGGCATTGTGTGGTAAGTGGCTGTTAGAGAGCCAGCTAGTACCGTTGTTGGTGTAACTGGGGTGGGGTGCTACTCAGCTGCGGCGCCTCCCAAACCATTACCTAAACCCTACCCTGCTGGTCATTGTTCTCCCATACAACATTGCATGAGCTGATCTTGCGTCTTCCATTTCAGCGCCACCAGCAGTAATTGGTTTTTCCGAGGGAAACACGCTCTCACACCATATGACAGTCTGAGTGGAACAAGCAGCATGTTTACTCGCTCAGGATCTGAAGAATCTGTTAACGTCATGTTCGTACCACAACAGAAAACCTCAGCTAAAAGTGGAAACAGGTTGGTGCTTGCTGTGCTGGTGATTATGCTCTCGAAGGTATCCTAAGTGTTAAGTTGGTGCAAGGCCTGTATGTGTCGTTAGGCCTGCCTAGCTTTATGGCTTGAGGGCCTAACAGTTCCTGCAACGCGGGCTTAACAGTGGCCATAGCCTATGGGGATAGCCCCTCCCTGATGTGGCATAGAACCACCGAACAACACATACAGGACTACTACAGCTTAAATGTAAAACATAAGCACGGAGTTCATTGACCAAAATACCATGCATTTAGTGAAAAATACTTTCGGTATTTTTTGCTTAATCCCGCATTTTGGGACGGCAACTGTAAAGCATACCAGAGATTAGCTTTTGAGTATGTTACTTACCCCACAGGCTCTTGGCCTTCACTCTTATTTTCCTTGTTCTGGTGCATATAGAATACTGAACTATACTTGACTATACGAGCGATAATCATACACCCATAAAAGAGCCCACATCTACAGTCCAAAGCTGCTTGTCAGCGTGAGAAACTTTTTGTGCAGCTGTTATGCTGTCATTCTGGAAAGTGGGATAGCCCAATAGCTGGAGCGAATAGCTCCAGGGTTCAAGTACTAGTCAGGCTGAGCGCACTCTGTGAGAACGAGCTCCATACTTAACTCCTAGCTCCTACCGTTCCAGCAGCTCTCACTCACTATAGAGGGTATATTAAATAGGATGACCCGATGCCTAAACAAAAGAAAACTATGTAGAACTTGGCTAGAGGTTCGATAATCCTTCGCATGGCCACTCTCCCTCACCATCTTCCTGGCTTCCTTTCTCCAACACCCTCTCTCTGATGCAGTGATGATGACCATAGCGATGAGTGTAGTATTGATGTGTAAGTAATGCACTAATGCACCATGATGATGGTCAATTAACAAAAAAGATGTACAGTCAGGTGACTTGGCTTTCCGGGGGGGATAGAGACATTTATTTAACCATGGACATGTGATAAATTTATATGTCTAAAGATAGAATTGATTGCCCTCATACAAAAAATGTTGTCTTTTCTGACATCGCTGCTCAAGCATCCTTTGATTTGATTGGTCCAGGTGAAAATTCAGGGTTCCACAAACGTGCTGAAAAAGGCTGGTGATGCATTTAGCTCGAGACTAGATACACAGGGTGAGATGGAAAAGAATGAAAGGGTTTAGGTCCTTTCTTTTCGCTCGCCCATCCCCACACTGGAAAGCGAACTCACCTGGGTAGAAAACCACTCCCAAAATGCGGAGTTGTCTTTTCTATAGATTCCTGATAATCTATTTCCACCATGGGCAATGCACACTGCTCTACCTTACTAACATTTCATCATAGCAGCTGCCATTTAATCGTTTCACTAATTCATATTCGGTGATTTATACATACCGACAGCCAGTGCAAACAGAGTCCCCATGGCAACTCAGTTTATGATGAGAATTTCCATGGTTGCTCGATTTTGCGTTCAGCAATCCGAATCAATTTTTATCAACTTATATTCTGGTCTCAAAATTTTATCTCACTTGCTGATGCTAATTAGCTCTTCACTGTGATCACCTGACAATAAGTTTGCATTCTCATAGTGTTATTGGACAGAAGAGGTAGGTGTTCAAAGGGTCAGTCTCCTCTTCTCGGAATAGGGCTCTAAATTGCTGTCGTGGCACAGGAGGAATCGCTGTAGAAAATAGTGGGTGATGCCTCAAAACAATACAAAATTAGGTTCATGCGCATAGAGGTTCACTTTAAAATTGGATATGTTGGTTTAGTGTCCGACAAGTCAACCTTTTTTTATACTCTTCTATAATGACACCAGGTCATCCTACTCAATAAATCGCCTGATAAATCGGGGTTTTCTCTTTCAGTTTTAAAATTTAACTGACCCTTTAAGAATTCCCTGTGACATTAGGCCGTGATCTAGTTTTATAGTGCCTACATGTATACTGGTGATGAAGTTGGCAATGAGCCTGCTTTTCTGTTAGTAATTCCATTTGTAATATTGTGCCTCTTCAAATTTCAAGTGCATTTGCCTTGATAATATGGGTTAGTAAGACTGGGATTGGTATATTGGTATTTCAGCTTATGTCACAGAATGGAAAATTTATAGGGATAGCTCAGCGGTAGAGCGCTAAGCAGGCAGCCTTGAGATTGATAACCTTGGTTATAATCTTGGTTATAGTGGTCTCCCTTTATGGGTATGAGCTCTCCACTTTAGTCTTAACTCTAAACAAAGGCATCACATAATTCGTAGCTCCTGCCACTCCAACATGCTACGGGTTTCGTTAAATAGGTTGGCCGATTGCTCGAGGTAAAAATGTATCAACTGATTGCATCTTTACAACCTCCTCCGATCATGTCCCATCTTCATCTGCACCATGGAGTGAAGTGATAGCTTAGTGGATAGTGGACCTGGTCTTGGACCCGGGGTCCTTGGTTCGATTCCCAGTCCTGCCAAAAACTTTGTCTTTCGCCACGCTCTCACCGTTTTTGGATCCCGAAATTAAATAAAGGAGGCTCTCCCATAGAGTTGCCTTGTACATGGGGCAAGGCAGGCAAAGAAGAAAATCTCCTTATGACGCCCCCTGGAAAACGCTGAGTCAGAGACTCTATATACCAATTTTTGTACGACTCCGGAGTCCTGACAATTCCTTGTCATGGTGGCAAGAACAAGAAGAAGATCTGTACCATGTAATTGGTGATTACAGCTAGTAAATACATTGTACCGAATGCTGCGATTAGGTAACAATGTCATATAGACTGTATACTTTATGGAGGCTTTGAATGAAGTGATGTGTATTTTAGTCTTTGGTATGTGCCGCTTCAATGAGTTGTAGATATCTTATAGTGAATGCTTGTCGCATAGCCGCCTTTGCTTGCATTTCATTTAGTGCATGACCTGGTTACAGTCAAGTTGTTAACAGTTAGCAGGTTACTTAGGATAGACACGTCATGGTGGTTCTATAGGTAAGTAAGTGATCTCATACCATGTCTAGTTAGGTGCTAGGCTAGTCAGGACACATTTTAACCGAACAGACTGTAAGGGTATAGCGGGATAGTTCAATGATAGAGCGCTTAATAACGCAACTGTGAAAACCTAGTTTTGAACCCCAGTCACACCAAATTCCCCCTGTTAGTATGAACATTATAGCCCAAACAGAAAGAAGCTTCACTATGAGGTGAAGCATTGTTACTGACCTTCTTGTGGCGCTCCATGCTATGCTATAACTGATGAAAGACCGGGTATCTAACACAATAGCTTTACTATAACAGGGAACAAATCAAATGAGAAAGATAAGCCCTATTAGTTAAAAATTAACAACTGGTGGCCAAATCAAACTGTTCAGATATTTCTCCGCACACGGGAGCCAATTGATCTTTTCGCATAGGAGAGCTTTCTCATCAGAGCGCAACAATACTGTTGGAAGTTTGAACTTTAATGAGGAAACTGCCCATGTTATCCACAATCTTACATGAATTCAGCGCTAAATGGTTCAATGGTCATTGAAACTGTACAGCAATTGTGAAAACTATTGTAGTTTACATGTTTGCATAAAATGCCTTGTAAAGTTGCCGATTGGACTATTGTCCAATCCACATATTGATATAATTATCCTCTAGCACTGGTTGTGTTGCTAATTATCAGTGTAGTGTCCAAGTACTGTGACTCTCCCTTGAATATGTTCCGTTTGGATAAGTTTTATTACATGATAACACGGCACAGCCATGTACCTGTGTAGTATAGAAATATCATTATAGCAGCAGATCACTATCATTATGATTACCTTGGATGCCACATGAGAATCGGTGATTGTCAGGTTGTTTCATTGTATGAGTGAAGGGTTAAGTAGAATCTCACTGCTTCAAGCTAGTTTACCAGTGGCATAAAGGTGTACAGCTTTCATTCTGACGAAAGCCAGGTATCTATTTTTACCTAAAAGTTTCTACTTTCAGACAAGAGTGCGACAATTAAATGTTGGTCATGGTACAGTTTTCGTTTCCGGCACTCCATACTTTTAGCTCAAAACATCCAGTTGCTTGTGGAAATTGTTGATCTTTTGCGACTTTTTTACATCCGTTTCGTTCCTTTGGTGTTAGTGGCAGGCCATATAAGATAGGATCATCTTGTTGGGTGGCCTGTTTTTAGGGTGATTCGAGTCAGGGTGGTCCTAGTCAGGGTGGTTTGATCCGTGGAGTTTGTACTTTTTGTGTGGATCTGCGAGATCTGCATTTGACAAGAGAGAAGGAACAAAACAACGCGCAAATTTTAAAATGAACCCGGGTTCTTTGGCCCAAAGCTGCCTGTGCTACCCAAAGAGCCACCACTTGAATGGAATCTCTCTCTATTGAATTGAATTAGAATTCATTGAGTTGTTTTCCAAGCCCTAACCAAAGTGAGTAACCTATCTTAAAGATCTACACTGTCTGTGTGAAGTTTGCTTTTGACAGTATTGTGGTATGTGTCTGGTTCTATGAGAATAGCATTACGCAATCTGTTTAATAGAAAGCTAGCGTATCACGATAATACAGAATTTACGAACAAGTAGCTAAACTGAATGTTTTTACATGTGATCTTTTAAGCCTTGGGCGAAGGACGCGTGATGTAAAATCTGAAAGCCTTCTATAAACTACAGTGATGTACTCAGTACTCCCACTATTGGCTGTATTCACCACGCGTTTTGTTTTAGAAGTGTGAGTAGCAGTCGGCAGTCTTGCGACGTGTGGGGGTAATTTACCCCAATAGCGTTTTTTGCTTCAGTTTTTGCTCCGCATTATCATTCCCTGCACGGGGTCACAGAGTTTGCGCCCTGGTTAACAAGGCGACTTTGTTGGAGCTCAGGAGCAAATAAAGGTCGGATGCCCTTCCTGCCACAACCATTGACTTGTCTGAGATTCGAGCTCATGGGTTACTGTTGCACACATCACGTATTCTACCCACTAAGCCATGGCAGCTCCACATTACCCAAATATGGATGAAATATGATAAAGATAATGACTTCATTTGCTGCTCCGGAAACTGAACAGCCAGTTTATATAAGAGCGTGCATGAGAAGATACTTTTTACGGATTTGAGTATTTACATGATAAAAGTTATCACAGATGCGTTTGGAATGCCAATGATGGACTGACTGTCTTCATGGTATTATCAAAGCCGCAAAACCTATCAGGAAAACGCCAAACTTTATCACTTGTTATGATTTCAGGTCTCTTTTGTCAGTGTAGCCCCTACAGTTAGGCTCGCACAAAGGCCTCTGTTTGAATGCCGCCGCAGTCAAGTTCTCGGATACCTAGGATTGATCACCTATGGTGACCAAAGCTGTGGTTCACAGGTATTTCCGTTCCGGGATGACACCAGATCATCATTTCCCGCTTATTTGGCAGATCTGTCGATGAAATCTCGGTCGACGGCTCAGAGTCGACCTTGACCTCTGTGTCAGATGATGACCTACTGAAGGACAGCGAATTACTCGAAGATCTAGTCACTACCCCTCGAGCAGAAGAAGACATGATTCGCACAGAATTGAAACGCATTCCTAACCATAATCACTCCAAGTCAGGTAAAATAAGGTTCAGAACTAAAGCTTCTTGTTTCTGATTTATTTCATATCCTGACCAATGACAGGGGGGTTGCAGAAATTGGGCTACGGAGTCTTGAACGCTGCGTTTCTCAGGGTGCACCATTAGGAGATTTTCTGCTTGCACCCACGCGTTGAAGGCATTGAAATTGACTGAAATTGACAAGGGTATTGCAAAGGCCAAAGGTTTTTGCATGAACTGGGAATCAAACAAGGAAGGCGGGGTCCAAGGCCCAGTATGCTAATCGCTATCGCTTCACCTCTGAGCTGAACATGAGTTTACAACCAACCTTTCAATTAAAAGGACAAATTTTGGTTGCCTGTCAATTCTGTATTAGATGCTTTCACTCAGCAAAGATAAATTGCTAGTGGCTGACTCATCCGTATTGACCCCATATCTGTAATACCATGTTTGGGAATCAGTTCCCCACTGAGCTCCAAGTGTCTAGCGTTAGCCGTGAGCCTCCTACAAGGATGCATTCTGCACTTAAGTAGGGAAATCCTTACTATATAATTATATTTCCTGTACCAGTCTCCCACTGACCTGTTATTCACTCTTGAGTCAGGTAAGTAGTCGACTGTAGGCAGGTTATACGCTATGCTACACCTGTGTTGTCCCATACGAGCATCTAGCTTACATGTCTATGTGGGACATATTGGGCCCATAAGCCGTCATAGGCATCTTAAGCCGACTTGGTGCATAGCATCCTAGATTTAGGAGTAGAGTCCCCAGTTTGATGGTTTGAATAATTAAGACCCATTGATGGCGGATGGGGCACCCAGGTGCTATCAGAAAGCCCCAATGACACAGCCTGGCAGCACTGAGTAATGGTTCAGAAGGCTAAACTCTGCATCTGCATGGAGACACGACAGCAGAGGGCGATCATTGTAATTTGATATATGGTTGGTCAAGGCCAGCGAACACCGTACTGATCGCGTTGAATTAAATGCTCATTGCTACAACTTCTGCACACACAGGGGGAAGTAGTGGCCTAATGGGTAGTGGGATAGTGCATTCAGTTTTGAATCAGGTGACCAGGTTTCAAATTCAAGTTCTTGCATCACTCCGTGCTTTCTCCCCCTCCAGATTTGGATCTGCACATTCATTAACGGAGTCCCACCCATACAGTACCAAGATTACAGAGCAATCCATGCTGAAAATAAACCATTGGCTTAGTGATGCCATCCATGTAAAACATGGTGATCTTATCTAACCTTGACCCCTGAATCCTTCTGCAGATTACGTCTCTGTGAGTCGGGACATCGTGTCACCCACCTCCTCTCGGTCAGGGTCAAAAGTTATGTCATACACAGAAGATGGAGAAGAAAGCTCTGAACTAAAATTCATCACAAAACCGAAATCACAGACGGTGGCTGAGGGAGATGTAGCTAAGTTCACATGCTCAGTACGAGGAACTGAACCTATCGGTTAGTCAGCAATATTCAGCTGCCGTGCAATCAGATAGGTTTGCTGGATAATGGCCCACTGGAACCCGTATTTAAGGACTGATCAATATGGCCTTTTTATCTCTGGCACTTGGCCATCCAATTTAATGAGCCCCTTGACCCTGATGTTTGTTGGATAGGTAGCTAGGCTATAAGAATTATGTGAGGATCTCATTCTCACAGTGGGCACTCCGCATACCTATGACTTGAACCCAGTATGTTTCAATCTTGACCCAAGCACTCTAGCCATTGAGATTTTCGCTACCCCATATGCGAAATTTTATAACATGGCTTTCAATTCAGTGGACTCTTTGAATGAATGAACACTATCAACTGGATTTAATGTAAAAAGAAGGGGTGGGGGTGGAATTGTCCGTAGTAGCTCTAGTACATTGTAACTGTTGCCATATTTGATAGATGTCTACTGGTTCAAAGAAGGTGACGATGACACAGACGCTTTGGAAACCAATGATAAATATGAGGTGACAGAGCAGGATGGTAAACACTCTTTAGAGGTGTTCTTCACCACACCCGATGATAATGGACAGTATTTGTGCCTGGCCAAAAATGATACAACAAGTTCTCATTGGCTCTTTGGCCTAAATGTAGAAGGTAAGAACCAATGATATACCTCAAATGAGAAAGAATTTCGCATCCCTGCAGTCTCAATGTACAATGGGTAGTTCACAAACTTATTCTAGGTTTGGCAAAAGCAGGCACTTTCTAATTTATGCGCGATCGGCAGTGCTTGATGATCATGTGTTAATGGATTGGTTGCACTTTTAGAGAACTCACGTCGTGCCAAATGTAAGTCAAGCGGAATGTGCATGGTACACATACATGTATGCGGAGTTTGGAAGTCTATTTGTGTATGTCCTGTCGTATTTTGCAATAATGTAGAGACAAGAATAGGTGGTATTTTTATTCCAAAATTCAGAACTGATGAATAAATATACCATATACCATATACCAAATTTACCATATGTCTGTCAATTGTCGGTGTGTTTTGGTATAGGTGATTGAGGTGCATAGACTTAAAGTATGATTGTGTATTGTGTTTATCCAAGTCACTTGTTTCTTGA
>Ga0224511_10004016_pt1 | contig 10929 bp, 3 predicted proteins | sample SF_May12_sed_USG_2_FD_169988 | JGI IMG/M metagenome (GOLD analysis project Ga0224511, IMG submission 169988) | Sediment microbial communities from San Francisco Bay, California, United States - SF_May12_sed_USGS_8_1 | ecosystem: Environmental > Aquatic > Marine > Sediment | place: USA...
CCGTTGAAAATGTCCACGCCCCCCCCCTAAGGTCAAATCCTGGATCCGCCACTGCACCGGGGTCCAAAAGTTTCTTTACACTATTGAAATTATCCTTTTTTCAACACCAACGATCACATATCAAGACAACAAACCAATTGATCACGTTAAATGATGTTTAATGAGGTAACAATAACAGAATTAGTCAATTCAAGTATAAGTTCAACTCAGTCAGTAAACTGTCAAGAAAATAGACATATGAAACAGACTTAACAATTTGGCTCAGTTACACAAACAGTTTTTGACTTCTTGTCATTTTTTGATAACAAAAAGACAACAATGTTGCAAGAGGATACAATTGCAGGGCAAAAGTATATATATCAAACAATATTTCAATCACTATAAGATACCTCTCCTCGAGATTTGCAGTACAAAATAGTAATGGGAGTGCTCCCAACGAACACTCTCCTAGTTAAGTATTAATTAAAATTTACTTGTGTGCCTTGTGTAATAGCAAAGAGGAAACCATTAGCCCATTTTATGTGACTGTACAAAAACACTGACTCTTTGGAACAATGTAACATAATTTCTTTAATTTAAAAACATTACAAACTAGAAATTGCAAGACTGGAAGCACCGCTTTGTTTTACTTTAGGAAGTCACTGTTACCATATATTAAATGCATTAATAAGCTTAAAGAAATGATTTATATATTTAATGAAACTCAACAAACAGATGCCCTCGATCGTTTGCCATTTTTCTCAATTATTAAAAAGAAAAGATGAAAATTAAGTCATTTTTGTCTTATCGAAAGAAAATTTTAAATCCACTCGAACTTGATGAAAATAAGCAATTAGATAACTCAAGTATTGTTTTAAAAACACGTGTCCCGGAATTCCTTACACGACCTACCTTCAATTTGGACGGTTTTTGCACTTTTAAACAGCTTGTGGTGCAAAAATAAGAATGAATCCTGTAAAAATTATTAAAATTCAAACATAATACCACCAAATAAAGTGCAATTACCTTTATGTTAAGGTTTAATAAATACTTGTTTCTGCTTCATGCGTGTTCGTCTACTGGTCCGACGGTAAAATGCACTGGCTGTTACATTCGAAAAACGCCAGCAACTGAGTTACCGTTATCCCCCGAAATCGTTAAAATCGTTAAATCTATTAAAGAAACATTATTTTCAATGACCAAAATATCAAACACGGTATGCTTATGAAATATTGCAATTAGATTGTTATGCTGTCCCGGAACTACCCCCGTCCCGGAATACCTTACATAACTGTATCTATTAATAATGAATCTGTACTACATTCTCTTAATTATTCCCAGAATTTTTGAGAGAATTACCAAGTATTCCACTGAAAAAGTTGGTATGTTATGCAAGCATTCTGTTTTATATGGACATATATATGAATTAAGATATTCTAAGACATAAAGTTGTGCCTTAAAGAACACTATTTATAAGCAATATATACGTGTATTACACGTTTGATAATATCACAACCTTACGTTTACTGTACGCAGAAATACGGAGTTTAAACCCGTTTGATGATCGACGTTTTTACTAAAGTAATTAAATTTAGTTGCCCGGATGTGAATAAATTAGGCTTTGTTCTGAAGAAAAAAGGTAAAATAGGCACCAATTCCCGACAAATGTCAATCTGCAACGTTGTAAAGTTCATATTTCTAACATTAAGCAACTTAATATAGCATTTGTTCATGTTTTATTGACTTTTGTTAAGCTTGATCGTTTGTTTAATTTTCTCATTTTAATTGACATTTCGGATTTACCAATCCGAATCGAGGGCAACTTGAATCAATATCGCCAATCAGTCTTTAATTCCATACATTATTAGCAGTTTCTTGAATGTTCATTTTTAAATTTTATTATTACATAAATATTTGATATGCATTGTGCTTGGAATAATAATGTTAAATTTGTTTTACAGGCAACAAAGGTCGAGGTCTAAAGCTTGATTTTTCTAGTTTGTGCAGAGATAAGGTAAGGCAGCTGGTAAAGTATACTAATTATACAGTTTGTCTTTTCAATGTTATTAAATAAAGATAAATACTTTAAAGTTTAACAAGTTTGCCTTTAAAGAAACAGTATATCATTGACTTAAATAGGATTACCATATTTGTATGTTTAATTAGTGTTACTCTCATTAAACACAAAATGAGACAAAGCACTTTAAAGCAAAAGCTCTGCATTTATATTGACCTTCGAATTCTGTTTTCAAAGTTTAATTTACTTTAAAAAATCTGTAGTTGTATGTCATTAAATCCACAGCTTTTGCATTAAGACATAGTTTTTGGTGTGCTGTGTTTTTGTAGTGGTTTCTATAGTATAGTTTTATTACTCCCTGTGCTGTGTAAGAATTACTGGAATATATGTATCACTATTAGTCACCTTTCAGCAGACAATCACAACAGTTGTTATTTTATTTTAAGCTATATATTGCTTTTGCTATATATACAGTAGGTGAAATAAAATGCTGTATGTTGATTCAAAATGATATATTTCTCCTTTTACTGACACAACTGTTTAACATTGAAAGCTGAAAGTATTAGTTTTGAATACATATTCAGAAGTGTTTGTAGCCAGATTTGGCATGACATAATAATCACACAGTTTATTGTACAACCAAATGCTTTGGGTAAAGATAAACTATTTAAACATGATGTCCTTGACCTGTTGGTCCTGTGTATGGCATCCTTATGAAAAAAAGTAAATTTAAATAGTAAGTGAAAATATCATTTGCGTTGTCGTCAGAATGAGTGCTAAAAATTAAAATGATTTCTTTGGTTGTATATGTAAACAAACAAGCTACAACTTTCTCTGGTAATTAATGGTGTTGGTCAAATTTACATTATCACAACTTAATGTGGGAAGGTTATTTACTTGTATATAACTAATCCAGATCAATTTGTAGCTTAAAAGTGAAGATTACATTTTTTTTTAAATATGCATTTTTCAACTGGTAAGGCTTGACTAATTGTACTCTTCACTTTTAATTTATTCATATAATTTCAATTATTCATTCAAGTCATAATCGTCTTGCTTGCATTTTACTTTCTAATTTCTCTGTAAGTTTGCATCAGCTGTTTGCCCAAGTCTAACTTACTCATTAAAGAAGACAGCCAGGAAAAGTCAAGTTAAAATTAATAAAGTAGCAGCTTCTTATTTTAACATAATTATCATTTCTGTTTCAATGATAATACTTTGCCTGTGACTTCTTTAATGAGAGAGACATTTGACATGGTAAATAAAATAAATAAAAAAAACTGTTTTATAACAGTCATTTACAAAATCAAAATATATATTGACTGAAATTATTGCTTTGAAACTTTAAAACTATTGAGTTTTTTATGTAAAACACTCATACAGTATTTTGCTTTTGAGCTAGTTCCAATAACAAAGTATTTATTTATTTTCTTTCATGCCAGAAAGTAAGCAAATTTCCATGTCATTTGAGGCAGATGCTTAGAAATGATTAAACATTAAGAAGATACGACAGAAGACCACATATTATTGGTTAATAATGTTAGTTTTTAAGTTTATTTTAAGTCACCTGTCATACAAAATGATATCTAGTACATTGGTAAGTTTCTAGTCACTGCATAAGTCTTAACTTATTCATAGTTTTAAACCTAAAATTAATTTTTGTAAATAATGACTTTGTAGAAGAAAAAAAAATAAGTTTTTTCTTTAAATTTTTATTATTAAAAAACACAAGTTTTGCATTCCGTATTTGTGCTAAACTCTATTGACTAAGAAGTGGTCTTCTGTCTGTAACCACAGTTACACAAGCTTTTCCAGCACCACTTGCAACTTGCAGTTTGTAGATTTACTCTTAACTGTAACTGTGGTTGCCCCTTTTGCATTCTGTTGTTTGTTCCCAATAAGTGTTTGTGTTTTCTTCACTGGAAATTTGGCATGATTACTTGATAAGAAGCAAATAAACTATTGGCAGAAATGATAATTTAGAAACATGATATACAAGCGTTTTTGGCAACTAAATTCTGACAATTACTGTATTCTTTTGATTTGGCTATCCAAAATTCCTAAACATGCTCACTAAAGGCAACATGTGTTGAGGCCTTTTTCTGAAGTTTCATTTCTGCCAATTGTAGTTACAATTCTCACATATGAAATGTACCAAAGTTTTGTTATTCCCACTATACAGGCAGTTGTTTAAACGAATCACGGCAAAGATTTGCGGTTCAGGACAGACAGAGTGATGTCCCTTCCCAGGCAAGTTTGAGCCAATTGTATTAAGTTGCTTCCCTTTGAGAAAAAAGCGTACTTGGTGACTAGGTCTCCAGATAAAATGTTCTTGTTATTCGAAATTTCAACAAGTCTGCAAGTAAGATGAGTTGTATCAAAGCACAGAAAGGTAAGTTCTTGTTAATCAGTAACTTTAATTAGTCTTTGAAATGCATATCTACATGTAGCATATTACAAATGATAGCCACTTAATTTTAAATGTAAATATATTCATAAGATTAGAGATTTTAATGCTACTAACGTGTGTGCAAAAATGTCAGAATATTTTGTTTATTATGTGAAATGTTTATTAATAGTCATGTGTGAATTTTTTTATTCCTGTACCATTTTGCTTTTGTATATTTTCGTATTTATTTTCTTAAAGTATACCCTTAAAAGCTATCCAAATTATTGACATATAATCTATAATTGAAGCAAACACCCTGAAAATAGTGAATATATAACAGATTCTTTAAGGCAAAGTTTGGAAGAAATCATAATTTGAGGGATTTTAAGAAAAGGGAATACTTACAATAGTGCAGTAGTTTCCTCAAACTTGCTTCTTTTGTATTTGCACAATGTCAATATTGTTTTGTTTGTTGTATTTTAAAACCGTTCGTTGAACACTCATAAAAATGCAGTTGACAAAAACAAAAACACAAACTTTATCTGCATATTAATTTGTTTCTTATTATTAAAGAGTCATACTAAGTTATCAGAATATCAAAGAACCAGAATTTATATATTAAAGCCTGTTTAAAGCAAACAAACATCTACGTTAGAGATTCTCTGTCACTCTAGAGTTTTGCCAAGTCACATTGTCATCTTACAACGATTGCAAAGTGTAGAATTTATCAGATGAGTTTTCACTGAACAGATGTGTGTGTATTAAATGTATCACTTCTAACAACCACATCGTATCAATGTAGTTTCTACTCACATTCATTTACGCTCATGCCTCAAACTTACTCAAGATTTATATCATTATCTTTTTAACAGTCTATGAAAATTTGTTCAGAAAACAGACATTATCTAAACTCTTTTTAAACAATCAAGCAAAGAGGCTCTACTTATGATGTTGACAAAGGTAAATAATGTCACTGATGGTGATCTGTTTTCTGTACAAGTTTCCATTTACACTTGGTGAAGGTTGGAGATTGTTTTGCACGTGTTTTCATAGTTGAGTTTTGCATGAATATATTCTCTATACTCCTGTATTCAGTGTTTAGATCTTTTGGTGGATGCTTGAAGTAGAAAACCAGTTGCTTTCTTGAGGCTGTTTGATAATACCATGTGGCATTTAATTTTTGCTCACCATTTTTGCATTGTTACTGTACATATTGAATGAATAAAATGACAAGATGTATTTTTTGCAGGATGAAATCTGTTTATACTGTTCCAAAGGCTACCCTCATCTCTGTGTTAATAATGTGTCCTTACTGGTCAATTACAGTGGTCAGCGTGTGCCCTATGGAGTGGCTGTTCAGATGCAGGGGGTTCCAGGGATGGCCCCAACGCCCGCGGGTTATTCCCAGATGCAGATGTCCGCTGCAGGAATGTCCGGTCTTGGTGGAGTTCCTGGAATGACCGCAGTCCAAGTGCCTGCGGGCATGTCCAGGGTGTCCAACGGCCTTGCTGGGGTCTACCCGGGGGCTGAGAAACCGGCTGGTCTCTACCAAGGGGCCCAGGGCTACCCGGGCCTAGGACAGGCTGGGCTTCTAGCAACTTCCAGCTCACTTGGGCAACCGGGGGCAGGCTACTATGCATCTGGCCAGCCTACCTACATACCGGTTCACTCCCCTGATGGCCAGCAGCGCTACATGGTCTCTCCCAGCTATGGTATGCGGGGCGCTGTCACCTCTCAGTCAATGATGAGTATGTGGGATTGTCCAGCCCCATATTGAAATAATTGCGAACAGCTAAAAAATGAAGTTATATTTTTTGGTAAACTTTGGAAACATGGCCAATTTTCAATATATGATAGTCATCCTTGAAAAACTTTCTGGCAATCGGACAAAGCACAGAACTTATATACCTATAACATTGACAATTTTAACTGTTTCTTAATAAAACGATGTATAAATCTCTTACTACATATAATTATTATACATAATATATAATCTTGTCTGATTTTCAGGTGCCTCTGGCTACCCACTAGGACCAGGCATGGGAGCTTACTCTCTGCAGTCCACACTGGCCGGGCCTGTGCCAGTATCAATTACCTCCCTTGCTTCCCAGGCTGGTTCCCCATATCCAACTTACATTAGTTCCCAGCTCACCCCACTACAGATCCAAGGCTCCCAGAATCCGTACACTGGTCACCCGCTCTATCCTACAAACCCCTACGCCAGTCTTCAGATGCAGCAAGCACAGGTCAGTGAATAACTCCAAATACCAAGGTTTTTTTGTGTTTTTTTTACTGAAATGGGCACTAGGCCATCTACTTTGGGGGGAAATAACATGAAAATTGTCTAAAAAAAGACCACATTTTGGGGGTAAACTGCATAATTGCAAACAGTAGTTCTGTGGGGACAAGGCCTCTAAAAGGCCCCTGTTATAGAAGGTAAAACCCTTGAGTATGGCTGTATATTATTCCTTAGTTTTGTTTCTTCTGTTCTAACACCATTGCTTCAGATGAGGTTTTTGCATGAAGTTAAGATACTTCCATATAAAATACTGATGATCAAGAAAGCAAATTTTGTAAAAAAAAAATATGAAGACAAGATAAAGTAAAGTATATTTTATTTTAAAAAAAGTAGAAACAATGTTATTTCATAAAATACAAATTTGGAGATGTATAAATTAAAGATAAAATACAAAGTTTGAATATATCTTATACACCACAGACAATATAACTGCAATACAATAGGTGGGTGATTCTCACCCTATCAGACAGATAGTAAAAGTAAATGACTGTATTGTCAAAAATATATATTTTGGCTATATGGAGCTCTGTGTGTACACATGTCACACTGAGAAGAATTAGCATCAGTAATTTTAAGTAAGATAAATTCCGTTCTGTATCGTCTCTAGAACTTATGTTCTGTTTTTGTTGTGCTCAAAATGGCAGACAATTTAGCAATGATCATTGCCTTAGCTGGTTGGTTGTTATTAGATTAAATAACCTCACCTCTCCCCAATCCTCGTTTAACATGAGATGGCTTCCATCTGGAATGAGAAGTCAAGTTGAAAAATATGAGTTGGGATAACTGGTTTCACAATCAGCTATAGATTAGCACAAAATTAAAAGTAAAGTACCGATATTTCAATATTCTTGAATATTACAGAGCGACAATGTTTGTTTCAGCAGGCCTCAGCTGCTGGCCAGTACCTGTCCCAAGGTCGAGTTGCTACGGTACCGGGGGGACCTGGAGGGGTTCCGCTGGGCTACCCCAACGGTGCGCACTACCCCGGCCCTTGATCCACACACCAGAATGGGCTAGAATATCACCGAGGAACATAGCTCCCCTGGGACTCCACGTGATAATCCATGTGTTATGTATTAGGTTCATTATGTAGGTCATGGGGGGAGAAAAGGATTGCGGCAATTGTTGCAATCTTCGTCTAACCATTTATCATGATTGTCTTATGTATTTTTTTCATTGTTAAGCTGTCCCATTGAACATATTTTGTTTTATTGTGGGGAAGTTTTCTTCTTGTTTTCATTGTTGAACAAAACCATGGCCATTTTTGTCTTGGATGTTTTTTGTGTTGGTGTTTCCAAAGGTTTCAAGTCATGGTATCTATTCATTCAGAGGTGGTTGTCATATGTTGAGGTGGTGCTCTATCATACAACAAACTTTTTAAATTTGTTTTTCTCTTTAATAAACTACCAAAGCATCTAGTGTCATAACTTAGAACTTTAACTACAATTTTTTAAATAATTTCCTGGAGTATTAATCTGTTGTTGTTGTTTTTTTCTATAATTTATATAATTAATTATGTAAGTTATTAAATATTAAAGATATACTCGATTTTGTTTATTTAAACTTTCATATAATGTTCAATGTACTTAGGTTTACAACTGCAGTTCATTTTATGTGTTCTTGATAAAATTACTTGTTTACTTTCTAAGCATTTTCAACAACTACGCATAAGGTTGGTGTTTTTGTGGGTGTTTCTAGGTTTCAAACCATGAATGCAATGTTTACATGCTATGTAAGTGCTGTTTTATTCCACATATGACTAGTGCCTTGGTTTAAATGGAAATGACAAAGAAAATAGACTGAAGTGTTCTTTCAACTTTGACTGAGAAAAGGAACACTTGTTACAAGTGTGGCAGTTTGCTCTTACCAACTCACTCTGTTGAAATTCCTTATGTCTGCAAAAATCCGCCAGATAATCATTTGTCTTGTTATTTTCTATGAGTTCTTTAAAACAGGGTACAGTTCATGTAAGAACCCATAGAAAGTTGCCAAGTACTGGTACACCCAGGAACGCTGGTTAAGTTGACTGGTTTTAGTGGCATGGTCACTTTGTTAAACAGTTGTAAAAGGCTTAAAACCTACCTAGCAGGGTACACTTGCATATCAAGGGTATCATGTATAAAGCATAAAAAATAAAACAATCGCATTATTGCTTCATTTACCAGGAGAACTGACAATCAACTGGAAATGTCAGTAGAGTTTTATGTAAAAGACCAAACATCCTTAACACAATTTCTCTTTAATTTACTGATGTGAATGCATGCAATTTGTGTTGAATTGTAAATGGAAAGATCTCGTTTACCAAAATAGTTGCAGAAGGTTGTTGCTAGCTATAGATGAAACAGGGGTGGTGGATGAAGCTTGTGAATTATTTGTTTGGATTTAATGGCACATCAACACAATTGGTTATATCCGGAGGTAGCTCGTAAATTTGAGGAGCTATTATTCCATATTGGTGCTCTTGTTTTGTGGTATATGACTGTTAATGAATTACCATAATTTGTTGATCAAGGCATACTGTTAGATCAGATGAGGTCTGTGGAGTGGTTGGAAATTGCTTCGGCAACCACATGTTATAGTTGTGAGTTGCATGGTCTGTAGGATTTTTTGTTTACTTATAAAACGTTGCTGTTATGCTTATACAACTTTTTTTTCAAGATCTGAATAAAACGGTGATCTGATAAATATAATAAAAATGAGAATTGTTAATCATTGTAAATTAATTATCATTTATAACATACAAATATTACAAGACAAACATCCTCTCTTTCTCATTTAGCTGTCGGTTCTGATGGAAAAAAATATCCTTCCTCATTTTACTGTCGGTTCTGACAGAAAAATAACATTTTTTCATTAAGCTGTCGGTTCTGAAGGAAAAATATCCTTCCTCATTTTGCTGCCGGGGTTCTGACTGAATAAAAACATTCTCATTTAGCTATCTGACTGAGCAATTCTGTCACTGTTTGCAATAATGTTTGAGAGAGGCTGGTTGTGGGGGCGTGTGCACGTGTTGGTTGTCAAGGTAACAATGTGTTATACGGTTCAACTCTGAAATCCAATCTACTTCTGTGTTCATGCCTCCCTTGATTTGTTGAATTGTAATTATTTGTTAGTGATTATTAATATATTTTTTCAATGCAAATGTAATTTCATACTTGCAACAATATTTTGATACCTTCTCTTACTGGTAATGTTTTTGAAACATTGTTTTATATAATTGCTTTAATAATAAATGAAATTATTGTATTTAGTACTTATTTGTTATTATTTATTATTAACATACACCTTTTCATCTTTATGAAGTGTGATTTAGTTCTTTGGTGTTTTTTATATCCACCTCTGATACCAAGACAAATATAAACTTTTGAAGTAGTACTGCTAGTACACCCAGTGCACTGTACCGACCTGTACATCATAATAAACAACAACAACACGGACATGTGTAATTAATAAGAGTTTTAAATCAGAAAAAAATAAATCGTATAAAACAAACGAGATCTAAACAATACAAAAACACTTGTACTCTAACGTATACTAATATCACACTTTCTCAAGAGTTCTCCCCAATCAGCCGTCGGGGCACTGCGTTCGGTCGACCTCCTGGAAGTGGGTCGTATCGATGCCCATAGCCTGGGCCTCACCGAACAGCCGGGTCTTCTCCTCTCTCGTGATGGTCGGCTTGCGGGCCAGGATCCAGGCGAACTCGTAGTGGGTTAGGTGCAGGATGTCGCTGCACGAGTAGATCAGGGTGTACGTATCGTAGTCCGTGTCCAACACCCAATAGTTGCCGTATGGCGCCACTGAAACAAGGAGAAATTGGTACAACAAAAAGAATACACAACGTCAGGTTCAGTTGTCCCTCACCGCTGGCTCACGTGAGGAAGCAGTCAGTCGCAAGCGGAGTAAATGGGTGAACACTGGTTGAACGCTGGTTAGTAGAATGACCGCCGTAATATAACCTACTTTTTAAAACGCTGCGTTATATAAACATTATAACAAGCCGTCGGTCTTCATGCCGTTCAGGAGCTTTGATTAAAGTACATGGAACACATTTGTTCCAAGAGTTGCCGACTGGCGTTGATTTGTAACTGTTGATTTAACTGATGTTGACATTTCTCGTCGACTGAACTGTTTGTTTCAAAAAGACACAGACATCTATTGTATTATTTTAGTTTTAAAAAGATGTGAACGCAGTGTCACTGTACGTACAGCTGGAGAATCTGAGTTTGAGTTTGGCGGGGTTGT
>Ga0224511_10004017_pt1 | contig 10929 bp, 7 predicted proteins | sample SF_May12_sed_USG_2_FD_169988 | JGI IMG/M metagenome (GOLD analysis project Ga0224511, IMG submission 169988) | Sediment microbial communities from San Francisco Bay, California, United States - SF_May12_sed_USGS_8_1 | ecosystem: Environmental > Aquatic > Marine > Sediment | place: USA...
GTACGTTGAATTCTGTACAGTACGGTGAAATTTTACTTTCATAATTTCATATTTTAAGTTACTTTTTGTTAATATGATAAATTAATATTTCTAATTATGATTATTTAATATTTTTAAAGGAAAGATAGTATATTTTGAGGAGATAAGTCCAGAATAAAAATATAATTAAAAAAAACTATCCGCCTGTATTTGGGCGAAAAACCTTGCTGGTGGCAGTGATATAATGTACTGTCAAGGGAAGTAATCACTGCGGGGAGTTTGAGCCATACCCACAGCCGAATCGGCATACCTACACCAAATCGGGCAGACTATTCCAGGCATGAGGTTGCACACACAGCACAGAGCACTAGCGAGGTGTGGATATATTAACCTAAAATCAAACAGTAGTAAGTTCCAACAAGAACGTTTACGAACTTCTACAATGCAGTAGGACAAGGGTACCCCATAACTGCATCAACTAGCGCAGATTCCGTAAGTGCACGAGATTAAGTATGCTACGAGGTGGGGGTGGATACGTTAACAATAACATTGAACGGCCTTAAATCAAACGGTAATTAGTGATCTCATTAGTTCTAACGATAACGTTCGAGAACTATCATGATACAGTGGGCCAAAGATAATCACGCACGAGCATGAAACGTTTTTATTTATGAACAAAACGTCTTTCTTCTCTGTATGTAACAACACAATAGCAAATAAATAATACATTGTATGTGGAATTGTGGATTGTATCACGCACTGACCGCTATGTCCAACATTGGCAACGTACGTGTTATGAGCGATAAATTCTACTTATTTTGTATCAATGGTACCTATAAACCTGAACGGGTTCTGTAATGTACAACCCTGATCTACCGGTAAGTTTTTTTGTTATTTTTGCTCACGATGTTTCATTGCCTCTAGTGCGTGGTCAGGCAGGGGTGGCGGTGGATATGATGGTGAAGGGGGTATTATGCGATCGCGTTTTATGACATCATTTCCGTTAACATCTTCTTGGACGTAATTGACAGGCATTTGCTGTTTGTCAGATGACTTTCTTCGGATAGGACAATTTGTTGATACGTTTGGACTCACAGTTTTGTCTTTAACATTTTGCAACACAGTATCCCCTCCATGCATTTGGTTTAAAACATTTCTAGCGGGCTCATATTTGATTCTTATTTGATTAAGAGTTCCTCTTTGGAAGGTAACTTTGTCATCATATCCAACGTCGTCTTCTCCTGATGAAGAACTATCAACATAAAATATAGACCCTGGCTGCGAGGAAGTTTCTTTCGTTGTTTTGCCGATGTTTGCCAAGGGAGCGAATTTCTTTCGTCTTTTGAATCGATCTTTTGCTCCACATTGAATTATCTCGCCTGATTTGAGCTCTTTTAGCTGAAATAACAAAAATATACAATTATGATTAAAGTTTTATGTTGTAGGACAGACATACATGGTTACTAAGATAGATACCAAATTAGTTTACTAGCCAACTAGTTATTATAAAGTTATTACAATGTATTGAGCTTGATTACCATACAGCTTCATGCATGCATATTTATGTTGTTTATACCTTTTTGGAATAGTCAAACGATTTCTCATTGTCGTCCGCATCGACTGCAAACACGACGTTCGCCTTCTGTATTTTGGAAGTTTTCGGTGACGTCAGAACTTTTGTGAGACCAGAGGGCGGTTTGAAGACGTGATCAAACGGGATGGTCAAAGGTTCCGCATCGGAATTGGCCTGTGGAAAACACAAAACTGTATTTAAAAATGGAAAGCACTTTACCGTTTTCAACAAGTTGTTGCTCCTGAAAGGTTATTTAAGCAGTTTTCATAAAAAGAATATTGGCGATTTTGCATTATTGTTTGGAAAAACATTTCGGTATTGCATTGGTAAATTCAAGAAAATAGCACATCTATATACCTGTATAGCGTCAAGTGTCGCCTGAATACGTCGTTTCTGGACGCCGTCTGCGTCCGTTAGCGCCTCGTGCAGCAGACGACAACACGTTGTCGTGTCCCTGTCAAAGAGGTGGACCAACGCCAAGTTGTGTAACACCTGTGGCAAATGATTGTTGATATTTAAAAAATAAATACCCGGTAATAAGGGTCTTTAGAGACAGTTGAGTTTGCGAAAAAAATGAGTTTAAAATTATTTTTTTAAATAACTACCCGTATGTCGGTAATCGAGAAAGAAAAGTTACGAAAACTGTGAATAGCTTAACATAATAGGAAATGCCCACAAAACTGTTTCGCATCTATAAATTGTTTGTTAGCGAAGTCAGCATTAAGTTTTATTTGTGAAAAGAATTAACACTTTTTTGTTATCTGTTTATCAACTCGGACTTTAGAAGTAAGTTGTAATTTTAAAAATTCGGAAAAAATGTGTACACACGGGTCATAGTTATGCCAAAAAATACATACACAAATGAAATAAACAAATGTAATGTTCGGACATTTTGCAAGTATGTTTCCTTTATCCAGGAAAATTGTTATTCTGTAGTGTCGGCTGGTAATGGAAACTAAACGTAGACTCAAATTAAAACCTTATCAAGTATGTACCCGGTACCTGACATTTCGAGAGGCAGACGGCCAGTCCGAGGGGTCGGTAGTCAATGCACGTGTTCCCTCGGAGAAGCTGGAACGCCGAGTCCAGATCCGTGTGGGCGCGCAGGATACTGTTGAGAGGACGACGCGAATTTAGCAAATTCATATTTTTAAATTAATTGTAAAAGAATGCAGTAAATCTGGATTTTTTAATTACATTAATTATTTAAAAAAAATAACATAAGTAAAAAAATGCCTTCTTGTAATAAAAAGGATTTTTCTTTATGTACATAGACACGAATAACTACTATTTAATGGAAGAAGAAGAAAGCCTTACCTTTTGGTTTGCAGGAACGTGGTTCCCCTCTGGAAGTACGCGATGGCCAGAAGCTGGTCAGTTTCGATGGCTGCTGACAGGTGCTGAAATAATCGTTAAAATAAAGCCGTGAACATAAAATGTAGTTGCACTTTTAAAAAATGACGTCAAACATATTGAAATATAAAAAGAATATGAAATTAAGAGACAGACAGACAGACAAAATGGCCGACGTCATCTATACTATATTCGTCAAAGTATTTAATTGTTATACGTTTTTTAAAGAAAGAAAGAAAGAAAGAAAGAAAGAAAGAAAGAAAGAAAGAAAGAAAGAAAGAAAGAAAGAAAGAAAGAAAAGAAAGAAAGAAAGAAAGAAAGAACAAAGTTTATTTAGAATGAAGCATATACATGCAGCTTGTATTCGTAAACATAGTATTATAATAATTATAATATGAATAAAGCACTTGGTAATTTAAAACAATAAGTGTGGTGTTAGAAAATGTTTTAACAGTACTATGGGTTGTAATTATACAAAGACAACACATACACAATTATCACACACTCTTTGAAGCATTTTCCTAAATTTTGGCTCACATGTTTATCTCACTGAGACTATGTGCAAAAGGCAAGAGTCAGCCATTTTGGCGCAATGTCAAGGTCACACTATTTAAACCTTTGGAGGATTATTTGTCATACTTGGTGACTTTGGGTATAGTTTGAAGAACTTAAACATACAGCTGGTGACTGTGGATTTGTGCAGTTAGTCCATAAGCCAACACATAAACTTGGATTATCACTAAGTCTTGATCCTGACAGGACATAATTTGGTCATAAATGGTTTTCTTTCACTGCAATGCTTGTTTCCTTTTGGGTGTTTTACATTATTATTTAGATGACTTGTTTTATTTCTCAAAGTATATTAACTTTGATTTCATAGAATATTTTTGTTAACCAAAGAAGACTCGATGTTTGCCCTTTTCCTGTGGCTCCTTCTGTTCATTCGGCACATGAATTGCCTTTGAAACAATTAAGAAAAACAACAAACATACACTTCTTTGTGAACAACAAGAGTTCGGGTTATACCGGAAGGAGACTTCTGTATTGCTTGCGATACTATCAAATGCATGTTATACAATAATGGAAACAATATTGTTTTCATCTTATATCGAAATAATTTTATGATATCAGGTTTTAAATGACACTACTAGTTTTTAAAATATTAACCCTTAAAGTGTGCTGAGAAAATATGTCACGCTATGTTTGTGCATGTAACATTTAAGTTTATACGTTTAAACAAAATATTAATGCATCTTTTGGCAAGAATTCGTTATCACATATTTAACAAATACAAAACTAAAAGAAAATACAATGTATAATTAAACATGGCAAGACTGAACAACATTCCGTACAATGTGGATTTACAAGTGTATCGTACAGTGAGGAGTGATACCGGAAGTGATTTTCCTGTGTATGCAGACCAAATTACACAACAATTATTGCATACATGAATGGAAGAAGAAAAAAATTTAATTGTTGTTTTTAACACTGGTTAATAACAATATTTGCCTGTTAGTGTTAGCAACACCGTAAAACAATACAATAATCAACATTATTACTAATACATCCCTATACTATCGATAGTTCAGATTCCATTTTTATAAAAAGGAAATGATAATTTGTGTAACTGATAAAGCTCTATGAACTCCTCTGTCTATAGGCCTATTCCGCAGATTTGTGCAAAAAGTTACCTGAATCGCAGTTTCCATCTGTCCAAGTCGAACGCAAGCACACGCCATGTTGTAACGCAAATGCGCAGACGGGTTTTCGATCATGCCATATGACGTCAACGCTTCCTCGTGGCGGTCCGCATTTTGTGACGTCATAGCCTCGCTCCACAATTGGAGCGTCTTCTTCATAGTTCTACGCCAGGGATATCGTGGTACACCGAAAGCAACCGACGCCCTGTATTTTACAGTATATTCGTCAAATACACTAAAATGTGGCATGACCATGTTGAAGATCAGTTCCTATTAAAAATCAATCCTTATTGAACAGCAACATCTAATATCATAGTTTTAATGCAAACTACATGTATGTTCAACATTTAGTTAACTGCTACTTGTACCGTGCCATCAGCACAAACGATCAAGTGGTCTCGAGTATGCGCTATTTATTCGCGAGTGTACATGTATATATAAACATGGTAAACGCTCAGAAGTGCTTGAACCACCAATAACGAAGACAAGAATATTTAAACAATGACATGCATTACATTAAACAACTGTTTTGGTATGACGCGAACATTATATTTATAGTGTTCCACACATCATTTTACCCAAGTACTTTGAATAACATCCACACAGAAATATCTTTGGATAAGGACATAGTCAATTTTTTTTGACAAATTATGTACTGGTAATCAAATATAAAGTTTGCTAGAATAAGTGCATTCTTATTTTTATCAGGGTTTGGTCAACTCCGTATTTCTGCGTACCCGCATCTTGTTAGAACCTAAGACAACGAGTGAACATATATATTTATATTGTGACAAATCGTATAACATCAAGGATTTTTGGTGAATGTTGGTGTAAGTTAAAAAAAAATTACGAGTGATCATCTAGGAAGCAATTTTTTTCGAGTGGGGAAGCTACGAGTGAAAATGTGTTTTTTATGATCACTATAGTGAAATGAATTTCCAACTTACACCAACATTTCAACTTTTTTTGCAAATAAATCCAAAACCGATTAGGCGCGGGAAACAATTACGCCCAGCTTTATTAACGTTATGTTGTGTTTATTGAAAGGTGCTGAGATCATTACAGTTATATTGTTACCTGTAGTGAACAATATAGACGAACAATGGAATATAAAGTTTTAAGCATAAAAGAAAACATAATTTTGCATATCACAAAACAACATGGTTTGGCTGCTGACTGCACTTTTCCAATGCTATAAAAGTTTTTCAGCAAAATATGGTATGCATTTTTGTCCACTTGTTGTACTGAGTACAATAATGAAAGGAAATTACAAATCTAGTTGGTTAAAGTTAAAAAACGGAATACGAAACAACAGCACTAATAAAATTGTTTTATTCATTATCAGTCATAATAATAATAACAAAAATAAAACACTCCACATTGTCGCAGAATTTGAGAAATGTTAAAAAATATAACTAACAATAATTTGCTTATGCGCCCTTATATCGTATAAATCTGCTGTTAGCTACATATAACCATTGGTTTATTTTTAACTTCAATCATGATGTGTCGGATACCCTCGAGTAATTTTTCTATTGTGGCAAAACTCATTTATAAATGTTCTAAAAAATGTTCTGTTTTACGAACCCATACATTCCTCGCTATAGTTGCACAGCTCAATGCTTTTATATGGAAGAAAGGAAGGAAAGGAAATCGTGTGTAGTTCCAGCAAAGACTATTATTATCTAGAGATTTTGTTATAGTCAATATTCGTATTTAGTCCTGTTTACGGTTTAAATTTTCATAATGTTGACATTAAAAACAAGGTCATAATTGATGCAATGAAAGCCTCCATGAAAGCGAAAGTTGACGCTTTATTTTGCACGTATGAGTATATGGCCCGAATACAAGATCACTAAGAGTTAGAGAAACTTTTATTAAAAACATTTTTTTTATTAAAAAGGGTCGAAGTAAAAACCTTGTTTCGTTAAATTAAAATTCCATGACCCATGTGAAGTATCGATACTTATACATTTTCTTTTAGTTGAAAATGAAATAAAAATATATCTGAACAAAAATACAGACATTTACCAATTTAACAAAACAGACAAAAATCCTACCGATGGTTTATTTCCTGTTTACTTGGAATCAAAATGTCTACACCACTTTAACCTGACATAAAAGCATGCATACGTTACCAGCTCTGTATTGAATTGAAGAACTGCGCTTTATTCGTGTATGGTATTTGTTTGTTTCAACAAAGGGTAGTCAGATAAGAAGAGATTGCATTTTTCCCTATTGCGCCACATTACCCACTATTCACAAGGAAGCAGATCTTTGTACCAACTAAGGCCATGCCAAATTGGATTTCTGTTAAGCGTCCGCGTGCGCGTAGGTTTTAGAGTCCTCAATCCAATAAAAAAACAACAAATTTGTTGATGACATTTTCTTAAATAATTCCGAGGTTCCGCGATTCAGAAAAAATGTAACTATACTATAATTAAAACTATAAACACTCATGTAATACCAAGGTCTTATATATGTGAATACTAGCTAGTATGGGCATGTTGACATTACATGTACTTACTTTAGTTGATAGTTTGCAACAAAGAGTATTTTGTCTCAAGTGTGCTATTTATATAGAGGATATTTCACTGTAGTGAAAAATATAGACGAACAGTGGAATATAAGTTTATTCCACCGTAAAGCATAAAAGAAATACTGTTTAATTCTACTATGACGTTAATACCAGTATAGTAAAGTTCATGTTATGGTTCATGGTACATGCCAGTGTTATTATTATACATGATTGTATACCATGTACTGTCCATATACATGGACAGTAATAGTCCACATTGTATGGAAGTATTTATAAGTATTCTCACTATAATTTTCATCGCTGTGTCATTAATACAATATATATTTTTTGTGAAAAAATACATTTTATATTACACCATATGTTTTAGGTCATGTTAAAAGTAGTCATTTCATAGGTAATTTCATTATTATGATGATGTTTTTTTCTATTAAATATATATATATAATGCATTGTTTTTGTCGTAAAAATATTGTTTATTCGTTTTCGGGTTGTGTGTTTTTGTGAATAGGTACCTAGGTTTGTCAAACTTGAGTTGACGCTTAACAAAATTCCAATTTGGCATGGCCTAAACTAAACACAATACCAGTGTCTACAATTTTTAAGGTGCGAGTCCTTCTACTTTCGGTTAACCAGCCAATGCTATGATTGTTTTACATTTAATTATATTTCTAGATTGTTTATTGAATATATAAAGGCTTTCATTTTAATACTTAAAAATGATCGAAAAGTATGCATTTATTGCACTTTAGTTTGAACATGTAATCAACAGCAAGTAGTGTATTATTAAATTATAACGGCCACATCCAGCATTGTTGTGTAAGATCTATAAGTGCTAATTAATGAGTGTTATATGATAATAATCTATTAATATAATATATTAACAGCTTAAAAATAGTGATTTATTATTTCACTATTTGATGTTGTAGGCCACATATTTCTGACAGTACTAGCACCTTAACTTACATCAATAAAGCGTTTTAACTCAAATATTATTTACACAAGTGTTCTGTTTGAACTAATAAAAATGTACATGCTCACATCTCTATTCATGTTTTATTCAATATCCTGCACTCTGGTTAGCCGACTGTTCAAAATTATTTTTGTTAGTTAGTTACCTTAACTGGAGTGTCATTTGGCATTGAAGCCTTCCATGTGTTCTCCATGTGGGAGGACGCTCTACAATTTTACGTATCTTTAACCATTCTCGTCTAATTTTATACGTCTACAAATGCCAATGTCAACAGTTTATAGCTGTTCAGAGGAAGGTTTAAACACGCTCGGTGTCCGTCTCTTCCGTGACAAACCCGCCAGGACCATACTTGTCGTATGTATTGTGATGACCGTCACAGTGGTCCGAGGCAGATGTAGAATCGTGTTGCTGTTCATTAGTCACATTAGTCACATATCAATCTGACCACCATGGCACAACAATAAAATTAGAAGTAAAACATGATGCGTCATGGTAAAGGACCATCACACCAGATTCCGTTGACTTATTTTCTGCATTCGTGATGCAGTTAAATACAATGTATGTGATTTATTTAATTTAAAGATTATCATCAACAATGCACAACACAGGTGCAACGATAAAGCAACGATAAAGCGGTTAGTAATAAACTACTCCAAGCTGGGTCCGATAGCGCTATTGGTAAGAACGGTGGTCTTGCAATCCAGGGGCCCTGAGTTTAAAACCAGTCTGGTGAGATTTAGTCATTTCCACAGCCGTTTCGGCATACCTACATCAAAACGGGCAGATTCCTTTACAGGCACGATGTTGCACACACGGCACTGCTAGCGCCTGTGGTTGGTATGCTTTGAGAAGGTGTGGATATGTTAATTGAAAACGGCCTCAAATCAAACAGTAGTAAGATCTAATAAGACCGTTCAAGAATAACCATGAGGCTGAAGGCCAATGATCATGACACACACAATAGCATGACACGGGTTATACACGAAACGTAATAGGTAATTTTATAAGTGTTTATTGATGTACAAAACGTATTTCTCCGCAGTATGTAACAACAACAATTACAAAAACAACAACAACATCATGTCAAAATCCAAAATAAATAAATAATAATAATAAATAACAAGTATGAGAATTGTAAATACGCATTGACCGTTATGTCCAGCATTGGCAACGCACGTGACATGAGCAAAATCCAAAATATGGAAATACTTTATTTGTATCAATCGAAGCTATAAACCTGAGAATAACTGTAAAGTACACACCCAGTCTACCGATATATAGATCTTTTTAAGTATTTGTTTTTATTTTTGTTCAATATTGATTTTTAATTGCCTCCAGTACGTGGTCAGGCAGGGGTGGCGGTGGATATGATGGTGGAGGGGGTATAACGCGCTCGCGTTTTATGACGTCATTTCCGTTAACATCTTCTTGGACGTAGATCACAGGAATCTTTTGTTCTTGTTCGTCAGATGACTTTTTTCGAGAATTTGTTGGAGCGTTTGGGCTCATCGTTTTGTCGTTTACATTTTGCAACACAATTTCACAACCGTGCATTTGTTTTGAAACAATCATAGCGGGCACCCCTTTGATCCCTGTTCGAGAAAGTGTTCCTCTTTGGAAGGTAAATTTTTCATCATAACTCAAGTCGTCTTCCTCTGATGAAAAACTATCAAAAGAAAAGGTAGACCCGAGCGATTTCGAAAACTCGTTTTCATTTTTGAATTGAAATTGCGTCAAACTTTCGCTAGATCGTGATTTCGTCGGCGATTTCCCGCGCTTTTTCATTATCAGTTTTCTGATTCCAGCCAGTGGACTCATTCTTAATTTGTCCCTGTTTTCTTTGAACATAGGAATGTCCTCGACGTCACCCGTCGACTTACTACGACTTATTTCCGGAATCTGTAACCGCCAGTTGACGTCATCGAAGTATTTCTTTGCGCCTCTGAAGTTAACAACCTCATTAGCGTCACCGGCTTCCGCGTCGAACAAAAACGGCATACTGGAAGATCTACTCTTTGGTAGCGGCTGTGTTTCTTCCGTAGATTTGCCGGTGGTTGCCAAGGGAGCGAATTTCTTTCGTCTTTTGAATCTATCCTTTGCTCCACATTTAATTACCTCGCCAGATTTGAGTTCTTTTATCTGAAATAACAAAAAAAAAACAATATAAATATCATAACTATTATAATATGTTGTATGGCAGACATGCATGGTTCCTTTGATAATTACCAAATTTAATAACTAACATAATTTCATCTTGATTACTTTACAACTACATGTTTAATAATGTTGTTTCGTCTCGTAACGTGTTTCTTCTCCTTCTATCATTGCGTTACTAGTACACTATAACATTTTCTTAAAAACAAAACCAAGTTACAAATGATTTTTACCTTTTTAGAAAAGTCAAACGATTTTTCCTTGCCATCCGCATCGGCTGCGTGCACAACATTCGCCTTTTGTATCTTTGGAGTCTTCGGTGACGTTAGAACAGATGTGACGTCAGATGGTGGTTTGAAGATGCGATCATAAGGGATGGTCATTGGTTCCGTATCTGAATTTGCCTGTGAAAAATAAAAACTTAATTAAAAATGGAAAGCACTTTACCAATTTCTATAGGTTGCTCCATAAATTATACTTAGGTATGCCAGTCTAGTTTTCGTAAAAGAATATTGGCGATTTTGCTTTAGGGCTTGGGGGAGCTTTTCCGTATTACATTAGACCCAAGTAGGAATTCATAACAAAGTTTGTTATAGCATGTAAGCAAATACAACATACCAGAAAGAACCTACCTGTACAGCGTCAAGTGTCGCCTGGATAC
>Ga0224511_10004018_pt1 | contig 10928 bp, 9 predicted proteins | sample SF_May12_sed_USG_2_FD_169988 | JGI IMG/M metagenome (GOLD analysis project Ga0224511, IMG submission 169988) | Sediment microbial communities from San Francisco Bay, California, United States - SF_May12_sed_USGS_8_1 | ecosystem: Environmental > Aquatic > Marine > Sediment | place: USA...
ATTTAACATTGATTTGAGTGAGTTCAGAGTAATGGATCACCCCAAATACTGTGAAATCATTTTTGTTCATTGGACATCAAATTTTGTATATATCGTGGGTAGGGCATTTTACTTTAAAAGTAATATTGAGTATGATATGTAATCCACAAGTTGTCCACGAATTTGTCCATCGTCGTCACATTGCGAAATTTTGTACCCATGAAATTTAATTATTTCACAGTAAATCAATGAATTATTCAGAAACATTTGAGATACCTTTGATAATATATTAAGTTTAAAGATTAATGATAAAGTTTAAAAACCAATTTGTTGAAAAAGTGATGCCTTAATTAATACACAAAATCACCCCAAAACCTTACTCGTAGTTCTGCATTTCAATGGTATAATGCCTTGTTCTGATATTTCAAAGGTACAAAGATGGGGTCAAGATCGAGGGCAATGATGGGGACTACATTCGCGTCATTGACGGAGAAAATCTCCGGATCCTCGGCCTGACGTTTTCTGACTCCGGCTACTACCAGTGTTTTGCTGAGAACGCTGTAGGCAGCATTCAGTCCACCATGCAGCTGAAAGTCGTCCAACAGAGTGAGTTTGTTTTTGTACTGAAGTTTTAAAAATGGACAGTTCCACAACTGTCAATCATGATCATTTATAACTGTACATGGTCAATTTTAATCCAATATATTAGGATTGTATTGTCAGCTGACAATCTGACCTAGAAAATACAAAAGAAAGCATACTTCCTGTTTGTGATAAACCTTATCACAAGATCAAAGAAAATATGCCGCTTGGGGAGGAGCTTGAAAAATTGTGGAACTACATGTATCCATTGGCGTTAAAATCTACAACAATATAGTAGATTGTTTTAGGAATCATCTCTGCATAGATCCATTGATGACCATCACTTTTTCAACAAATTGGTTTTTAAACTTTTTTAAACAAATTTTTTAATTGATAGATCCATAACCCTAACTGTTAGTTTGAATAACAATAGATTTAACCACAAACAATGCCATGTGCACTATTGTAAGCCAATACCTTGTGGTGAAAAATTTACGGTAATCTTTTGTTCAGATGAACAGATTATAATAAGATGATTAAAAAATTTGTCCATTTAAATTGGTGCATATTTTTTGGGCATTTATAATGCTAAGATGATTATTTATAGAGTCTACTATACATGCAAAAAGTGTTTCAACGTTTAATCTCTAGAAATGTTTTCTTTGGTTTATGTAAACTCTGATATATTAAAACAGTTTAATCTCTGTCAGCTTTTTCTATTTTCATCATTTTGTCTTTATAAAATATGACATTATGACTGTTGTTACAATTTATTATTCAATGGCATGTTTGTTGTTTAATGATCTTTCTGGTTTTGTTTTAAAAAGTTAATTTTAAACTACATAACCAAGATAGTTAAAAGCTAAGTTAATACAACATCTACATATATTTAGTCTCGTAAATAAATTATTATTTGATAGTTTTTGTCAAGTGTTGTAACTATTTAAATTTGAAGTTTTTCTAGTGCTGTTGTGTTTGGAGTGCACCCTTTCCTGTAATCTTTTTTCATGCATGGCTTTGTTACTGTAAGGCCAAAAAAAGATCTTCTGTTTCTCAGGCACTGGCACATTCGTTTTTTACCCCCGCTTCAAAATTTGTATTCAAAGAATTGTGCCTATATTTTGTCAAACTAAATTTTGTTTAAAAAAAATCTGACGTAAAAAAAATATCACCCCGCTCGCATTCGTTTTAAAAAAAAGTGTATGAGAAACAGAAGATCAATTGTGTTTGGCCTTATTGCATGATAGTTTTTGAGTATCAATGTATGTGCCATTAACCTGTTTTCAATTATTGTGCTTATTATTTCTTTGAGTTTATTTCTGCTTTCAGTTCATTTTCGTTTTTCTTTGGGTTCTTTTCAGATTCTCCCCTTCCCATAAGTCCCAGTACTCCATCAATATATTATCACGTCCATCGTTCAGGGGCCTACAGTGCGACAAACCCGCAGGATCTTCCGTCCCAGCCGACCTTGTTGACTGCTGCAATCGTCTCGTATCGGTACATTACGCTGACGTGGTCGGAACCGGAGAGAAAGGGGACGTCTGAGATTGTGGCTTACATGATCCGCTGGAAAGAGAGTAATTCTGACAGGTAGGTTTGAGATCAAAGAGGTTTAACATCAAGTGGGGTCCTAGTGTAGCAATGAGGCATATTGTTTACACAAGATTTAAGCTTTCTTCTCAATACTACATAATATTTTTATCCACATTTGTCAAAGTAGCTGCTAGTCCTTAGATGTGTTTATGACTGGAACATGCATTTTACTTGTTCTGTTTTTTTTTTTAACTATGGTCATATAGAGGCATAAATTGTGTAAGATTGACCATAATACAATACAATTCTATAACCTTATTGCTCAATATTATGAAAAAATATAAAAAACAACATTGATCTGATTTCCAGGGAGCGTGTGACCAACACGAGCCAGCACGAAGTGAACGTCTTGCACCTGAAGCCCAACACTGACTACACGTTCTGGGTGACCGCCTTCAACCGCTATGGCGGGAGCCTGGTGCCCGCACAAATCACCGTGAAAACAGAGGAGGAAGGTGAGACGGTGTTCAGATTATTTACTGTTTTGTAGAAAAATTATTAAGTTAATGGACTCTTTCCTACTTTTCTTTTTTGTAGAAAATTTATTAGGTTTAATGCAGTTGATACTGCAGTCACGACAAAGTTTATGGATTTTTTCCTATCTTTTCATGGAAACGGAGGAGGAAGTAGGTATGATGGTGCACTTGTAATTTTTCTTGGTCATAGCTTATAGTGGATTTCCTAGATAATCTTAATGATTTGTTTTACAGTAAATAAAACTAATTTTTAATTAACCGAGTGTGAGGCTTTTTGTTTCTCTTCACAGCAAATATTCTATTCTTATGCATAACATTTTGTGATTTTCCTGAATTTTCTTTTACTGTTATAGTAAAATGCATTCCTGTATAACATACACAATTTTATTCTCATTTCTAAAGAATAAAAGTACCTCTTACACTTTTCACCTCTTTTCACCAGGTTTCAAGGTAGCCACGTTACATTTCAAACATTTTACAAAACTCCATTTAACATGATTTCAATGTCGTCATTACAGATGATGTGCCGTCGGAGCCACGTAACATTGAGGTCATTCCCGTGTCTCCCACCAGTGTCAAGGTCAGCTGGGAGACGCCCACTCAGACCAAAGGGAGGCTACTTAACTACGCCCTGTTCTACTATGTGGATGGGGCGGTCTCAGAAGACAAGGAAGTTAGTAGTTACTTTGATTTACATAATTATTCACTTTAGTTTCTTAAATAAGTCTTTTCTTGCTACATTAATTACATTACTTTAATTGTTACTTGAATGAATCCTTAAAGAAACAATTATGTGGATGGAGATGTTTCTGACGACAAGGCAGTCAGTAGTTACCAACATTACTTACCGTATTTAATGAATCATCTACTTTATAATATCCAACAATAACGCAGGAATTTACGTTACACAATAACATACAACGTCATTTGGGCCACTCAGATGACTGAATCTTTTAAGTATCAGTGGTTACCGCACTTGCAATATTTGATGTAACGAGCTTTCCCGCCATTTTGTCCGGCATCAGACGTGATTTCAAGTTCTGTTGATACGTTTATTTATTTACCATTGAAGCTTCAGTATTCTGATTGGCTCGAATGACACTGTGCATTATGACACAACGTAATTTCCCGCCTTTAATCCGACCAAACATCATTTCCGAAGTTGTCGATACTTGCATTAATGATCATGTAATATTGCAGGTGCAGGTGGACAGCTCCAAGACAGAGTACACGTTCACAGGTCTCCAGGAGTTCATGATGTACACGTTCCGTGTCGTCGCTAACAACACCAACGGTGCGGGGGTCTCGTCGCCGGAGGTGTCAGCGCGGACGTTCTCCGACGCACCTTCTGATGTGCCGCAGAACTTCACACTGGAAACAGCTAGCTCTACTGTAAGTTTTTTGTTGGTCAAAAGTCTCTGTCCAGCGTCAAATAGTGGTGTCATCCTTGTCTTGTAGACACAAACCTAGTTGTTAACAGTAAATTATTGTCTGCAGATAATAAATATATAACAAGACAGATATTTTTTGGTTGCATTAATGCCATCAAGATTGCATAACAAATAAATAAAAAGTGTTTTTAAAGGTAATGAAATTAGAGAATAGTAATAAGCATTAGGGTTTCGATTTACTTGACATCTACTCTGTGTATGTCATTGTCTGACTATGTACAGTATTTTGCTAAATAAACATGTTTAAACAAAATGGTGGCCTGTTACAGAGCCTGGTTGTGAGATGGCAGGCTCCTCCCTTGGAGCACCAGAACGGCAAGATCACGGGCTACAAGATCCGCTACAAGAAGAAGAACGCCAAACAGGGGTCCACTGTCACCACAGCTGGTAACATACTCATTTACAATGCTGCAAAAATACTCCGAACTGAGTTCCTTTTTACCTAAACCAAATAACTGGGTACTGTTTCACTGACATTTCCATTAAAGTATTTTAAGAGCGGCAGCCATATGTACGCTATCTAAAAAGTTATGGACAGTCTGTGCTTGCCTAAACTTATGAAAAGTTGCATCAGTTGTCTTATGGTGAAACGCTCTTTTTCCATAACTTAAAGTTGCCTAAAAGTTTGCGTAAATCCAAACTTAAGTATACTTTAGTAGGTTAGTGAAACGGCCCCTGATTTATAAATTCTGTTACACTTGGCCTAGAGGCATTTGTTTGTAATAAAGCTTCTTATTGGTTGTTTTGAATTGTAATTGTTGATTGGTTAGTTAATGGAATTTGTTGTTTCAGGTGACCGGGTTCTGTATGCGCTGACAGATCTGAAGAAAGACACGCAGTACCAGGTCCGAATCTCGGCACAGACGGTCAATGGTAGCGGTCCACCAACTGAATGGCTGTATGGCAAGACGTATGCTGATGATCTTGATGGTGGGTGAAAAAAAAAAGGTTCTAAAAATGTTGGCATTGAGTCTGAAATGAGTCTGAACATGACTATCTCAATGCTGATGATCTAGATAGTCTGCTGTACATAAGGGGACAGAAAATAATGTCATCGTTATGCTGTGCTATATTATACACACAGACAGAATGCAGGCTGTAGTAAAAATAGTAAGACTTCTTAGGAACAGTGATTACGTTAAAATTTAAGAGGTGAAGAACTGCATTTAAGTTTACATTGTACCACCTGGAAAAAGTGAAAGAAGTTGCATTTTCCCCCTTTTTGTTTCAGAGTCATTTGTGCCGGAAATGCCGGACCGTCTTGTAGTGCGCCCAGGCACCACTTCCCTAATGGTACAATGGGTCCCCAACCGTCGCTCCAAGTACCTGGTGCGAGGCTACTACCTGGGGTATGGGAAAGGCATCCCGGATGTTTACCGACAGCTGTTTGACGCCAATACCTTCTTCTACACCATCGAGAATCTACGTAAGTCAAGTTTTTTTTCTGTAGTATTTCTTGATATTTACATTGCATATGTAAAAGAAAGAAGAATATGTAAGAAAATGATTGCATTCAAAAGCATAGTGACACAATGCCATGCACAGTAGATGGTGCCCCAAAAGACCAAATTTGTTCTTATGATAGTGTTGTACTATTGTATTTGATATCAAATAAATACAGTTTAAACCAAGATCAAATTTAGACCACCACACAAATTCGGAATTCACAGTATAATTTTTTATGGAGATTGACTTGTACACCTACATGTCTGTTGTACAGAGGCAGCATCAGAGTATGTGGTGTCCATCAGAGGTTTCAACCACGCTGGAGAGGGGCAGCCCAGATACGAGACCGTCTTCACTCTAGAGGAAACAGGTACTCTCAATGATACAAATTCATTTGAATATGTGGAGCACTTGTTTATTATGGGAGACAGCTGAGATAGGAGACTGTCTTTATTTAATAAGAAAAAAATACATGTACTGTCAGATAATGGCAACATTTTTAGGCACTTATAGTTTTTGTTAAAGACTTTACAAAGATTTAAGTCTGGATAGGCTGATATTTTATTTCATAGACATGGCAAACTTTCAAAGAAGATTTAAACTACTTTTCGTCTAATAAAAAAAAACAAATTCATATTTTCTACCACAGCGGAAGAGCCCATCACCCCAATGCTGCCACCTATTGGTCTCAAGGCCCTGGTGCTGTCGTCACAAACCATCGTGCTCACCTGGACGGACAACTCCCTGGGCAAGATACAGCGCATCACCGACAACAGATTCTACACCATAAGGTGGGTTGGTTACTTGGTCTGCATGGTTTACGTTAGCTTACAGTGACGAATGTACTGGCGAGATAGTAAACGGGTCGTTCAATTAACCTGTTCGCTTGGCGAACTGTGATTTGCTAACGTTCGTGTAAACACACTTACTGAATGCAAGGCTGTTACTCTTAGTCCAAGCCCTCGTTGTATGTAAAGTTTGACTTCACTTGTATGACATTTTTTTATCTATAGTTTTTAAAATAAGAAAACAAGATTTCTTGATACCTGCTTAGCTTAAAATTAGGTAAAAAGTGTTGAAAAGTAGAAATACTAAAAAATATGGAAACATTGTAATAAACCTGTAAATGTCAATTCTAGATATACGACCATACCAAGCAAGGGCCGTTACAAATATGACAACAGCACGGAGCTGGTTCACCACATCGAAGAACTGAAGCCGGACACCATGTATGAGTTTAGTGTGAAAGTGACCAAGGGCCGACGCAAGAGTAGCTGGTCAATGGCAGTGGCCAATAAAACACAAGAAGCAGGTAGGGATATATTTTTAATTTGATAATTTTAATACAACCCTTTTTATTTTGTTTGTTAGAATTTAGAGGATTAATTAAATGTTATTTCTTTAAATATGTCTGTCCAACTATCTTTTTCTTTTAACTGTCAAACTGTTGCTGCTGTTTTGAAAGAAAGAAATATACAACCCATTTGATGCACTAAGACATTCGAAAGTGTTTTAATGCACATGGTTATATTATATTCCTCAGCTCTTATATGAAGAGAAACACGAACAATTGTATGCAAATATGTGAAACAAAATAAATAAACCTCATAGAATGCTAAATTGTAAAATTGCAGCACCTAGCTCCATACCTCGAGACCTGACTGCCGTTCCTGTAGAAGGGAACCCTCTCGCTGTGACCTTGAACTGGCAACCTCCACAGAGACCTAATGGCCAGATCACAGGTAGGGGAGGCTACTTTCATAATAAGTATCAACACAGTGTTACTTCCCTTGACTAATATACATACTAATGGAACATGGGTAGGGGAGATTACTGTCAATATCAATCCCCAAGCAGGGTTACTTCCCTTGACAGTTATACTAACAAAACATGGGTAGGGGAGACTATTGTCCATATCAATCTCCAAGCTGGGTTACTCCCTGAACAATTACACTAGGGGAAGCAACTGTGTGCAAAAACTAATCATTATCGCCAAGCAGAGTAAGTTCCCTTGAGGGTTTGCAAAAAACTGCATAGAAGCAAAGGGGAAGTAATTCTGTAATGAGTTGATGTTTGAAGTTTGGAATTATATAACATGTATTAACCTAGAGAAGAAATATATGCATTAGATTTGCAGAGCGTCACATAATACATAACTGTAGTCAGCTTTTGCTCTACCAATATAATCTGCCTGTATGTAGCTTGCACAAGATTTATTTCATAAACATATCTAAATGTAAATCTCATGCCTTCTCGTAGAAGCGTTGTAGAAATGACATTTTCTTGCATAACAAAAGGCTTTTCTTGTAGAGATTTGTTTCTTGCTAGATATCACTGAAATCTAATTTGAATCTATGCGTTAGACTGTAGATAGTATGCTATAATAATATCACTAACATGCTTTTACATGCCTTTGGTCTACAGTGGAATTCCCGGTGGAAAGTAAATGATCTTAGTGTTAAATAAGTTTATTGTATTGTGTGTTATGTCTTGTACATTTTTAGGTACATTTTATTCTAGAACTTCAAATACTTTTTGACTTTTCTGTACTAAGTGTTAACTTAAATTTGTGAAAAGTTATGTTCCTTTAATTAAATGACTTAAAGCACTTTATGATAGGCAACAGAAGTAAAAACAAATTTCTTAATTATATTATTATTTATCTAATTAATATTATATACACACAAGGTACAGAAAAGTAAATTTTCATTTTTTTATGTGAATGCATTTCTAAATATAGACTTTTTAATTTATTTAATTAAGACAGTGTATTCAAAATTATACTTGGTAACAATACCATGTTTTGATTTAAAAAAAGGTTTCATTCTTTGGTTGGCAATCACAGTGTCGTAGTGTTGATTAGGTGTTTTTTTTATCTACTTTATGTCTTGACTTTATAATGCAACTTTTTGTGTTTTAGTGATGTTTTGTTTTGCAATGAATACTTTTCTGTATCCAATACATCCTGGATCAAGCCTTAAATAATGAAACACAATTATCTTCAATATCTTTTAAAATCAATTTGGCTTCATCAGACATTAAAACATAATTACACAGTTCTCGTTTTATCAATATCTCAGAACTTTGTGCCTAGACTTTCTGAAAGCTTGAACTTTAAAGTGTATTGGTTACCTGAAAATATTTTTAGTGATGTAAGACCTGTCATGTCATGTATAATACAGCTCAAGCTATGCATGGTTGTTTGTATGAGAATTTTGTCTCTCTTCATATTTCAGTGTTTTGTAAAATATTTTTGTCATTCCTTTTTCTTTTTTTTGACTTTGTAAAATTTATTTGATTTTAGAATTTTTTTAGATAAATGATTAGAATGAACTTACAATTCTTGTTTTAAAAAACATACATTCAGTGGGTCAGCCATTCCAGCAGGTTTTGTTTACACAAATCATAAAATCATAATTATATACATAATTCTAATTTAATACTACTATTGTATATAAAATATTACTATAAAATCCATTTTTCTCATCATATTAACATTATCATTATCTTTCATAACAATAACTAACCAAGTTGTCAAAGTAACAAGAGAGTTGTTGTCATGGTTACTCACACAGTGTGTTGTCATGGTAACTCACACACTGCATCACTATGGTTACAGGGTACCTGGTGTTCTACACGACGGACAACACCAAGCCTGACCTGGACTGGGCGGTGGAAGGTGTTCTAGGTGAAAAACTCTCCCTCACCATTACTGACCTGACCGCAGACACTACATACTACTTTAAGGTAAATGCTGGTAATAGACTTAATCCGTAACTGGTAATTGATGGGAAAACCCAGCTTAGCGAGAGGTACAAACAAAGATTAACCGTTATGTATGTCACATTCGACCAATAAAATGTTTATACGGCGTCCAATTAGTGATATGGTATGTGATTTTCAAAAGAATGAAATAGGCCACTTTTGTTTTTACCCGTATATAAACTGGGTTTTTCCATTAAATATCGAGTTCCGGATTACATCTATACTGTATGTGACAGAGTTGTATAAGGCTGCGATCAATCAGTACATGTGTGCATCTGTCCATTTGAAGTTCTCGTGGATGCAACTCTTCATCACAGCTGGGAATTTGGCGAAACTTTACAACAATGCTTGGCTTAATGACTTGTTGTGCATGAAAGTAGGAATTTGCTGTTACGTGTTCTGTTCAACAGTTATTGCCCTTTGATACTCCACTTGAAGGTCTAATTTTTAATTGGCCCTAAAGCATGACAATATTTCTATTGTTTGAGTTAATATTAAATTAAAGTAAAAAGTTGTACAATTTTGATGCAAATAACTATGCAGGATTGATCTATAACTCCCTACTATGTTGATGTCTAGGTTCAGGCCAGAAACAGTAAGGGATATGGTCCTATGAGCCCCACCAAGATCTACAAGACACCCAAAGGTAAGGTTGGAATATATCAATAAAAAGCATTGATAGGTTCATCTATTACTATAAAAACACAGTAAAACTGTAAAGTATTTTAGCAAGATCATAAATATTTTTCAACTGTTTCGTAACAAATGAAAAACAACTACATAACTTCAAAGCATTTTAAACAACTTAAGGCATTATTTTAAGTGATATTAAGCATTGACAAGTTTCCATATTGCATTTCTGTTGTATTCATTTCTAGCTTTTTTCCTTTTTTTGTTTAGTGTCCATGTATGCAGGTTTGCCAAACATAAACAACAAGGGAGCTAACCTGCCTGATGTGGATGTCAATGAAGGTATACTTACCTCCCTTTGAAAACATTTTTCATTTAAGATAAACAAATTATTAATGAATCTTTCATAATGATTTGTGATTTCTTTATTATTTTTAGAGATATTTTATAAGTTTAATTACTTTTATATCATTAATAACAGTTTTACAATAATGAGTTTTTTAATATCTTAAAAAATTGAACTCATACCTGTAAAATTTGATGCCTAGATGTACCTATATGTTATGCAAGCTATGCTACCTTAGGACCTATTAATTTTTTTATCTCTGATTTATTATGTAAATAACAAAAAACAAACAACACACACAGTATTTTGTCTTTTAAACAACTTTGCAAACTAAATTGTTTGACATTTTGTATTATATAAAATAAACATATTTGTTTTGAACTTCAGCCATCAAAGTTTTATGTTTCATTGTACTTGTGGTTTATACAGTTCAATATACCTTTACACAACAACAAATTAAGGATACTGTAAGTCCGCTTATAAGGAACTCATCGGGACCAGGAAAATATGTTCCTTATAACCGGTGTTCCCTATAAACGTATAGCGAACTAAAGAGGTGTTAAGATTTGGGAGTAAAAATCAGTTCCTTATAACCAGAAGTTCCTTATAAGCGGGTTCCTTATAAGCGGACTTTACTGTATAAATACCTTAAATTAAAAT
>Ga0224511_10004019_pt1 | contig 10928 bp, 8 predicted proteins | sample SF_May12_sed_USG_2_FD_169988 | JGI IMG/M metagenome (GOLD analysis project Ga0224511, IMG submission 169988) | Sediment microbial communities from San Francisco Bay, California, United States - SF_May12_sed_USGS_8_1 | ecosystem: Environmental > Aquatic > Marine > Sediment | place: USA...
TATGATGTAAAACATCCTATCTTCGATGTATTGTAACACAAGTATGGTAAGAGCATAGGATTCAAACAAGCCTGCTGTCTATATATACAACACATTCATGCATGGGGATCTTAGCTCACAAACCAGTGAATCAAGCCTTTTCAGACGGCTTCATTTCAAGGCTAATACATAGGGCTCAAGATAATTCTATAGATGACTCTATGGGTAAATTTATGGGTCACAACATGGACCACCCTATAGATAACTTCACGGGTAATCTTTATGTCACTCTATGGGTAAATATATGGGTAACTCCAGGGGTAATCTATGGGCAAATACATGGGTGACTCTATAGGTAAATATATGAATCACTCTATGGATAAAATAGGGTCGGAATAGCTGAGTTGGTAAGAGCCGGATTTGCAATCTATAGAATGCAGGTTTGCAAGCCGCTCACTTCAAATTCCTAGCGTGGAAAAACCACGGTAAAAATAATGGAGGTCCCAACCAGTGGACAATTATATAGGGTCAAGACCAATCCACAGTTGTCAAAGATCCGCCTTTCTCTTCTCGTTAGGAGTAGCCGAATTCTTGGCGGGTGGCGCGTAACAAATTGCTTGGGTTTACTGACTCTCCAATCAGGAACCTGAGAAAGCCAACGGTTAGTGCTGTCCGATGACACCATGACAAGCCAGGTCATGAAAAACCAGTCTGCGGGAATGATACCTATTACATTTACTATGGATAATTCTATGGGTAACTCCATATGTAGCTCTATGAATAACTCAATGGCTAGCTTTACCAATTACTGTATGGATAACTCAATGGATAGCTTTTACTGATTACTGCATGGATAACTCTGTGAATATCTTTATAGACAACTGCATGCTCAGCATTACCTCCTGAACCTGTTGATGTTGCCGTTCCAATTCCATGGCAATCTGGAGCTCCCGCTTCCTCTTTGATAGACGTCTGCTTTCCGAAGCCGTCTTGGCTCGAGCATCCAGTTCCTGTGTGAGAGTACCCTTGTTTACCAATACTGGATTATAATTGTTCTATTTAAAGCTGTGATTTGGTGATGGAATTGATCATTGAAAGCGCACATAATGCTCATCTGCTCGGAGGCGGCTGTGCATGTGGTATTGCTATTACTGGGTATGTGATTAGAATTACGATGATGATGATTTTAGAAATAACTAGGATATGATGTGTGTTTCTTTCATTTTATAGCCTTTCAGTTACTAATGACCCAAAGCATTTATTCACCCGGTAAATCTAATTTGAGTGTGGACTCCGTTTTTGCCCCCTCCCGCTTCAAAAAGTGCATTCACAAATGCTAAGGAGGTGTTTTCCTCATTACTCAGTTTGACTGAATCTCCGAGTTTGAAGTACAGCTTCTGTGTAAAAATAATGGAAATCATCTTTGTGCTTGGTCTATCAACTGTCACGCCCAATAAACACGCAACGAGTATGTCCAGTGTGTGTCGTGTCAGCTGTGTGTTTGATAGTGGATGGGTGATCACTACCAATCACATCCATTTATTGTGACTCAGTCACTTTCAGCAACTGAGATTCATAAATACTTACGCTGTTTCTTTTTCTCTCAGCCAATCGCAGTTTTTCATCTAGCTCCTCGGCAGTCAGTCTCGGTGCATCAAGTGGTTCCAATCTCTACAATCGAAGCCAATTTTCTGTTATCGGCAAATCATGCAGTGTAGGTTGCCAGTACTATGGGATTCTAAATATGCTGCCATCAATGCGACTCCCAGTCTATATGTTTACTAAAAATTCCAATCATGCAGGCTCTAAGGTTGAAAATTGTGTTGGTGACAGACTGCCAACTAAAATGGTATGTACAAGCTACGAAGTAAAATTATGACGTTGGTGCTGTAGTGAGTACCCAATTGTATCAACAGACCAATTGATTACGGCATTAAGGGCTTGACACACGATGGGGAACCTGCGAAATAATCGCAGAAAAATTGCAAATAACATTACGCAAAAAAATGAACTTGCGAATTTGCAATAGCTGTTTCGTGGGAAACTGACAGTTCTAGCATACTGAATAAAATCGCAAATTGTGCTTACAAGGCGCGCGCTGATTGGCTCAATCACTTTTATGGCCTGTGGAGATTCACAGGCTATAAAGTAGAAAGTTATAATGACCAACTATGTCTGACTTAAAAACTTTGAGCCAGTTTGGAAGCAGTCATCATCACAGAGCAAGAAACAATCGAATTCATGAGAACCAGAGCATCAGAGGCGATTATAAAGTGAAATCTGGCCGAGCCTAGCTGAATCTGCCTAAGAACACAATCCCCATGCACAAGTTTTAACAACAGTTTGACCAGAAATATAACCCCGATACGACACCAAGTACGCAGTCTCATTGGCTGCAATCATGTGACTGCGGGAAACCGTAGTAGTTCGCACATAGTGACCGTAATCGTATCGCTAGGAGTGCGAAAATTTTGGGATTGTTTTCGCGATTTGCAATTAGCTTATCGCAAACTCGCAAATTTGTCATTGTGTGGCGGGCCCTTCACTCTGGTAGAGTACACCTGAACTACACTCACAGGAAGGTTCTTTGTCAAACTCAGTGACACCAGCACATCCGTATATACGAGAAAAATAGCAACTATTTGATTCTTTGGGATATTAAAACCTTCTGCAGCTATAGTCAGGGGATACTAACGGGTACCGGTAATTATGTCTTGCCTCACTTCCTGTATACATTGAGTTATCGTCATGAGATTGAGCCCTCGCTACCACTTGAAGCTTATATCTCAATATTGAGTAAATGGTACTTTTAATTGAGTTGAAGAGGGTATTCATACAATGGCTTATCTCTGCTGACGACAATCATTATATTCGGGTAATTGATAGGGATAGACTCATAATCAGCGTTGATTGAGACTCAGGATTATATGCTGTGAGTGAGACCTTGTGTACTCACTACCAAACTACCCGCGTGTTACCCTTTTCACTGAATCATTACAGCAAGATGAGACAAACCAAATGTCAAATGGGTGCCACGCTTATCCTGTACCCTAGCGGAGCTTGGCATACACTGTGGCATGAGACGACGACCCCATGGCGCTTTGCCTCGGAAGCGCCTACGTTTGTCGCAAAAGCATTGCCATGGTGATGTGAATACTATGAGATCCTAAGTTGTCTGACTTTCTCCCCACATGTACTTGGCTTTACACTAAAACTGGAATAAAAAGTCTCCCATGAAGACCAAAGAGAGCTTAAGACGATAAACGCAAAATAATTATGAGGATAATTTTTCAGATGGTGTTTTGGGTTAACTGATTTTATTCCGCTCTTTTAGGGTACCTCCTACCATCAGTCTATGATTACCAGAAGCCCAACAGGATCACATAGCAAAGCCGCTTCTCATGCGACACTGAGATATCCAGAGAAATCGGATATTGAAGAACGACTTTAAGCATGGTATCTCCTAAATTTTTCCATCATAGCTTTAGTAGGACAGAGGTACTTGGCGGGGCGGTAAGAATTCTCTGATCGGTGACTTTAACTTATAACGTAATCAGCTAATTAGCCATTATACTTGCTTGCCATTATTTATAACGAATTTCTTATAATACAAATAACCTTTTCTATTATCACACAATCTGATCATACGCTTGATACCTGAGACAAAAGGTGTGCACTAAACGAGCCGTTCGCGCTCTTTGTTTTTCAGTCGGGTGCTGGTCAATCAATAGAGAATGCCAGATTTTAGTGCTATTAGGAGAATAATGGCAAGTGTCCGGGGCACGGATTCATGCGTCCCGAGAGGGCCATAGGAGTGCATACAGTTACCAACCAGTTACCAGCCAGTTACCAGCTACACCATCATCCGAGGTTTCACTTCAATATTTCCTTACTGGATGTTTGCTAGGTGTATCTGTGTGATAACCCACTATTGGTATTTTTATCCTTTTGGCCAGACAAATCAGGAATCCTTTAATAAATGTCATCTGTATTATCCCGAGGATATAGCTATGACCCTGGTTTATTGGGCTACAGATGGCTATGGATGGCTTTTGAGGGGAGTGGTTTATAAAACCATCAGGGATAGGTACAGATGGTTTGTGGTGCTGACCAATCAGTGGGTAGGCTGTGATGAGGCAAACTCTTCACATTTGTTGTGGCCACACTTGTGCTTTTTAAACTCAATGCAATGAACCTGCCAGACCTTCATACTGCATTTATAAAGCCACACGCATGCAGCCTGTGTAAAGCCCACAGTGGATAAATTCCATGGAGGATGTTTATAAGAGCCCCTCCTGTGTCGATAGGTTTGGCTCAATCACGGAGATAAAACACAGTAAGGTATGAAACTTACAGATAATCTTTTTGGAACAGGCTTTCTGCTTGTATTACCATCACCCAGCATTACTTCAAAGGCAATACCTGTAATAAAACCTACATATACAGATAGATGGACACTCAACAGATAAGATCAGGCAAGATCATTGTGTTCTACATGGATAGCATCATTAAGCCAATGGCTTGTTAAAAATGGTATTCTTTGAATGGCCCTCCTATATTTAACAGTGGTATTCTAATCCGATGTGAGCGAAAACCCAAATAATGCACAAACTTTTGCAGAAAGGTCACGTGGCCCAAAACTAAATATGCTACCCTCCGCGTCAATTTATTCTCATCTATTGTTTTGATTCCCTGGATAAGAAGATTGCTGACTATCCTGTAATACTGATATCAATATTAAAAACCCGGATTTAAAGCCCAGCTTATCCCTATGAAGATTCTGTAGTAACCTGTGAGCTATCAGATTTTATATAGTGGAATTATTTTTCTTTTGAATGTCTCAATGAAAGTCTTATATGGTGATAACGCTATAATCTTAGCGGTAACATGAGACAGAATGCATCAGAGTTATCGTTTCAATCTGCAATTTTCTGTCTGATTTTAACTTGAATTATTGATTAACTTCAGTGGAATGAGGATTTCATTCCATGCTATGATGCATCATCAAGTATGATGAAATGATTATAGGATAATAAAGGAGAGAGAGCTGAACCCACCCACAGGATCATCGAGCTATGGCGAGTTCGTAACAATGACATCACTACCGATCAAAACAACATGAGCAATAATAACGGTGTGGCTTCCATCAATGGTGAAGTAGAAATTAGGTTAGCTATAAGTTAATTATAATGCAGCAACGCTTCCTCCAATTCCATGGCATAAAGTCACTGGCACTGTCACTGGCCAATCCTAAGCCGCATTGGTCTATTTCAGCCAATGAGGAGCTCAAATAGGCCGAAGGAAGTCTATTCACCAAGTTGCCTGCGCAATTATGAACGCTAAATTTTTCTTCAAAGTTTCGGTACAGAGTGCCCAACTTTAGAGGTCTCATGAAGACTTATCCATACATTCTTTTTGCGGGAGCACCTTATGCGACTAACTGCCAAGACAGAGACTAGGAATACGAACTGCTTTAACGTATTCTTGTCGCAGGACTTTTCATTTTAGCCAAAGCCATTGGTGGCTTCAGGTTTTCCAATGATCAACAAATCGGCAAAGAAAGTGTTGAAGAACTGCAGCTCAGTAACATATGTCATGTTATTGTATACGGCAGCATCCATAATGTATTCCCTGGTATTAAGTAACAGTGGGGCTTGTAGTACTTACTGGAGGCTCTAGTTTGTGACCTTGACCCGTTCTGTGATTGACCGCCGAGGCTGACATTCTCCTTTGTAGGAGCTGGAGGCTGTCCGATGGTAACTTCCGGTTCGGGGCTGATGGCTCGGCTCCGCGATACAGCCTCAGCAGGCTGGGGAGAGGGCTGTAATGTTCGCTGGGAGCTCTGTGTTGAACTCGATGTGCAGCCCATCTAGTCGCCTGGTACAGGGACGGCCACGAAGCAGTCTGCCTCACATCCACACTCAGGCAGTTAGATGCGTTTTGTAGAGCCCTTTTTAAAAGCCTCTATCTGTTTATGAGGCTTTCATGCGCATTCGACTCGGCAAGAAATCCTAAAAAGACGAAGAATTAACATTAATAATAAATTCTGTCTCACTTGTTTTTCTTGCGGATTTCAAAGTATTTTAGAAAGTTTGGTTAATTCTTCAGCTTTAATATTGTATTATTTTAGGTGATTACATGGTGGCACAGCAGCAAGCGGTAAAATCTTTACCTTTTACAATACAATGCCCACGAAAACTTTGCTTAAAACCTAGCAATAAATCATATAGCGACGAGGCGTAAGGATACGCGAACAACTGTCAGCCTCAGATCGAGTTATCCCAGTATACTGCAAGTCAGGCGATGTATGTTCTATGCACTCATTGGCTGACTTCTAAGATTTTGACTAGCCAAAACGACTCTAAATGAGATTAATCCGATTGAAAGAGGTCATGGTATGCTTTCGTTGATGTGTATCAACTTGCAGGCTTTCAGACTATGAAAAAAGCCTGTCAGCGATTTCCTTAAACCAACAACACCTATTGGAATAAAGGCATTAGAGCATTAATAACTAATTGCCCTTTGTCTATAGGGTGAGCAACAGTCAGACAGCCAGCACACCGACTCACTACCATTGATTAGCACATGGTTGTCCATAGCTTTCCAGGGTGATACATGGGAATAAATAGGAGAAAGCTTTTCAAGATGTGCCTATTTTTCTTTATACTTGTGCACTTGGCCATCCTATCAAAGCGAGCTCCTAACTATGAGGCTTGCTGAAGCTTTAGGAGCTAGGACTTATGTGAGGAGCTGTGGACACTCAGTGTGACTAAATCCTGAACCCAAGATCATTTGATCTAGAGGCAAGCTCTCCTGTCATTAGGTAATCCCACCTAAGCAATGTCCAACACCACTGCATGTGTGTATACATGTAGCATTTAAAGCCACCACAAGCACGTCTCAAGTTCACAACCTCCCATAAAATATTACCCTAACTTGTATCATTTCACAGCTGTCTGTGGCATGGAGTACGACCTGACCAAACCATCATAATTTCAAATACGCCGGCAATGAATTAGAAAAGAAGTGCCCAGGTTATTTTGGTTGAACACACGATGGCAAGATAGATGCTAGCTCGCTGGGCAATGAGTCAGTAAAAATCAACGCGTACATTGTTTGATTCTCGTGTAGTACATTGTCATAGAGGTTTGTATGATGATAAATGTTGCCACGCGATCATACTTAGGTTTGTTTGAAGGTGGAAAGCGAAAACTAAAATCAGGGTGACGCTTGCCTGAGAATATTTTGAGAATACTGTGAGAAAGTATGAATGATCAAATGTAAGTTTAGATACCTATGGCGATATACTTATACCAATAGACTGTACATACCGATCAGCTATCAGAACGTAGATTCACTATATGTGTGCCATGCGCTGGTCATAAGGAGACAATACAAGATTGAGACTTAGCTCTGACCCAAGTGTGGATAAAACCTGGCAACGAATAAACAAAAATATTATGTATTAGAAATCAATCAAGGTTCTTTAGGGGCTGGAGCCAGATTCCCCGAAAGGGGAGAATATAATCTGGTAAGTCACAAGGAGGGAGGGCCCAATAAGCTCTTGTCGTCAATACCTACTCAGCCACATCGTGGTGCTACGGCGTGGTTTGGTAAGACAATGATAGAAATCGGAGTGAGTTTCAGTGTCTTCGTATTTTTCATAGCATAGGCTGATGCATATCAGGGATAAATCGGTGACCAGTATTTGAGCTGAAATCATTAGAACCTGGGTTCGAGTGTGAAGCGTGCTGGGAGTACAAGTTTCTCATATAATTTCCAGCTTCTACCACCTCAAAACTAATCTCATGCGGGCCTATAGAAAATAGGATGACCAAGTGCTCACATAACACCGGAAAATTAAGATAAAATGGATTTTCAGCTTTTTGAATTTCTTACAGACTGGCAAAGGTCTACATACCTCATGTTTCCTGCAAAATGTTAAAAGGTACCCCTTGCTTGATCCACCCTATAGCTATTGTCCCTCTTCCCTGCCTAATACTGCCAATCAATAACTAATAATAGCGATTATTGGGAGGAGAGACAGTCCCAGATATTACACCTATATCTGTATACAGATAAGGGGGTGTAGGTGTCATTGCGTGCCTACCAACTTTCTATTGTCCAGCATTTTACTGCTTGCCAAATCCTTTATATTTGATTTCCGAATCCATTGTTGATCTATAAGTTTGCGCTACTGCCATATTTTCTATCGGGAACCATTTTGGAGGCACGGCTTTGCTTTAATAATGTTATATCTGCGTAAAATATTATAAACCCTCACCCTCCCACATACTGTTGCCATATCTATGATTGGTTAACTTGTTGTGTCAGTACAGACTGATAATACTCCATCAACTAATGACTAACTAACTGTAGCATTGAAACTCTTTTTTTCTTCTAACCCTCAGATTGCGAATTGAATATCACTATTCTAAAATAAAACGAGCCAAGCACAGCCATGATAGTATCATCATTTTATTATTGAGTTACGTTATAATTTTGTATTGTATTTAGCAATAACAATTTGTGTTTGTTTACCAAGAGATAGACACGTGTCATAGCACATGCACCATATAAATGGTAGAAGGATAGCAGATATCACAGCATTGGCATGGAAAAAAATCAAATCAACAGTGGTAAACCAGCAACGTATAACCAATAAAAATACTGTGTACAGAATATTTACATATAAAATTCTTTATACTGCTAGAAAAATACTAGCTGCTAGCTGCTAGCTGCTAGTCAATAAAAAACCCATTAGCCAAACCCTGCATAGAGGCTTGTGATTCTCTGCTTCATAAAGACTCTTACCATATTTAGTCAAGCGTAGAGAGGCAAGCCATTAGTGCGAGCGTGTGTTACCTTCTCCGAAACCTTTACTAGGTTTTAGATCGCTTCACTGGTGGACTCGACAGATCACCATTAGTCTCCTGTTCAGGTTGTGAGCTGTCAGTGGTATAACGAGCCGCTGTATTATTATTATCAACAGCCAATGAGCTGACAGGGGTCGGTGAACGAGAACGCGCTGTAATGACATAGTCAGCAGTCAGCGATGAGTCTATGCAGTGATTACAGGGAGAATCTATTTTATGATGGTTTTGTTTTCCATGTGGGATAAATCTTAGGATGGTAGATTAGGTAACCAGAGTGGACAACTCCAAATCTTCCGGTTTCTTTTGTCACAAATCATTTTTTTAGCCATTGTCATGATCAGCAAGGGAAAAATCCCCTGAAATACTCTGCCACAACTGGGAAGTGAACTCGGGCGACGGAGAGGACAGACAGTGAGATGCATTTACTCTCCTACTGAGCTATCACGACCGGCACGCCTTTATTGCAGATTATATAGCAAGGCACACTACCATTGGCTAATGTAATAGACCAGAATTGGAATGAAGTAAGGCAGCCACCCAGTTTCAGTAAAAAGTACAAGATTCACAAATCGATTAGATTCCCCCAGCAAAAAATTTTAAATCCGAACAAACGTCCGTGAACCACAACCAGTACTTACAAATATTCAGCCTAGGCACATCTGGTGAGGAATTAGACACTCCACTTCTCATAGGTAGGAAGCCGGTGCTGTGAGCGGAGCCAGGGGTGGAAGCGGCTGTACTCGGTGTGGATGCAATGCTGAGATTGATAGGGCTGGTAGAGAGCAGGTGATCATCCAAATTAATTGCTAAGCAGGCGGCTTTACCTGCAAAATTATACTGTGGTTACTGAATATTTATGATATTATTTTCATTATTATTATTATAATTATTATATGTCTATGGAGGTAACAAAGCTGCCAACAGACTAGATGTTCAGGTACAGTACATTCACATTTAATGCAAAGATTTTTAATATTAAATTACAGCGTTATACTCCTTAAAATCATTAATTGATGACAAGCTCACAATGTCTTGCCATGAAATTCAAGAAGACTCTCCTAATTCTTAAAGCCAGCAGAGAGACGATCATATTTACCTGCGGCGAGGGGAGATGGGGGTCTCCTAGAAGGGGAAAGACTGGGAGCTCGAGGAGAGCCCTGACTGCACCTATAACAGACAGGGTGATATAACAGACAGGGTGATATAACAGACAGGGTGATATAACAGACAAGGTGATAGATGTGTAACTCTCTAATAGAGATACGATGTAAGCATTGGAAACATTAGTTGAGGTACGGTCTACGAAGCGTAACCATTGGTTTGTTGGGTGTTCTTCACGGGCATTTAGCATCCTATTGATCGGAAATTCTAAATCTGGAGCCGAATGAGCTGGAAGTTATGTCGGATTTCACACCCAAAACAGCAGAACTCTGGCATGACCAGGGCTTGATTCCAAGATCATGAGATATGCGCTCTAGTCACTGACCTATCCCACTCTCCCTCTATAACTTATACTGAGAGCTCTTCTATGCAATACCATCAAACCAAGATTTTTAAATTGATGTGTGTCTTGAATTCGAAGGTTTAGGGATTGTCACAGACAAAGTCCAACTACTCAGAAGTAAGAGCTCATAACCAGAGGAATAAAATGCATAAAGCCCTTAGCACCAAGGATAAAATTACAACTCAACAGATGTTGTCCATTGAGGGACATTACAAAATAAAATGCTATACTACGTACAATAAAAAGCACAGAGATAAAGAGACTGGGATCCTCCAGAGTTGAACTGAGGGTAGTTAGAACAACCGACCATTATGGGTTTGGTACCACCCATTAAGTAGCTATACCTGCTGTCACAGGAACTGGTGCTAGAGCCTTTTTTATTCTTCCGTCTCTGTGCCAGTGGAGCGTTAGACACGGCATTCAGCTTGAAGCCGGCACGGGCAGCAGACTTAAACGCATTCATTGTCATTTTGAGCTGAAACCCTACATCAAAGACATAAAAACGGTGAGGGAAACACGAGTTACCCTCTCTTGGATAGAACCATCTTTCTTATGAGAAGAGATTTCTC
>Ga0224511_10004020_pt1 | contig 10927 bp, 4 predicted proteins | sample SF_May12_sed_USG_2_FD_169988 | JGI IMG/M metagenome (GOLD analysis project Ga0224511, IMG submission 169988) | Sediment microbial communities from San Francisco Bay, California, United States - SF_May12_sed_USGS_8_1 | ecosystem: Environmental > Aquatic > Marine > Sediment | place: USA...
GTATACAATAAAAGTTGAGAGAATAAGTATCGAAACTAATTTTGGATACACAAAACATAATTATATAGATTAAAATAATTGGTGAAAGAAAACACGTTGCAGACAAAACCAATGTTTATACAAAAAAACTTAGTTTTATTTGATATGTGTCTTTCAACAAAACCTTAACCACATAGTGTTAATCGGAAATTGATTCTAGATGACACACAACAGACATGGAATAATGGATCAAGTTCATAAACTGGTGCAATTATATCAGAAAACAACATAACACACACACTGTCATTGCAATGGAATAAAAAATACAATATGCAATTGAAATAAAAGTTTGCATTTTCATAACAAGTTTTTATGCAATTGGTTTTGATGGTACATATGTTTTAAATTTACCTCGCCGGATGTTGTAAATACACTAAGGCAACCATTATACTAATATGACATGATATATCTTAAAATATTATCGTGTTTGTTGTTTGTTTGCTGTTCATACTATTTGGATAACTAGAAATATATTCTATCCAAGAACGTTTGCGTTTTATAAATAAGAATGATAGTGTAAGTTACACAAAGATAATTCTCGTATGTTTATAGGAAACAGTACAACAGCCTCCAGCCTCGGTGTTTATTGTAGTACCATGACTGTGAAAGTCTCCAGCACTGGAAACAACATTTTATTCGTGGCGCTTTCTGACGCCACGGTACAACATCCTGGATACAAGTTTGACTTCAAGTTTGAACGTAAGTAGCACGGACATCAACATGATCGGAGAAATATTTTCAAACCAACTTATTATATTTAAGAAACAATTTACGCGTTAGCATGGTATATTGCGGTGATAACCCATAGAAAATCTCATTATTTTAATGCGAGTACCGAAGCCGTCATGCTAAAATCACTGTGCTTTTGTAAATTTATTTAAAGATTTTAGCTCGTTTCACAGCTGATGTAAATTCATATACAATCATGTTTCGGATTTAACACATTCTAGTTATTTGGGTACTGCATATATACCGTTATGTTATTTTTTTAAACTAGTTTGGCCATTTTTTAGCATTTAAATCCTTATAGCCAATATAAGTATGAATAACTATTACGCGACAACAGTAACTGTACGGATGGAATATCTTCGATCTTGCGTTCTGTGTACTTAATTATTTTAAGCCAGCGTTGTGCATATTGCCTTACTTTGGCCATGCGTAGTGCTTACCGTCAGACAACGTAAATTTCGTTTGTATAGTGCTTAAGTATAGTTTGTTTGTTTTACATTTCCAAGTGTTCGATTATCTAATTTTGAGACTGAGTTTTAACGTAATATTCGTTTTCCTGGTCACACTGACACGTTAATTATGTTATATTTTAAGTCTACGCACTACAAGACATTGTTCACAAAAGCGTTAGGGCGATGGGAGGAATAAAGCTCATTTTAAATCAAAGGACTGAAGGTACTGAAGGGTCGGCCATCAAAAAACCATTTGATAAAGAGGCCGTTTTGGTATAGTTTTTTGTGTGGAAAGATGTTGGTTTATGAGAATGTTGGTCATGTATCCAGAAAAAATGTGACTGACAAACTTAACCAGTGAAATGCCCATATATATTTCAACAATTAGTATTGAAAAGTGATTTACATTTGTTGTCATGTATTCACAAGTGAAGTGCTATTTCTGGTAACTGGAGCAATTTGGCTGGTTACTAGTATCAAATTTGGTTGGAATATTATGCTTATGAACACCAGATACATAATTGGAATTGGAATTGTACATTATATTTTAACTTTTCATGTGAAGAGATATTTTTTATATGTTTTACATACACTAGCGGATCCAGGGCGCCGCACCCGGCGCCCCCTTACGGCCGCGGACTTATGATTTTTATGCCCAAAACGCTAATTTATCTCAATCGTTCCTTCGCTCGCGATTGATTTAAAGCATAGTTTTAATAGAAATATGGCCAAAACACGTTAAAAACTGACATTTACTTCAAACTTCAATACATTCAGTGATTGTCTACACCCCCCCCCCGTTGACAAAGTCCACGCCCCCCCGCCCTAAGGTCAAATCCTGGATCCGCCACTGACATACATGACATACCCAGAACCGTGCCAAGTAATACATATACAACGCCAAGTAATAACTGTACAACGGCAAGTAATAACTGTACTATTTTATGCAAAAGCTACACATGGAAGTACAAATTGTATACAGAAGATTAATGGATATTGTACAATAAATGTCACAACTAATGTAAATTATGAGGGACGGGATATTTAAAAAGAAAATTGTGTATACCACTGTTCAAATTTAAAACATAATTATGGCAAGACTCATAACCTTAAAAAAACAATTGCCTTTTGATAATCGTACGAAAGCATATTAAGCGCTAAAAGAATATTTTTTTCAGTTATTTGAGCAATACATTGTTTCCAAGTTAGATCAGTAGCGAGATAAAAAAATATTGTACACGAGAACAGTAACACAAAAAAACTAACAAAAATACATTTGTCCTAGTTAATGAATAAAAATGGAACAGAGAACGGTCTTTATTTGGAGCCAAAATGCTAGAAGTCATTATTAAATTATTTCATGACCGTTAATGCAACTATTTAGACGGAAATTAACTGATTTTAGACAAATTTAACCCATTAACGCCTAGCGGATCTAGCCGATAATAAATGCTACACGCATAGATATACCGGCGAAAGCGAAAAGTGCCGGCAAAACTTGATATATGTCCACTTAAAACCTGTTAATGTTTTTGAAAGGTATTTAAATTATCCTTTATCTAGTGCATTTTAATTATGCTCCCATAACATCGTTATAAAAATTATAATGATGCTTTAAACAAATCGCGGACGAAATTTCAATGCGATATTTTCTGTTACTTAATGCACCTTAAGTATAGCAACACATATTAAAAAAAGATGTTGTAAATAATAACAATATTTGGTGAAAACTTATACTTGAACAGTCGATATTTAAAGAGAAACTATAGCATCGGCATTGCGGCCGCAAATTCTTATATAACACATCATTATCTAACGATGTATATCTAAAGGATAATAGTTATATTTTTTCTTGAATTAAAGATAATTTTATAATAATCATTTCAATCTCATATGAACATATTTCACCTACAACTGGTAGAAAATAGTGATAATCGGGCTTAAACGGACAGGTGTCCGATTTCGTCAGCGCTAAATTGTTCTATGCTTACTGCGGTGAGCAACACCGCTCGTTATAACAATGGGCAATATAGGTCAGATAGAAGGTTATAGTTTCTGACCCTACATCGTTATACAAATCGCGCATGAATATGGTGTAACATTCCAAGTGAATGTTTTTTCAATTTTTTCAAAAATTTCAAATAAAGTCTTTATCAATTTGCACATCATTTCATAATTTGCATTTCTCTGTACAAATAAACAGGTCTGGAGCTTTTGAAAATTAGAACTACTTTTCATCTGCCTAAGTCACGGCGACTATTAGGTTTGTAATAGTGCCTATTTTTAGCCTAATAGAAACTGTCAAGGGTTCAGAAACTTGCTAACTCTGGGTCTGCCGACCCAAAAATAGTTGTTATTCCTTATTAAAGCACTATTTTCGGCAAAATGCACCTTAGTTCTTATAACAATGAAATGGACAAGAAGCACTGCAATGCGACGAAACCAGGTTTTCAACGATTCAACCAAGTATTGATGTGACAAGAATAAGAAATGAAAGATGGCAGTAAAGAAAAAAATGATGCCGTTATTTTGGTTGCATTGGTTGCATGCGCCAAGTTTGGTGTTAATAGACCAAAGCAAACTAAAGTTATTGAGCGGAAACTGAATTTCTATTTTAGTAACTGTGACCTTGACCTTGATTACAAACTCATGGGTAGCAATCCCAAGTTGCGTCTTGATGTAAGCTACACATACAGCAAGTTTGGTGTCAATAGGTCAAAGCAAACTAAAGTTATTGAGCGGAAACTGAATTTCTATTTTTAGTAACAGTGACCTTGACCTTGATCACATACACCTGGGTAGCAATCCAAAGCTGCGCCTTGATGTAAGCTACCCATACACCAAGTTTGATGTCAATAGGCCAAAGCAAACTAAAGTTATTGAGTGAAAACTGAATTTCTATTTTTAGGAACAAAAATTGACCTTAATCACAGACACTTTTGCAGATCGTTGGGCAGTTATATTTGTGACTGTAGTTTAAAATATTATGATTACTTGGGAAAGTTTTCGAAACGATGCGGTTGCCTAAATTTACCGCGCTAACCGTATGAATTAGTATATAGCAAATCAGAAACAAAGCCATGGAAGGATACTAGTAATATATTTGTTTAAACTTAGACTAAAGCAATTCAATAAAATATAGTTTTGAGTGATATACAACATTGTTGAATCAACGTAAAGAATGCACAGAAAAAGCATCACAATAGTTTTACGTTAATACTTATATGTGAAAATATTATTTGCAGATATTTTCTCGGTTGCAGCTGTGGGTGTCTGGATCGGTGGAATGTTTACCACAGCCAGTGTCGTGGACTGGGTGACAGGGGAGGACAGGGTCTACAACGGAACCTGGAACGGCTCCTACCTCACCCACCTCGCCGGCCAGGAGTGCGTGCAGACGAGGCTTACAGATGTGGAGCCAGTCGGCCTGTGGACACTGGCAGCATGTGATACACCCGCTATATATGTATGTGAAAAAGACATGTCATAACATTCCTTTTATTTAAAAAAATGTATCGCTGAAAGTAAGAAGTCATAGTTATTTATGCATTTTAAATCTTATTATAATTAAACCATGCAATGTTTTGCTTTAATTAAGGACGTTTTCGGTAGTAATTTCTGCGCACAATTTAAGCGCATCTACGGGAGATAATCATCGACTTTTACTCTTCAAAAAGGAGATTGTTGAATAGCATTCGGACATTTCACTCTGCGTTTAAATCTTCGATTACGATGAGCCAACAACTGCTTATACGGGTTCAGTTTGTTAAAAAATTCAAAGAAAGAAAAATCTGATAGAATAAGAGCGGCATCCCAGCTGTACCGTCAACCAGATAAATCAATTTCTTTAGATGATAATGTTCTGACAGTTTTGGCGCACTTACCCCACCCACCATTTCGTCTAGTATCGCAACATCAGAAAAGCAAGTTATCATTGAGCCAGGCCCATTTCAAGTTGACACACCATCCACCAGTATAGAGTGCCTGACTGTGTAAATGTTACGGGACGACGTAGTGTTGAGATAGATCATCTTGCAAAGCAGTTGTATTGTAATGACTGTGGTAAACAACTAAATCTTAACAATATTGTGAATGAAAAACGTTACGGCTTTGATGACTGAGTGTGAGTGTGGCTCCTGTAATGAGGTATCCACTGGGAAGACTCACCGGACTGGAAACGTGAACCTGCTGTATTCGATGTCAATACCAAAGCTGCCTTTGGTATGATCTGGTATTCATTTGTTATATTTAATGAAACTTTTAATTTGTATAATGGACAATGTTATAGTCCTGTTTGTTGTAAAAAAATCTTCTGCCGCCTCATTGCTTTTACTTTAAAATTTTACAAAAGTCGACTTTTTTAAATTGTTGGGTTAGTTTGAGTATTGTTACAAAGGTATTTACCATCAGTGATCACCGTTGCCTCTACAAAAAGGGTAAAGCAGAAACAGCTTGTAGAATTATTATCAATAATTTTCAACATTAACATTTCTACAAAAACATAAAAAATTGTGTGTTTATTGTTTTCTTGTTCTATGTGCTTCTTGTTTTGCCGACTTTTGTTGTTGTTTTGTGTGCACAAATTTGTCATGATGCCATTGAACATGGATACTTGAAGGTGACGCCCCTTTTGTTACGCAGTATTCAGGTGTTTTTGCAGTATGCAGTACGCAAATGGTCGGGACATATGAAGAAAAATAACTCTTTTTGTGCGCTCTTTACGCTCCCGCTTTTATTGGGTATTTCACAATTTATAAGACGTAACATGGATTACTTGGGGCAAAAAATGTCGAACTTAAGCAAACACGACAAACCTAACTTTTTCAAGAATGGTTGCGTCTGTGCATGTCACAGACTGTATAATTTATCTTCTTTATATAAATGGACACGCTAAAAATGTTGCTTTTGTTGTTAAACAGTACGCTGCAGTACGCAGGGTTAATATGAAGCAATACGCAGTACGCAAGGGGGTAGGGTTCACCCTCATACTTGGTATATAAAATTAATTTTTCATGCATTTTATTTCATTTTTATTTTTCAATAAATGTTGAGTAAGTGCAAGGTTTGCAGCTGCAGAATACTGGTTTAAACCTCCAATGAAAATCATTGACCCTACCAAGGCGGTTACTCAACATTTTTTGCGAAATCTTTAAAAAAATATGAAACACAAACACTTAAGTTATGTCATATTCTTGGTTTGCTGTGGTTTTATGTACGCACCGTTTAGTCATGTAACCCTTCAACTTAACACTGTTTATCTGCAACATTCTTTTTGAACGACTTTTCAATCATATTTTGCATAATCTTTCAAGTAATGCAACGGTAATTCATAACGTTTCGTTTTTTGTTTTAATAGATACTATTTTACTACATTTTACTACAACAGTCTTAAAAACAAACGTGTTTTATGGAAATGTAAAACTATTATAATATTATAAAGTTATGTTCATGTTAAGAAATGTGCTTTAGTTTATCAAAAAATAAAATGTTTTCGTTTACTGTGTTTGTTTTTCTGTGAAATGTCTCCCAGTGCTACCTTATTGTGAAGTTATAGTTTTCTGGTCGTCTGGTGTAATGGGTTGTGTGTTATTATAAGAACAGATACGAAGTCGCCCATTTTGGACTTTTTCTAGTAACCACGCCTTAAACGATACCTCCCAATACGAGTTATGTCTGTTTTTGTCATACAGGCTTATTGGCGGTAAATAAACGTAAGGTAAATAAACGTAAATGGAATTAGGGATCTACAAATATACCATTACAAAATGTTAATTTACGAGTTTCTGTTTTATGCTTTCAAATGCATTTTGGTTTGACATTTTGTTTTCAAAACATAAAGTTAGCATTTGCTCATATAAAACTTAACAATAAAATCTTCAAGTTTAGAAGATGCTATACATTGTCACGCAGATGTTAAAGCAATGAATGTATAAACATGTGTAAAACATGATTGAACCATGGCCCTATGCACCGTTCCGCAAAATTTAAAACTCCGCCCAATGCGGTAGATTTGCTTTGATCTTGTGAAGGCTTGTGAAGGGGTCTTTCTTTTGTGTTTTCTAGGTCAGATTGTCACCTGACAATATAATCCTATTCTATTGGATTAAAATTGAACATGTACTGTTATACATGGTCATGATTGACAGTTGCGGAACGGTCCATTCCTCACGAGACTATTGATATTTCATAAGACCGTTTGTGGCGGACAACTAGTGTTTTAATAATTTCATGTTTTAAAATGTCAACTTCAACCATGATTTATTATAATTGAAAATATGATTATAAAAGTGTGTTAAGTCAGCTGATCTTCTTCCAAAGCTAACAACGTTGATCAATCTCTACTGTCTTACAGTATATTTTCTGTATATATGTTTTTATTTATTCAGTACACGTTTAGTGTTCTTCAAACGTGAAAGAAAAACTGTTATGTTCAGTAAATCGAATCTATAGTCATAGTACATACCGCTTTTGTTTCATTAAGTCAAAATAAATAGTGCTTATACGAAATTGTCATGTTAAATGATAGTTTTGTGTCCACTCGAATGACAATTATTTATTTATGAAGGTCAAATACGTATTTATCAAAAGTACTGGATACATATCAGTTTTAATACTGTAAATACTGATGTTGTAAAATCAAAACATTAAGGTTGTTGTTTGTATACACTATAGAGTTTAGTTCGCATTCGCTTTTGATGTATACATTTATTTGGAATTCAGAAAAATAATGTCCTCTTTCAAGTCCTTTAAAACAGATTTTAATGGAACAATAAGAAGTTTATGTTGTTAAATAATGTTAATGACTTGGACGAGTGCATGTCTTAAGTACTGATAGTGTTAAAAAGACTTTACTGAGGTCTGGTCGTGTAACACACTCAATGTTCGAACACCTGTTTTTTCTTGCTGTTGATATTATAAAAGTAGAGCTTTTGTCTATTAAATTATAAAAATGCAACATAAAATGTACACAATAAACATTATAAAATTGATTTATACTGAGATAAATAGAAAATTCAGTCCTGTAATCAGGGGAAGATAATCAGTACAACTTTACAGAGTTATCCAGCGGCCGTTTAACATTCAACAAGTGGAATATTGTAGGGAACACATAGCAATTTGTGAAAAGCGGTGTGGTACATCGTCTCTAAATGGCATACATTTCAATAAAATAAAGTATTTTAACACTTCTACCTAGCTGCAAATATCTGAATTGACATGATCCTTAAATCGGCGTATTCCATTTAAAGATGCTAGGTCTGTATCTTTATACCATATGAATATGTAATAAAAATAAAAACAAAGGCAGAATTGACTATTTTAAATATTTCAATCTTGTTAATGTTTTGATAAAAGATACAAATGTGTATCTCTCGAAGTCCATTACATCGCTAGTACCTTAAATAAAACAGATATTGCAAGAGATTGTATTGTTTTATTCATATAACTGTTTACCCATCATCGTTTGAGAATGTCTATAAAGTTTTTATTTTTTTTATTATTATAATCCTAATCTATTGGATTAAAATGTACCATGTACTGTAATAAATGATCATGACTGACAGTTGCGGAACGGTCCATTCATGATTTACGCATCGCTTGCCTGAACACTTATTATAATATGAAAGCCATATCGCTCCATTATAATATTACTAACCAATTATCGGACTAGGTGATGGTTATAGCGATTTTCATAGGCATGCTTGACAAGTGAATACAAAAGATGGCCCAACAAAGCTGGTCCGTCAAGACGCCATTTTGGGCGGGCTGTCGATAGGTCGATTCGCAGACTGACACCAACGCGCATACGGCGCACGCTAATCTTAAGATCACGACGTTGTCAACGTTTTACACTTAAGGACGCCTGAAGTTTTTTTTAAGTAAGCTCCGTTGCATTACACGCATCGATGCTACCTATGTACCCACTGCCCAATCATGTCCTCATACCAGTAACAGTCATATTGCTGGACCATAGCTGATGTCGCCATGCGGAGTTCAGTCAATAAAACAAACCGTTGACCCTTCAGTTGCCGCTTAATAGATGGTAAGATGCCGAAGTCAAATGGGGCAAGGTCCGAGCCGAAACCTAGGACCCTGATCTCCAGCTGCGTGGTCGCTGCTGTATGGGGGAGGCGCTGTCTATGTGTTGTAGGATATAGTTTCTTAGCAAATAATTGTCTTCTTCTTTCGTTCATTTTTTCGCCAACTAGATCATTGAAATGAGTTTTTTTCCGGAGTATCATTAGCATTAGCGTTATGATCATAACTATTAAATCGTTATTTCAAACGATTAAATTTGGTATTATACTAAAGAAACTTATATTTGATCTAAACTGTCTAAATCAATAGTAACTCTAAGTAAATATCACTCGAATTATTTGTTTCTATGTTTAATAACATTTTGTAAATTATTTTATACCACAATATACAAATCAATACATTAGTTGACTCAGTGGCCGCGAGATAACGGATCGGACTTGCGGTGCAGGAGGTCCAGGGTTGAATTTCCGGCTTTGGCAAAGATTTTTATGTTTTTGTTGTTGTTGTTGTTTTTGTCCAAAACACATTATTTGTCATGAAATTGTGCAATACCTTTCGCAATGTTAATACATTTAGTTAACACACTGTCAAATTTGTAACCTGTTATGTCCGGGGTGGCATTGAATACAATACAACAACAGTTTTTACATTTTATTTCCTTTACCAGCGAAATGAAAAATACATAAGCATGAACTTTTCTTCTTTCATACGTGCGTATAGTATAAAAGTAATGGTGTCTCATTTTTAGTTGTTGACTCTAATCAAAATGGACAACATGTTTCTAAGGCAAATTGTATTTTAACAACGTTATGCTAATTGATAATGTAAATTTTGAATATATGAGTAAAATAAATTTAAAATACGTGTTATATTCTGTTTGTCCTCTAAAACATTAAATATATCGGAAACTGAAAAAATCTATTTATGTCTTTACTGGCATTTTTGTGTTGTGGCATTTAAGAACCTTATATACTTGTAGACCCTTGTACTCTGTAAGACATCTGTTAAAGATGAATATGTTTTGAACTTTTGATTTAACATAAAACATAAAAATTAGAAGTAACCCAACCCAAAATAAAAGAAATGTACTATGAGGATTGACACACAAAATAATGATTTTTTTCAACAGAACAAAGCGACAGACGCTCAAAATTGAAATGTGATGAATGTGACAAACACCGCCCAAAAAGAAAAAAAGAAGAATAAAGTGAGAATCGAAGAATGTAAAACAATAAGGATAACGAACTGTAAATAAAACACGTATCTTCAGCAATACAAAAGAACATAAACCTAATATCAAAGAATATGGCATTTTAAGATCAGTCATCAGGCGACTTTTTACCATTTTTATTATTTCGGGTTTGAAACAAGATTAAACAGTTTGAAGGGTTTATATATTAACAGGAAGTAAAAACCAACAAAAACCTTTTCTTTACATTTTTAAGACATATAATATATTAAACAAGAGCCGGTCGGAACCGGGTAATGCTCCCCGAATAGGTATTGGACACAGAGAAGTAGTTTGTCAAAAGTAGTTGTAAAATCAGACTTCAAATAACAAAGTTCTGGTGCGCGCAACAGTGGTGTCAATATAGTGATTAATTATGTAAAATAATTGTAAAATCTGACTTCAAATAACTAAGATATGGGCCGGACACGATTTTGTTGAA
>Ga0224511_10004021_pt1 | contig 10927 bp, 5 predicted proteins | sample SF_May12_sed_USG_2_FD_169988 | JGI IMG/M metagenome (GOLD analysis project Ga0224511, IMG submission 169988) | Sediment microbial communities from San Francisco Bay, California, United States - SF_May12_sed_USGS_8_1 | ecosystem: Environmental > Aquatic > Marine > Sediment | place: USA...
CAACCCTTGTATATCGGTAACAAAAAACGGACATATATTCTTCTTATTTCAATATGAGTAACTAAACAGTAATGGTAGCATTAAAATAAAACTATAAAATTTGTATTATTAAATTATGTCGTCACAGTATTGAAGAGAAATGCCACAGTAAATAGAGTGGTCCATGCTACACATAGTTTGGAACAATACATTTAATCCTTAGCAAGGTTTTATTGGATTCCTAATATCTATAAGAGTTTTATGTATCTGTCTCCATGTAAAGACAAAATAAAACTTTGTTTTTCAATGAAGTGCATTTGTCTTACTCTGAGGTATCTTTTTCAATAAGTGGAAACTTTCTTGTATTGCTGTTTTATGGATTTCACATAAGCTATCAAACTGTGCATTAGTTATTTGTGTCCGTCTGTCACGAATCCTGTCTGCGCGTTTTATCTTCGTGTGGTTTCTCTTTAAAGAGAATGGAATGGAATAGGGGTGATATTGAGTGGAAACCACGAACTTATCAATGTTTATTGTATAGTCAGTTTTTGCCTATGTACGTTGTATCCCTATAAAAGTCTTAAATATTTGGCATTCAATCTGGCTTATTCGTTTCAATAATTATTTGGTACAGAACAATTATAACGGAAGAGGAATTTAAAGCCCTTGTCAGAACAAAGGGCGATGCCACAGCGTTTTTACAGCATTTTGAAAACCTGTCAGCGCGCTGTGAGGTCGCCGCGAAATACGCCTAAAATATCAAATTTGCCAGACCTTCCCAAAGCGTATTTATAGCGCCCATGCAGCGTTCTTCCGGCGATCATAGCGTTTAAAAATATGTTTTACTTTTAATATTTTGAGCAACCATATTTTACGAACATAGTGATCTATTTTGACATTTCGAAGCATTTTGTTATAGTATTAACGGTTGTTAAAATGTTTAAGGTCTCGCAGGACTTGCAAAATGTTTAGTAACACTTAAACAAAGTAGTGTACATCGAATATATGTTATAATGATGTGTTTTAGTTTTGATTTTGTTAAACAACTTAATAATATTATTTAAATAAACGGCAAACTGTGGTCGAGATCTAAGTGTTGTCAGTTTATTGAAACTTTAATAAAGGCTCCACTTGCATTCATTATAATTACTAAATTTGAATATATTATATTATCAAAATGCATTGCAAACGCCGAGTCCATATACAGGATTTACAAGGCGTCTTAACAGCGTGCACGTGGCGCGCCCACATCGCGCCCACGGCGCTCTAGAAGACTCTCCACAGCGTCGCCACAACGTCCCCACAGCGCGCTGTCTAACACGCTGTGCAAACGCCAAGCCGCGGCGTGTGTTTTGAGCATGTTCAAAATAAACGCCGCCGCATGGCGTTCTAGGCGATTGCACAGCGTCTTCACAGCGTTTCCACAATGTTTCTATAGCATTGCTGGTGACTGCACAGCGCACCTCGGCGATCTGCAACTTTTTTAACGCTGCGAAACGCTATGATGGCGCCGCTCTGGTGTGACAGGGCTTTAAATCATTCCCATTAAATGCATGGTGGTTGCATACATGAACGCATGGTTGAGTTTTCGTTTGTGTAATCAAAGCACGATTGTATCGCAGACTAAACTAACTATATCTCTTAGGAAGGCATACAATTTCTATCCGCTATTTTCTAGTAAAATAATAAAGAAAACACATGCAATGCTGCATGAAATACACGGTTCATATCTTACATTAACCTATTAGTAAGTGTCCTTGATTCTCAAATACATAATCTTCAAGCCCTTTAACAATCGGTGTGGCGAAATTTGTTATTTGATTTTATCCAGAATACTGTCATATAACGTTTACTACATGCTGTGATCGTCATTGATTTTACTACAGGGCTATTATTACCTTTATATCCAACTATACGGCATATTCTTTAAATCGACTTTAGTCCAAACGAAAAAACATCATCTTTCTTCAATGCTGCAAGTCATTTTGTTTTACATTTTACGCTGGTATTATCACAAATGAAGTCTTACGATTTTTAAAACTGTTAAGGCCCTACCACAAAATCCATTAAACTTATTAACACATTTTCTGCAACGAGAATTGCACGCTGCATAAATTAGTTTGAACTCAACGCTGTGCAGTTCATTGTGAACGTTTTGAAAAATTAATGACAACTCTAAACAAGTGTTTATCTTTTCAGTAAGTCAATTTCCAGATAAAACTATATGTATGAAACATTAATATATTCAATACATGTAAAGGTTTTGAATGCAGTATTGTGCTATGATAAAGAGGCATTCGAAGTGTTGAGAGGCAGTGGATTTTGTCATTAATATTTTATTTTAATATAGTTTCCATTTCATAAAGAGTATACGAATACGAATGGTTGATCAATTATATAATTATCGCATTGCGTGTGTGTGTGCATACTTTCTAGAAATGAATCACGGTGATTCTATAACGAGGATGGATGAATAGCTCATTAACACAAAGCATCGACAGCTGAAACATGACCCATGGCTCCTATTAATGTAGTGTGATTCATAATTTTAGTAATTGAAACATGTTATTAGAAATAAGCTGTGAATCATGGCTGATAGTGCCGGCACACGTGTTGGAATATTAACGGTTGGGGATGTGAAAGCATGTTATAAACAGTTGACATTCGAATCCATTTAACGTATAACTTAAAAACGCAATCGCATAATTAGATATAATGTGGGCTAAACACTTTACTTATCGTAACTGATGAAACAATCTTAATAAACACGTTTAGTAACATTTAACCTGGCATGCATCTGGACAATAATGACATTATCACAGAGAAAATGCTGAGAATGTTTGACACAAAATAAATAATTGATTAAGGCCAATTGGTCACGACATTGCTTGACATGTACTCTACTATAATGTATAATGTTGGTTTAGTAAGTGTCAAGTTTATGAAACGTATAAAAGTATTAAAAACAATATACTTCACGATTACTGTAAGAACGTAAACATGTCATGGATTTACATGGATAGTTTGGTACACAGTTAACTTGATTACATGAACATAAATCACTGCAAACACAGTTCACTACTTTTCGTACAACAACAATAAGTTGAAAGAAACTGAGCACACCAAGGCTTCTTTTGTCATGTTTAACAAAATCTCTGACGTTGCTAGCACCAAAAGAACGTTTAGTGTGCAGTTATATTTTTCTGGTATTCAAAGAAAATGAATTGTATTTTGTTAAAATAAATTTCCAAATAAAGAGTTTCACCAATGCTCTAGGGGTGTTAGAGGGGTTGCATCTTTTATTACCATCGATGAACAGCTTCAATAAAACCGAGGCTGCTATGTCCCTATGCAGGTAATGCTTCATGCGGGCTTTTCCTTTCCTCAGTTGAATTTAATTGGTCTAAATGTTATTTGTAAACATTGAGTTGACGTTGGTTGTACACATTGATTAAAATAAAACTAATAGTTTGATACCAATTTTATGTACCGTTTAGTTTCATTTTCAAAACTGATCATTGCTCAATATTTAAGACATTGTGTCGGAATATATGTCCTTTGTTCTTGAACCTAACAAAATTTTAACAATATAAATTGAAGAGATAGATATAAATTGAAACAATGAACATAAATATATACTCGTATATGTAAAACACTTACTGAAAATATTAAATAACTTATTTTTAATTGCAAAACGCAATTGTTGTAGTTCATCAAACAAATGTTTCTATATAAAAGTGATACAACAATAAATGGTACCGACTGTGTAACTTGTGCTTTGGAAATATGTACTCGTACATACCAAATAACAATTGCTTAAACTTTAAAGTGCTATTGTAGTAATAATAATAATCAATCAAAGACGACAGTACACTTTTAACAAATAGGCTAATCGGGTAAGAGCATGTTTTTTACCGATAAAATAAAATATTAGTACAATGTATAACTAGGGAGGTACTGCCATTTTGTAAAATATTATGTTACCAATATTAATCCTAACTATATTCATCAATTGTAACACCATTAATGACAAAACTGATGTTAAAATATAGCAGGATATCTACTGGTATGTGATGCACGTCATAATCGGAACATGCATCTCTTTATATCCTTTAACGTACATTGTACTATGACATACATAAGACAGACGTAATAAAGTTGAATAATATATGTTAGACTTATACAACAGACTATACAATAAATAAATGTCTATTATATACTTGTTATGAAACAATAAATCTGGAAGAGATGAGTGTTTTGCAGAGTTTTTCACACACTCGCCTAGCGCCAATCAAAGCATGGACATATTGCTTTACAAAACTCGGCCAAAATCGATAACTTACCAAATTGATTAAGCCACTTTAAAGTCCTGGCCCTTTATGTATACTAATTAAAAAGAAACTGGACATGTACGTTCTTTATCATATCTTTTCCGAATAAATTTAGTACGGTTTACATATATGATGAAAGGGAAAGCCCTCAGGAAGCATAACCTGCACGAGAAAAAAGCAGACACGGTTTTATTGAAGCTGTTCATCAGTAGTAATGAAAAATGCCACACCACTGACGCCCCTTGTGCATGAGCGGAATTCCATTTTCAAATGTAAACAACATACATGTACATGTCCAGATGCTATATAAGAAAATGGAAACAAATCGCCCTGTCCGTTCTCTAATTCAAACAGATGCTGTCCGATCGTCGTGAATCGTGGGGGAAAATATTTATGTTTCTGACAATCATATATCTTTGAACAAAATTATACCGTATTATGTGACTCTTTGGCACTCCTTTTTACCAAAATATTCCTTTAACAAATTCTGAGTTACCGCTTTGGTAGGGTCGATGACTTTCATTGGGACACCTGTTTAACTAAAATGTAGTTTGTGAGACCTGTGTATCCATCGATGTATTATTAAAAATATTCTCTCAAAGCAATCGCTACCACTGGCTACATGCTTATGTGTTGATAATTACATGAAAAGAACCGTGAAAACCTCTATGCTAGGCAACATTGTTTTCAGAATTAGTCCATCAAGAAGTTTCAATGTAATGTCAGTAAAATGTCGTGTTGGAGTGCTGGTCTTTATTGCAATCGTGTTATACAATGGCACAGGGCGCTGGTCTTTATTGCAATAGTGTTATACAATGGTACAGGGCGCTGCATGACGGCGGTCAAGCCATAAAATAGACAACCATGAAATGGACAATTAATTTTACATAACTATCACAGTTTAACGCTTGACCTCGTCTTTACTTGGTCTGAAGACGGCTATGTAAACAATACACGTAAACACAAATGGACACTGATTCCAGAACAGTGTCATATCAAATATGTTTTATAATTGCACCAGATGCTTCTTTGCTTATAGTCCAGCATTTAAGTAACTCTTGTTTCTCTCTTCTCACAAAATAATAATGTTAGTGTTTCACTGCTATTTCAGGTTGATGTCCGCAAAGTGTCCGTTAGGACGCATGCCATCTGTCCGTGACATGACCCACGTCCAACAAATGGTTTAGAATCCCTTCCTACATGTGGAGTCATGTATCTAGAATGGAGTTTCTTTAAATACAATATGAGGAATTGAACTAAAATTTCTGAAACAAAAATACACTACTATTTTTCTCTTATCATCATAATATTAGCTTGATTACCACCACAATTACGGTATATTTGGGCGAAAACGTGTATTTATTACTAATTATCATAAAGATATTTCATAGTTTTTACGATTTCAGGCAACGTTTGATTCGAAATAACAGATATAACAATGTCAATACCTATCCGTGAACTGTCCCTGTTCGTGGGACCTGACGTATAGATTGTACCTTACGTGTTCTTAGATAAACGAAGATTTAACACTCACCGTTTTATCAAATACCTTTAAAAATTAAGTTGTAATAAAATATGATTTTATTAACATAACAATATACAGTGTATGCGTTATGTAAGTTATGTTCTCTTCTTTAGAAGAATCAGACGCTTTATGCGTGGTTGTCACGCCATGAGGCCCACACATTTTAGACCATATACCTTACATAAATTATAGCAAGTCTGTTTTAAGATTTAAAAACTTAAAATCACGTACTTTTATTTATGAGATTGCCAACAGTGTTTGATAATTGCACATAGAAACATGTTTCAACACTCCAATGGATAGTTCCACAATTTCTTAATCTCCGCCCAAAAATGGCGAAATCTATTGTATATGTGATAACGCTTATCACAAACAGGAACCATGCTTTCCATTGTTTAAACTTGGCCAGATTGTCAGTTTACCATAAACCTATCAGCCATTGGATTAAATTTGACCATGTACCGTTATAATTTATCCTGATTGACAGTTGTGGAACTATCCATTGCCAGACGTATATATTTAAATGTTTTTTCAAGCACCACATTGTTAACAAGTATGTTTACTGTCAACTAGCATGGCGCGTATCATTATAAACCAACACTGCATAAACACTTGATAATACACCAATGCTCTTTTAAATTATGCCCAGTTTACTCAATATGAACGGCATAAATGTTCGTATTAGTATGTGTTATCCTTTTCAAGCTATTTTAGGCAACCTTGGCATACTTATCAAACAACATTGCCTTAAAGTATGTACAATTTTGTTTTACTACAACTTCATATAATACATAGAAACAGGTCAGTGTGACGACAATTTATTCGGCATTTGCGTAGCATTGTGATTTAATGTAAATGAGAGCTTTAAACCTGAAAAAGAACATTCATTGGCTATTTGCACTAGATTCATTTATGTGCAAAACTGTGTAACCTCGTATTCCTATTCACGTGATAAATATACCAATCGTTTTTAGCCCCTTTTGTCTATAACTAACTATTTAAGGCCGTTATTCCATAGTTCCGGGATACGCGATCCATGAACTCCGTAATTCTTAGCAATATGACATTTGACAAGGACGACTTTCAATGCTAGAACAATGATTAGTAATAACGAATAACGTTAGTTCATAAGTACATAACGATTTGCTTTCTGTCCACAACGACTTATAATTTGAGCATAACGACCAGTGAACTGTAAAACGACCCCCAATTCAGTCGATTAATTTAAAGTATGCCAAACTTCTTATGGATGAATATATCGCGTGTTCACTGTGTATGACTTACTTTTATGAACATGGCGTATAAAGTTTAAACTCCACTTCATTTAGAAACATTGTTATCTAATATAGTTTGTTTTATGTTGCTTGATTAGAATACGAGTCTTCTTATAGATACATAAGGGAACAGTAAACGTGAAAGGTCTCAAGGAACGCTTGATTGAATGATAACCAGAAGCCGAGAGGAGCGCGCCAAGGGACAGGGCTGGAGTGCACGTACAGGGCCCAGAACCGATAAATAAGCGCAGTGTAACGTTATTTGCAGTTGCAGTTCTAAACCACTTATTACATGTATCTATATTTATTAAGTTGATATGCGTGTATAAAGTTCTGTATAGGAAAAAATGCTTTACATTATACTTTTACATTTGAACCCATTATTTTGTGTTTGAAAATGTATAAGCCTATTATATCATATATAGAGCTTTGCTGTAAAATATAATATGTAAGAATTAAATTATTCCATTTCATATGTTTTCTTAGTATATAGCCATAAACAATATGAGCACGTATTTACTTTAAAAAGACGATCAAAGTAAAAAATAAACAAAGTTTACAAATTTGACAGGAACTTTATGTTTGTTCGAATTCCTACGCTCTTTACACACAGCTGCCGTACCAACAGCGCAGTGTATGAGTATTCTCCTTATGAATGTTTGCCAATTTATGCTTTCCTTTGCCTTAATCTTTGTCATGTTGTTGCATTATGTTTGCTGTTTATGATATTAAACGTATGCCCAACCGGGCCTGCTGGTAAAGTGCCTAACCTCGGACAGTGCCTTTATCTTCAATGTATAGATGTCCGATACACCTATTGCGTAATACGGTTAGCCTGTGTGCCCCTACACAAGTTTTCCCCATAGCTTTACTACACAATGCATAACAATGCTTATGAGGCATCAACACTGCCTTATTTTACCAAATCCATCATTTCTGTCCGTTCAATTCATTCATATTAAAACTATAAAGTATGTTCCCGCAGGAAACCTTTGAACTTGTAACTAGCTTTTCTAGCAGATATCCAATAATACGCATTTAGACATAACCGTTGTCAATTTTAAAAAGCCGCTTCATTTACCCTAGGCCCTTGAACTATTTGTCCACCCTGCCCACACTCACTGAGTAAAGCATGGGACACTCCTCTTTAATGTTCTAACGCTCCAAGGTACTCTCAAATCTAGTTTAGTTTGATGTTTACAAACGAGAATAAACCTCACGTAACCCAGTAAATTTAATTGTGCATTAAGTGCACGAAACGGTCACTTACATCACACTCAAACATTAAAAACTGATATCCAAAACGTTTTTAAAATATTATCTAACGCAAACTCAATTAATTGTTCTCTCGATGTTTTAATAAAACATGTATAATATCAAATGAGTGCAATTCTGTTCAAATGATGGCGTACATATATAAATAGCAAATTTTACTATTAACTAAGCGTGAGTAAAATGAAGAAAAACACGATTGTCATTTGTTAACCGTCTGAATAAAAAATATTGGCTACGCATTTCTATTGCATAATAAGCAATGCGTACTTGGTTTAGTGCATTTAATTTGCTCCATAATGATAACGCATTTTTTTAAATCAACAGTGTATATTTGATGTCTTAACAAAATACATTTTACAAAGAAACAATAGATGATATTGTTTTATACAATGAAACAGTTTAAAATATGTGTTAATGAGTCCAATTTCTGCTGTTGAAGGTATTACCGCAACTCGCCGTTTCTAAGAAATCTATGCTTACTGTTTTATCTGTGGTAGACGTTTCATTTACACAAGAGATACGTGTTATGTCAAATGTATTTCCTATTATGACAAACCAGCTGCTTTATGTGCTGTTGGCAGGCGATGTTTGCCGCATAAGGAACAGACATCGTCCTTACCACAGGGTGCCAACAGGACGGGTTGGGTCTCACCAGATTTACTGAAACGGTTACACACCGGACAAAACAATGGATGGTGAATGATTTTACATGCGATTTAAACGTGTAATAAACAATTTATATGTCATTCAATCAGGCAAGCAATAAACACAAACAAAAAACAGAAGTACATTGTATATAAGTCTATATAAGTCAGAACGATGAAATAAGATGATTATGCATGTAAACATAAATAAACGAACAAAATGGATAAGTAATTGTGTCAAAGAAATATTGAAATACATGTATAATTATAAAAGGTGTGTAACTATTCATTTAGTTATATGGAAGTATATGTATAATTCCTTTCAAGTAATCAAAACCGAAAGAATGTCTTTTAAAAATTGAATTAACTAATTTAATCGCCATAAAGTGGTAATCTATGATGCCGGCTGCCAAGGCTAAGTGTTTGCTTATTTAAATGTTTGCAAAAAACAACAATTCAAGAACATATTGACTTAATTAACTGTTTGTCTATAAACCCAAACGTTTTGGAGAAGAATATTACAAGAATTAGACATAAATTTATCTAAATGACAACCGTTAGCAGTCGACGAGATTTTAATATTCATGAAACAAACATTGGTGTCCTAAGCTGTTGTCCCACTGAACTGCAAACCCTTTGGGAATTGTTGGCGACACAAATTTTTTTTTGGAAATGCTGTGGACATATTTTAACCGTAATATATTAACATAACATTTCACGTTTTAATATCTGCTTCTTCTTATAAAGTGGCATTATGATTGTCTTTACTAACCAATTATCTGATATGTTGTAACAGTTTCAATGTTGTAAATAAGATTAAATTATAAATTATCTCTTACAACTCTTTTTAGAGTCGCAAGAATATCACACGAACATCCAACGATTACTTTATGTCATTTTTCGACATTGTTGTGACGTTATTGTGCTTCAGCATCCTTGTATACATTTGTAATAGCTTTTATTATAAAATGTTTAATACAATACATTTATTCACCCATATCATGCATACATCATGACAAAATGAGGAATGTATATGACGTTGCGCACAGTGCTCGACCATCTAACGTAACGTCATTTTACTGCCCAGAACGTCGTATTCGGGCAACGAACATTTAGATGTATAGCGCTACATAATAGTGCGCTCCAGTTATTCGGAATGCATCGTATGTTACAACTTTCTAAAAATTGATGTGCCTTGATTTATAACAGCAGAATTCTTTGTCTGAAGTTGATGCCTTAATTATTGGAAAATTATAAAAACAAATGAAGGGATCATATGGCAAGACAATTCCTCGAAGGCAATGTATTGGAGCGCATGCAAATGGTTGACGGTTTCCAATGTTTCATCTCTATCTAATAAATTTATAGCGGCATTCATCTTAAAGACAAACATATTACCATCAATGTATTATTCATTGAAATTCTTATCGTTTAAATTACAAAAAGATTACCATCCAATAAAACAAACGTTGTTTTGTTTTGAAATTTGTTTGACAATATACATAAATTATATTTATTACATGTATGTGCATCTCTTAGACTGAGACGGGCTTTAAAAGTTGTTATTTTATTTTTTGTTAAACAATAGCGGCCAAGGGGTCACATACTTGACTTTCTACATTATTGTCAATGACCCTAGATTGAGAAACGAAATATATATTAGTAACGTTATATGTAATATTCATAAATTGTCTGTAACAAAATAAGTCAAAAAGAGGTTTTACTTAACCAAAGGGCAATTTAGAGTGATCAAACTTGGTAGATCTATGTCTACATATATTGTATGCTCAAATGTAATAAAAAGTGCATAAGTGGTAACATATCATAGTTCGTGGAAATGTCCCAAGAAAAAAATATAGTTTAATGTTTGCGTTGTAACTCTTCTGCCATGTGCCAATT
>Ga0224511_10004022_pt1 | contig 10927 bp, 4 predicted proteins | sample SF_May12_sed_USG_2_FD_169988 | JGI IMG/M metagenome (GOLD analysis project Ga0224511, IMG submission 169988) | Sediment microbial communities from San Francisco Bay, California, United States - SF_May12_sed_USGS_8_1 | ecosystem: Environmental > Aquatic > Marine > Sediment | place: USA...
CTTAGCAAAAGATTATGTTTCATGTTTATATACAAATTTTGGCAAAACAATTAAAACTAATCATTTTATGATAAATAAACCAAAAAGGTACTCAACTTACCTCGCCTTCCCTATACTTATTACCTCTGGTTGGGTCTTTGTCGCAATGATAACAACATTTCGTTAGCTTTACTATGTTAAGCGGAACTGATTATGTGTACGGACAAACATTGTGGGACGGAAAAAAATACCAAAATATAAAAGACAGACATGAATTCGTGACGTCATCACACGCGACCTGTCTTACGTGGGGATTGTAACACAGTTTTTCAGCACCGGAAGTTGATAGGACATCCTTGTCCCATATGCAAGAATATACATAGAAGTTGTCAATCTGGAAACTATGTTCAATTTAAAACAGTATGATCAGACAATTACCTGACGGTAGGAGTAATGTACATCCATGTTGGACGCTATATCCCACAGGGTAAATATCTTTACTATGTGGGTGTCGCCAAAAGTCTTCATATCCGTCTACATGAAGTTCTATTCTGTAACCTTGTACTTTAACAACTGTCGCTAGATACATCTTAGGAACGTTTTTACCATGTCTAACTTCAAGCTTGTGCTTTGTTTTGAACTTTTCCTGAGGCAATTCAATCTAAAACAAAACAATGTATGTTTACTTACGTTATTGCAATTTCAGTGCATGATCTCGTCAAGTAGAATAAACTGTTTAATGATTGCATACGCACTATAAGTTCCTTAATATATATTTCGAGTTTATAGATCCTAGGCAAATGCTGGTTTATAACATACACACAGTTGTTTCCTTGATTTTATTAACCGAAACAGCTATATTTCATATTAACAAAACAAATCGGTTTAGAAGAACTTTTCTGTAGTTTGCGCAGTAATTAGTGGCACAAATGTGTCATTATGATTTTCGAGAAATCATCATATATTAGCAAAAATTATCCGTTATTAACAATTAATTTTTGCTCTTACAACCAAACACATATTAATATATAGGAACACCGGTTAAGTGCCTAACGTCGCCAATCTATGCGCGTTTTCCTAAAGATAAATCCGTTACTTTTGTTTATTTCTTTTTGCAATTTAAGGGTGATAAGGGTGTAAAAATAAAATTCTTATTTTAAAACAGGCGTTAAAGCAGCTGTCCTCCAGATGATCAAAAATACAAAAATGAAAAACAATATTTCAAAATTAACGGTAAATACTAGTCAAGTTATGTTCAGTGGAGAAATCTATTATTACTGACTCCTTAATTCAGTTGACACATCGTTGGGAAAACATCGTTTTTAACATTAATTAAAAGTTTCCGCAATAATGTTACATAACATGACCACCCCAGATGACCGCTCTGGTGTTATTAGCTTCCAGCTCCACAGCCTAAATGCTTCTTCTCCTATCTCATTTTATTTCATGCGACCACGTTTCTTTCACATAAGCCGTCTCCTACTTGATGCAAAGAAAATAACTTGGAAGAGAAACCTATTTGTCTTAATTGCCATCTGACGAGGACTTGACCCGAACCCGTGACTATGGGTAGGACCCGGTTTCATCTGTCCCATCCGCCAATATCTTTTTCTGCCATTTGAGCCATGACCTTATAGAGATACATTGTACAGTGTGCCTAATTCTTGCTCTTGAAACAAATGTCCTACACGTATATGTCAATAAATTAAGATATACCTAAAACTAGTATAACCACTGTTATACGGCCCCTACTGTGTTGTCCTCAGTGACCCGGAATTCTAACCAAAGTTCCTATTTTAAAATATTGTGTATCATGAATGCAAGAAATGTCCACAAAACTTCTTACTAAAACAATTTAAATTAGAAATTAGCGCATTGCAATACGCTTTCCCCAGGCTTCAATGTTAGAATACAGACATGTCAAACTTTCTAGGGAGCATTAATGTAATAAATACGTATTGTGTGACAGCATTCATTGGTCTTCTAAGTAAAGGTAAAAATCTGATCGCAAACTAACCCCGGATCCGCTAGTGCAATAGTAGCAGTAACGGTTTTTGAGTGCAGTGGCGACAAGGATCCTATCGACATTAAACAATACACTTGTAGTACTTAAGCACTTTGACAAATTTAAGCATTTCAAGGGCTACTTTAAGTCGGTTCATGCATAATGACAATTTGTGTCGTTTATTTTGTTAATGAAATGACCTCATATTTGGAGGTCAAAACTGCAATCATTTATATCAACGAACTAGCAAACCCACATGATATGCCCACGCCCTTTTGGTTATTCAGCTTTACACAGTCTTAGTGAAAACAGGTTACACTTCTTTTAGAAAAAAACGAAATTTAACCCAATCAATTATCTAGAACAGTTACACAAGTGTATCCCGTTAAAACGTTTTCGAGCATCTCCCTTTTCTGTTCTCTTGATTGGTACAGTAAGTGAAAATTTTACTAAATTCAAATAAGATTATGCATTTTCGTAAAACAGATACTGTAGTGCCGTATAGTTAGACATATGAATTACACAAATTCGAAAAAGCATCAAACAGTTTGTAAGATCATAAACGGAAACGAAGTGCGACAAACAGACGGACGGACAGAGCAAAACAATATGTCTTCCCCATGTTTGTGGGAGACATTACTAAGTATCATATTTCTATTATTCCATCGAGACAAATATCATAATGCGTGTGTGTTTATAACACATATTCAATAAACATGTCATTAATTTACATATACGTGTTGCGAAGACACTGTTGCGCGGTTTGTAACTAGAAATGTTGTAATGCGACAATATAAAAAATAGCTTTTCATCAAATCAAGTACATTTCATCAATGATCGGAAACACATAAACACAAAGATAAGTCATATCAAGCAATTCAAATCATGAAACAACTTTACTAACTTGTAAAAAACATTCTTTTGGAGCAGCCACTGCTTCATGTTTTCTGAGGTAAGTGTCCCAGTCAAAACTCATTTCTGAAACACGACAAAATAAAAGGAGATAAAATTAAAAATTTAAAAGGAATGGCTTTCCATGTTGTGAAGATGCGAATAAAAACAGCATTACATCATCATAATCGGAACAACCCGGCCATTACCGTCTAGCAAATGTTCGGTAGTTGACGTTATAATATCGGAATCGCCCGAAACTCGAATGGTTCCCATCACCATTCGAGCAATTAGCATGCACAAAATAGAAAGCAGGGAAATTTCAAACCGGAAATATCTTTCCAAAACAATACGAACGTGAAATTAACCTTGCACTGCAAATGGAATATTATGTAAGCATATTGATCCGTTGGTTCAAGATGCCTGTGTAAAGTCTTATCACGGTAAACCAACTGTCAAGAGTGATTCAAGTTACAACATACAACAAAAAAACTATACAGACGGGTTAAACATGCTTACATAAAGTTCCTTGTATGATATACCAGTTTTATATCAGTTCATGTATTAATTAAATCATTGAAAGTACTGAAGGGGGATTAGCATGAAAACTAGGAAAATGTGAAACTAACAAAATGACCTAGTGGTATTATGATATAGTCCAATATAAGTTACATGTCGGAGCTTCGAATGTCACTGTGAACTTAGATCAGAACGCGGATGAATATGTTAAACAAATTTACTGCGAAAATATGTTTCACCGAAGTAAAAAAACAATTTTGAACATTCTCTCTTGAATAATATCGAGGTAAAAAACAATCCTGAATGGTCATCAGTATGGAACTATATGTTTCGTGCTATGTGGAACATCTTCTTAAGCGCGGCATTTTATCGGTTTGCGATTCATTTAAAACTTGTATTATATATGTTGATTTCTGTTCAACAGATATTTCCCAATTTAAACCCAGTTGCCAAATCGATACATATAAAGGTACCACAAAATGTTTTGATACGCAAAATACGTTAGTAAAAAAGAAAATATAGGTTTTCGAAAAAAACTATTAAGTGTGTTACGCGACCAGACCTCAGTTGAGTCCCTTTAAAGCAAAACTGTCTGGGCTCGTGCATTTTTTAACATTGTCTCATTAAGCTCAAGAATTGATCCACGTTTCATGAAAGTATGTTATAGAAAGTAGGAGACATGGAGTGAATACGACTCGCAGGCCTTATTATTTGAACTTTAAGTGTGACCCTGACCTTTAGTCAAAATGGCTTACGTGTACCTTCTGTTTATCGTCTCAGTTAACGGCACATTTAAGCTAAGTGTTTTAAAATAATTCATAGAAGGTGTTATATGTTAAGCGGAAAAACCGCAAACACAGGCGTCTGGCCTTCAAAAGTGACATTGACCTTAAGCCAAAACGTCTGATTTGAGTCTTGATCACATTGTCCTCTTCAAATGTGATCTTTGTCGTTAGCAAAATGCTTACTGGTGCCTTTTCCTGGTCTGTGAAAGATTAACATTTGAGAAAAAATTTCAGGATGATCATTCAATTACATGTACTCTCCAAACAAATGCTTAAAACGTATTATTACGAGTATTTGATACATTACAATATCAAACCAGACATAAATCAGGAGCATTGTCACTGGATGTCTCTAATACCCCTGCACCGCTTTGTGACATGGATCGTGCACAAAACACAGACTCGAACATTTGACATTCAAGCGTGACTTTTATACACAAAAAAGGTTTTCTTCTAAATGTGTGTTGCGTCATGGTGTTTTACGTGTTTAAGTGTCCTTCTGTGTGTTGGTTTTTGTACAGGCCATTTTGTCTTGGTGCTCTTAAACTTAACATATCTACATTGTTTACAACATTCTTCCTTTGAACATCTCTGCAATTTATATTTAACTTGAGTAAGAATAACATAGGCATACCTTTTGTAGTTTTGTCATAATCCTTTATGGAATGTGTAATATATAGAACCAGAAGGTGGACTTAAACATTTGTTTCAAGCTCTCCTGTATTAAAATAAACACAGCCTGGATTTGCAGTCAGATGAAATACGAGCTTACCTGTATTGTATTAAACAAAGACTAGACTGGCAGTCTGGTGACTTACGCGCTCACATGTGTTGTACTTAACATAACCTTGATTGGATGTATGGTTAATTATGAGTTCATCTGTATTGTACTATACACAGTCTGGCTTGGCAGTATGGTTAGTTATGAGCTCATCTGTATTGTACTAAACACAGTCTGGCTTGGCAGTATGGTTAATCATGAGCTCATTTGTGTTGTACTAAACACAGCATTGACTGACAGTCGTGTGAATTACGAACTCATATGTATTGTACTAAACACATCATTGACTGGCAGTCTGCTGAATTACGAGCTCATCTTTATTTTACCAAACACAGCCTGGATTTGCACTCTGGGGAATTACGAGCTCACCTGTATTGTATTAAACACAGTCTGGCTTGGCAGTATGGTTAATAATGAGCTCATCTGTATTGTACTAAACACAGTCTGGCTTGGCAGTATGGTTAATTATGAGCTCATCTGTATTGTACTAAATACAGCCTTGATTGGCAATATGGTTAATCATGAGCTCATTTTTGTTTACCAAACGCAGCCTGGAATGGCAGTCTGATGAATTACAAATTCACCTGTATTGTATTAAACACATCATGGACTGGCACTCTGGGGAATTACGAGCTCACCTGTATTGTATTAGATATAGTCTGGCTTGGCAGTATGGTCAATTATGAGCTCATCTGTATTGTATTAAACACAGTCTGGCTTGGCTGTCTGTTGACTTACGAGCTCACATGTATTTAGGACTAAACACAGCCTGGATTGGCTGAATAGTATCTCGAGCTCATCTTTGTTGTACTAAACACAGCCTGGATTGGCAGTCTGGTGAAATACGTAATTTGCAAAATACCTCGTTTGAGTTTAAAAATGGTACAAACACATTCAGTGTCCATGTAAACTTGTACGAATCGCATCACAAGATAAGTACGAAAACAAAGCGATAGGTAATTATTATTATCTTTATTATCATCATCATCATTATTATTATTATTACTATTATTATTATTATTATTATTATTATTATTAATATCATCATTTTTGTTGCTGTTGTTGTTTTTGTTGTTATTATTATAATAATTGATTTAATTAGATTAATTTGTCATATTATTTAAAGATGCTATGTGTGTATCTTTATACCCTTATAAACAGTCACAAATCTAGCAATATATTATATATTATAGTATACTAAAACAATAATATCGAAAAAGTCATTGCAAAATTGTGTGACACATGTTTTTGGACAAGACTGTAAAAACATATCAACAACAAAACAAACAATCAAACATAAAAACCCATGCCGGAAATTGAACCCAGGAACTCTTGCACCTAAAGCGGATGTGTTACCACTGCACCACCGACCCCACGCCGACCGATAAACAGAGTGAGAGTGATTGCCGTATATCCTGTACCCACTTGCAATCTCCGTGTACAGGCCTGTGATAAAACGCTATCTTTGCTAATTAGAATCGTCGTTATCAAAACACCGACCGATAGGGTGATTACAGTGTAGAGCTTTGAAACAAACCAACTTGACACCTTGCAGTGGTGATTGAAACCTCGGTTTTGAAAGTTTTGGACGGTTCACAGACAGTGCTATGAAAGAAAGTCTTTGGGGCGGCGAATTCTTCAGCATTTCCATATAACGACGAACAGCCGAAGTATTGGGGCGGCGACACTCTCCCCTGTCATTAATTTCGCCTATGTTATGCATTTTATCCTTTGATGACATTTTATTTTTAAACGTTCATTTCAACATAATTTATGTAGGATAGGGCTTTAAAGTAATCAAATCACAGTTTGGAGCATCAAAATGGAAAGAAACTAAAATCTCCTAAAATCAAAATAATCGCATGATAAAGCATAACGTTTATGTAACAGCAGCTAGTTTTTCAAGATAATTTATACAAACCAGGATATTTTCTAATACACCATTCACTTTGACGGGATCTGATTTTCGCGTTATAATTAATACCATTCATATTAGAAATGCGTTGACTTGCACTAATTTTAATTTTGGTTGTGATTTTTTACGAACAAATAACTCCACGATCAGTAGTTATGTTAATTTGTTTCTCTGTTTAGAACTTTACTCGAAAATTAAAATCGAACGGTTGGGTTATAATGTATAGAATTCTAATTGACTTACAGGCCGTTTACTCGACTCGGGTTCGAGATTAATAACTAATTCGCAGACTGGAGTTAAGTTGAGTTGACAAGTCAATATAAAAGATTCGGCAAACCAGGTCCGTCAGGATGCCTATTTGCGCGGTCTGCCATGGGTCAATTTGCAAAAAAACGTCGCTGAAAACATATTCTATTCTATCTACATATTCTATTTCAATTAAACATGTAATTTGGAAACACACCTGTGTGTGACTACATTGCAGTAGTGAATCGTTTTACGTATTAAAATGCATTTAAATTTTCTAGAAATATCCTATATAGCAAATCATTCGACAAAATTCACTACCGGATAAGGACACCAATTGTTTACATGGTAATCTATGAGAACAAATTGGTACGTTTCGAAAATGTGTAATAAGTAGTCCTACAAATAGGACATAAAATACGCAACTGTGTTATTTAATGCGAATTAGGGTCAAACAGTCGACATGTTATATTATTTGAAATATTACAGCCAGTTTCGTAGAGACAGTTCTTCCGGTTTAAGAATCAGACATTTTTCAGGTGATAACAGATGACCGTTACCATCATTTTTTTGTTATACTAGTATAATACGCAGCCAACAAATGCCAGAAACACTACGTACGAAGCGTTAAAAAACAGAAGAACGCTTGCACTCAAAAGTAGGTCCCCCTCATGTACAAATTCTGGTTGTCAAAATAATTTGGATATACAGCACCACCAACGACTACATATTCCTGAAACGTTTACGAGAATTAAACTATATATTAATATTATAAAGGACTCACCGGATTTGCATAAATCCCTGATGGTGTATATTTTCTAAACCATTTCACGAGTTCTTGAATTCACATTTGTTGAACTGCAAACCGAACCGGAGACGGATATTAATGCATTACTGTCATAAACGTGACTGACTAAGTTTATCTAGTCGGAACACTTGAATCAAATGATTATTAAACCCTGTTATCATTAGGTAAGTACGACCTACTTCAAACGTACCGTGTATTTACGATGCGGTCAGCATTCCGATGATTGTAGTTATCGATGGTGACGGTATCATACTTGAACTAAAATATAAACAACACGAATAGCGTCATGGTTTTTAAAAGGGCGGATTTATATCGTATGGAAATCCACTTGAACGCGAGAAAAAATAGTTACTTCCTTCTTTATTGTAGCAAACAATAAACCCTCAAGCGCATGAGCGTACAGACACTGTTTGGGACAACATTAATTAGCGTGATATTTATTAAAGAAATTTAGAAGTAGGCGTGGTATATTGTGGTAATAACCAACGGTTTGGATTTGAGAAAAGGTGCGTATAAATTGAAACACGAGTGCGGTAGCCCGATTGGTTTGATAACACGCATCGCAACACAAAAGGCCAGGCGGGGGTATTGCTTTAGTTAAACGACGCACTCGGACGCCTTGCCCAGTCGGCGTCGGGGCATACATAGTGTTAGTTTCTATTTGTGGCCCATAGTGCAAGATACTGAAGCGCACACCACACCTGACAAACCAAGTTCTTTAACGTGCCCAGTGTGAAGCACTGATACAAAGACGATTTTTTCCTGGGAAGAAACAGTACATATCTGCTTTTAGTAATTTTATTTGGAGTAAGCTCTGGGTGGGTAGTCGAGTGTTTTACTACTGATCCAAAACGACGTAACAAATAATTCACTATATTGGGTAAGCTACAAACATATGGAGTTTGTAAAAGTCGTAATAGCTTCCTACATTATAAGAAATAAAGTAGTTATCAGTCATAGACGTTCTTTTTACAAAGTATGATTATTTCGGTTATCATAACTAATAACCTCGTTTAGATAAAAATCAATAAAGCGTGGTGTTTAACCCCATAATTGATATTTTAGTAAGGCATATTTATTTTAACAGTCAACGATATGTAAAAAAGAAAATACAGAATAATGAAAAATATGATTTAGTTAATAATTATGCAGTGTTTTCACGATTAAATTTGGTAACTGTAATGAGGGTCTATTGCTTGATATGTATACAATGAAATGCATTTCTTTTTTAAATCTCCAATCGTTCTTCCGAACCTTTCTTCGAAAGGACGAGGACTTATTTAATGAACTCTTGGATATGTTAACACCTTTAATACAGAAATCAGACACTTGTATGCGTAAATCAGTAACACCACTGAAACGTTTATCAGTAACATTGCGCTATCTTGCGTCAGGAAACACGTTTGAAGATCTAAAGTTCCTGTGTGCTATATCTCCACAGACAATTAACCATATGGTCATTGAAACATATGAGGCAATCATTGTCTGCCTGGACAAGTACATAAAGGTAAATTAATATAAAATGGTATACAACTTTACTGGTATAAAACATTTTATGATTTATCTAATGTAAACTTATATTGGTCAAATGTATAAAATGAAATGATAACTACAGATACCATTTTTAATGTCCTTGAATGTAATAAGAAGACATTTTCAAAAAAACATTACGTTTGTTTAATGGATAAATATGTTAAACACACTACGATTCGTGGAAAGCTATATAAACTTCACAATAAATAAATGCTTATTTTTAACTACTGAAGTTAAGGGTTTTATACACGTTGACCAATACATTTGAGAAACAGTACACCATTAAAAATGTTAAATGGTTGTACCAAACAAATATTGTTTAATAACCGTGTTTACGCGTGTTAACTGCTTTATCTTAAGGGTTAACATTAGAAAAATGTTGTTCTGATTGGGACCGAAGTTGTCATATGTAGCCGGGTTCGAACTGGAATGAACCGTGACTAAAAGGAGTCAGAGGTGTTGACGATCGACTAGATGGGGTGGACTCTGCGTGTACAAATCTTGGTTGTGCATATAATTGTTGAAATGCATGCATCTGGCTTGAATATATGTTCAGTGATCCAATTCTCCCTTTAAACAAAATGTCGTTAATTGCTTTGTTCGCCAGCACTTGCTGTTGTGGCTCCATTTGTTTTAGCTCATTTACCAAAGTCCAGATAGTGTGTGAATTGTCATATCCGGGTTCCTGGCGCTTACATGTCAATTCCAACAACTCATTGCGTTTGCCCTCAGTGGTTCTCTTCTCCCTTCTTCTACAGTTTCCGGCAGTCATCCCTGAGGGGCCACATGTCCGCTTGGTTGGGTTTCTTGGGACTGGTCTTGTTCTATTGGTACCTCCGCCTAGAAAATAAAATAAACATATTTTAAAAACAAACTGTTAAGTAAACATTACCACAACGTTTTGATCCTTATTTGAGATATATCTAATATTTAATAGCTTAGTGAATAAGTTGTTATGCACTATTATTTTTCCTGGCGTCATACAACGCCGCCGCGATAACGTAGGTTTTCGTTACGTCAATGTGTTGTAATGTCAGTCAGTTGACAGTAAAGGTCGAACGTGGTTGTGCTTTATTTAAAAGAACAGTACTCAATACATAAGACAATATGATGCCAATAAATAAATAAATAAACAAAAAAAATCATACAAAACTACAAATGCGCAAGCTGTGACTGCGTCGCTTTATAACATAATTTTTGTTTGTGATCACTGAATGAAATTTCGATCATGATTATTATTAAAGTTAAAATTATTATTTAATCTGTTGCAGCTACAAACTTCTGCGTACGATTGGCGCCTTGTCAGTGAAGAGTTTAGATCCCAGTGGAACTTTCCAAATTGCCTTGGCGCTATTGATGGCAAACATGTTTCTATTAAGAAACCAGTAGGCTCAGGATCATTTTACTTTAACTACAAGAAGTTCTTTAGTATTGTTTTGATGGCTGTAGTGAACGCTAAGTACGA
>Ga0224511_10004023_pt1 | contig 10926 bp, 2 predicted proteins | sample SF_May12_sed_USG_2_FD_169988 | JGI IMG/M metagenome (GOLD analysis project Ga0224511, IMG submission 169988) | Sediment microbial communities from San Francisco Bay, California, United States - SF_May12_sed_USGS_8_1 | ecosystem: Environmental > Aquatic > Marine > Sediment | place: USA...
TCCTGACGTTTTCATTAGTTTAATAATAAGCTTGACCACTCGTTAAATTCATATTACTTAATCCCACGGAGACTCGCGCTCACGGATTTTTGTCGCCATCTGCATTCAGAGCGAAATCCGAAACAGCACTATAAATATGGACACATTTTGCTGATAGGACCATGTTGTTAAATGTTCTGTAAGTATTTGTATAATCGTGTAATTTTATTTGTCATGAAAAAATGCCATTTGCACAAGTTTGAACGGGGGCGGTAGTGCGTTACTATGGTAATTGAAAATGATGTTGTTCCTATAGTGTTTGTCATAAGCCTATATCATTTGGACATTAAGTAGGCAAGACGTTATATTTTACAATAATATTGACTTTGTTCCAATTAAAAGCAAATATTAAAGTTATAAACACAGTCTCATTATTTATTCAACAGCCCTCGTATAAGAAAAATATATTCATGATCGTGATGTGTTCCTTACTGGCGGATTTAACTGTATACGTAATCATATGTGTTTAACGTTGATTTTAAAGTATTGTCTTGTATATAATTTTTCATGAATAGAAAGCAGACTGCTCAATAACAGCCATAACCGAATACTGCCAAACATGAAGGTTTTGCGTATGTCTTAATGAAACCATTTACATGTACCTAGAAATTGACAAAAACGAAAAGACATCTAGCGAAAATAGGCATCTTAGATTAGATACAGACGTTCAATGTACGTGTACACCGTAAGAATTAAATAAAATATTGGTTTTGCTTTAAACATGTATTTGCTTTAAATTAAATTACATGCAAACATGTGTTATTTAACAGTTCATTTGTGATGTTATGTGAGGTCGTTATGTAGTGTTACATTCTATTTACTCAACGTTTTCAAGTGTACAGAAAAGAAACAGGTAATAAATATAAAAATAAAAATCCGAAGGTTGAAACAAGTGAGCAATTATTTTAAGCTTAACGTTACCATAAACGTCACTGAAAGCAAATAATTTATTATTGACGAAATGTTTTTTAACAAATAAATGCCACATCGGTCTTTTGTTATTGGCGATAACCGCTAATAGAAGTTTAAATCAAAATCGGGAGTTGTCTTGCTTTTTGCTGAATTGTGTCCCTAGATGACCAAACTGTAAATCTTCTTAAAATCAATTTAACTTGCATATCAGAGGTATGCAAAATCTTAAATTTGCATTTTCATGCATGTAAGTATATGTAAGTATATCTGCGTATTTTTGTTAGTCGGAAGTTACAATTATGATGTGGTTGTAGATATACAGTACAGGCCTTGCTGTTGGGTTAACCCTATATTAGTACGAATGTAACTATATATAAATTAACAAAATCAGTACACTTTTAGGGTGTTTATGAGGCTATCGAGGCGATTATCCAATTTTGGCCGGTCACGTTACCCTTATTAACTTCGCATAATCGCGAAGGTCAATCAAGAGGTCTGGGTTATATTCCTAGTTGACCATTCATATTTTAATCCACCAGGTTTACGTTTATTGTATACAAGTTCACACAACTATAAAAAAGCTGACACTGTAGTTTTACATTGCATAAACATTACAAAAAATCAGCCTGTGTACATTATTCATTGAATTAATGCTGGTATCTTCAGTAACCTTATTTTTCAAATTTAAATCTGGACAAAAGAGACTATACTCTAGATTTGGATATATAACTGAAAGCCAGAGGTGATGTGTAAATTTATAGACAAGCTGTAGAAAAGTTGCTACTTGGAAATCAACACTTGTCTGAAACACAAAATGTACATGTACAAATGTAAATTTTCCAATTAGTTTTCATTTAAATAGCTTGTACGAATTAATATTAGTGAAATAGCCCAGTTTTAATAAACAAAGTTAAACTGTGCTTAGTTAAACCGGGCTATAAAAATAGCATGACTATTCAAAATCTGGCTACAATGAGTTGGATGGTATCCAATGATACCCCTGCCCTGAGCAGATAATACTTAATTATTTGTATATATTGTTAAGAATATTTACAAGTATGCATTGAAGTAAGGGAAACCATGAATAGATCTATACAACATTTCACTATTTTATAATATCATCATTATCGTCGTCATCATCATCATCATCATCATCATCATCATCATTATCATCATCATCATCATCATCATCATCATCATCATCATCATCATCATCATCATCATCATCATCATCATCACAACCACCAAGAATCCTGTCAACTCAAATCCATGCGTGCACCAGTCAAGCATCATGACAATGCTGTTAATGACTTGCATTCTATTGTTTTTGTTGTTGTTGTTTTCTACAAATAGTTAGTTGTAAAATGTTGTAAGCTTGCAAGTTATTACTGTTTACTTGGCCTGGGACAATACGGTCAGCAGCAGATATGATACATATTCGATACCATACATATTTACATGTCTTAAGGTTTCAAAACCAAGAATTTGGTCAACGTGAATGTTTTGGGTTTATCCATACAGTGAATCCATCTCATATCAGTGCTAAAACAAAATGATCACATGTGTAGTGTGTACCATAGTATTCACTAAGTATTTATGTTAGTTCAACATAATTAAGATCAAACTCAATATGCTTTTTTCTTTTGCTTAATTTGTGTGAAATTATACTTCTATCGGTACAGCATGATGACCGTATCGATACGTATCGGCTGATATCTATATCAATTGTGTACCGATAATGACTGTATCATCCCAGCGCTACTGCTTACTTCTGTATTGTATAATTGGTGCTGATGCAAATGCAGACTGAAGCACAAAGTCCCATTACAGATTGCATTTCTTGTAAGCAAAAGAACTGAACTGATGGTAAACAAAATTAAAACATAGTTTGAAGACAATTTTATTTTCACAATCTCTATGAGTCACATGGCTGTACAAGAATGATGCAAGTGTTTATACTATTTAATAACATTTAAATAAAACTGAACAACTTTCGGTCAAAAAGCGTGAAACATACAGATTAAAACAAATACCTCACGGTAAACATAGACAAGGTACATTAAATAAAACTGGACTCAATATAAAAAGCCGGTAAATGCTGAACTAAGAAGCTACACTGACCAATACATCCAGAGATGTTCAGGTATGTGTCGCTTTCTGACACGGGTGTTTGGTCCGGTCTACGTTACAATTTGTTTAAAAGAAAGTAAAACCTACCGGAAAGTTGAAAACAACGGTGCTAATTTGTATTTTAAGACCTTACATACATGCTACAGAGTGTTTTAGCAGTTTGAAAGTTATGATGGTAAAAATATTTTGATCATTTGCTTTATGCAAAATATTATGGTCAGTTAAAAGTATTATGATCTTAAAGACAATGTGGTAAATAAATGACTAAATGCAAAATTTATGAAATACAAAGAAATAATAAAAAACACATAATGAATGTGTAATTGTAAACTAGAAATACCAATTATTTTAACATTTAAGAAATAATCTAAACAACAAATCATTTACATACAACACAGCATGGTAATGTTTTTGCCCCATGAATGTACAATATTAAGGACCGGGTTCAAGTCATGTGTATGAATGTAGTGATGGTGGTATGTGCGTCAAGGCGTTGTAGTTCCATCGTGTACACAAGGACACTCTCCGCGTCATATAGAACGAACCTGCTTGATGAAGCTGGCCATGATGCCGGCGAAGTAGCTGCTGATGGCGCGAAGATTAGCTGGGCCGCCGTCTGCTTCGGAAAACCCGCACTGTAACAGGCACCACATTATGGCTGATCATAGACTGACACACTACATGTATTACCACTTTTTATTGGAACATTGCAAAACAATTCAGGAAGCTTGTGAATGCCCGAAACTGTGTACAATATACATGCAGAGAGCATTCAGATGGAACATTACACTGTTCATTTGCATTTGACATTGTTTTTAATGTCTATTGATCTTAACACACTTTACAATTGTTAAACCATTATTACATTTTGCAGTGTGTTCGTATTTTTATTCCACTGACATAAGGCATGTTGTTACTTAAAATACTTCCTTCTGTGTTGATCAGGATACACCTAGACTAAATTGTCAACCCTTACGTAAATGGTACTTACAGTTTCACAATTAACAATTGTATCTATCATATTTACTTTATAACTAATAGTGTTCACTATTTGTCCTTTTGTAGATGGCAAGCATATACATGCAATTGGTTGTTAGTGTATTTGTAGCTATACTAGATAATCCAAATATAACCACTAATATTGCATCTTTAAATGAAATATGCAAAGCAGACTAATTTAGCTTGCATTTTGATACCGAACTAGTTATTACTAACATACTCGTGAAACTCATTTATAAAACTAACGATGAACACATAATATGTGGTGGTAATTTTTATATCGTACTAACACCCAATAGAAGTTGTAACAATTATTTAAACACCTAAACAATAGTATTAATATTTGTAGACGTAATGCGTATGGATATTCCTTTACTAAACAAATAAACGGTAGTCGTGGTTGACAACCACAAAACCGTTGTATTTGACTTTAAAGAAGCCTGGCAAGTGATCAGAAGTAATGATACATCGTTGTAAGTCGCAATGTTAAAGACAGATTAAATGTCACATACAGATTCCTTCTAAAGTATACCATTTTTATCAGATGGTATGTAAACATAGAATACTTACGAAGGTATCCGACTATAACAACGAAATTCGATGTCAATAATGCTTTCATTAACGCTTTCATTTGTACATTTGACACACATGCTTGCAAGATAGTATGAATCATAATGGTTGTTCTCCGTTTTGAAAATGTAAATTTCCAAACGAATCTGTACTACTATTATATGTGTTATAAGCATAGATGTTTTGGTCAATTGATTACTGTCAAAAAGACTAGATATATGCGTTAGTTATCGACTAAAACAGAAAGACTGTAGACCGACGACAAAAAATCCTTGTACATTCCATCATAGTAAGTTTACCAGCAAAACTAGACATGACAATTAACAATGTTCTATGTAAAACTTTGTGTTTACTACGCTACTTACAAGATATGAGTTTTTCAGTAATATTTTATAGTATCTATATAATGTTGGTATCCTGATTTGGGGTCTTATTTATCGTCACTTGTCCGGTCGTCTCAACTTTAGTAATTATCACTGTCGTTGTAGTTCTAGTACCGGTTCGCCACCGTTTGTGTCCACCGTCCCGATAGCTGTTCGGGCGATGGCGAGGCGCGCGCGCGTCGGGTTCGTCGTAGTCGCTGCTCTCCGAAATGTTGTACCGTCAATGCTAGTATCGCAGAGGTCGGGGTCTTCTGCGGGGTCCAGTCTTTTCTTTTCCCATTCCTCCTTGCTGACCCATCCCCGCACTGTTATGTCGCTAGGCTAGATTCGTTCATTATCAACATTTTGTGGGTTATCAGCACGACTAATAACTATAGTAATAACTATAGCAACAATACCATTTGTGCCGTTATCGCGTTAATAAAGGTGGGTATTACTTTGCTGGCCTTTATGTATTCACATATGTCTTGCTTTGTTAAGTCAATGTCTATATATTTGATAAAGTACGAGATGGTATTTTTCCGAGGGGATGCCTGAAAGCCAGATTTGTGTGTAATTAAAGCGTCATAGTGTTGGTCATAGTTGTAGTGTGAGCGGATATAAGACAGAGGAGTGGCTACGCGTAGGTCGGACATTAGTTATTTTCCTTGCTTTTTTAAAACCATCACATCGCTAAAAATGTCAATAATAGATTGTAAATAATCTTTTTGACCGACATCTCCAGTATGCATTGGCGTACACTATGATATCACAAACCGTGCAACCCTGCAACGTAAACCACTGCAAAATCCTTGAATACCTGTTGAGTACTCGTGTCGACTAGCATGCATATCTGCCGTTTATGAAATTGGTATGTTAAGATAAACGCTTTAACATGCTAGGTCTATATACTTATACACTTATAATTGGCACAAAGTGTGCAGAATGTTTAGTAGACGAAATCAATCAAATTTGCAAAATTAATTTCATGTAAAAATTGTATTTCTAAGACACAAAGTAAAACCACAACAACAACATAACCAAAATGAAAACATAAAAGTCCTTGCCAGAGCCGGAAATCGAACCCATGACCTATAGCACCGCAGTCTAGAGCGTAACCTCCAATCAATCTAGTTAATTGAACCTATCCATTGCAGTTTAAGTGTTTAACTGTTTCAACGTAATGGGTCGAAACGTAAACAAACCAAGCAAAATTTGACAGGAATACAGGAATATTATTTTTAAGCTTGTTCGTTTCGTTATGTACATTTTCCTTCAAATGTTGAGTGTGAGTTATTTTCAGAGAATAACCGGTTCGAACCACATTTATCATCTTTGACCGTACATATACGGTAAGTCAACATTTAAAATAACTTCTTTTATCAACATGCATTCGATTGGCAGAATACTTACTTTTCACTTTTTCATTGAAATCAATTCTATATTGTCTCATTAAATATTTCACAATCAGTTGTATCTATTTCGTACTTACTGCTTTATATGCCACTTAAGTTTTAAATGTTACCATGAAATTGTATATGTGCTTCATTTGAAATAATTACTGTTTAAACTTAAGTAACCCCCTGCTGTAAAAACATAAATTAAATATAATTTCATTAATATTTCAAGTTTTTTTGCTGCGTATATGTTGCGCTTATGTTTGTATAGGGCATATTTGTTCATGATAACCTAAATTATGTCCCTGTCTGCTTGCAACATTGATTTCTCTGTATATCTCTTCAATTAAAAAAACATGTGTCCATATTTTAGGTTGATAGCATTTTGCTCAAGTTAAATTTAAGAACGGCCAACTTCGATAAGAATTCAAGTTAACATGCCTATACTGATAACCGCCATTTGTCTGACTTGTGCTATAAAGATCAATGTAAACTGTTTTAAAACGGGCGTTTTAATTTTGTCAATAAGTTAAATAAAAATGTCTTTGTTTAGGCACGTTTTAACATTTTAAATACAAACGTGTAAATACATTGTTAAATGTGTCGCATAGTGAAGATATACAGCGCAAAGACTGAGGTGAACAATCATTTAATGTTATTGAAACAGAATCTCACTGATAAACAGAAACACCATTCTACGACCAGTTATGGCGGCATACTAAGCAGAGACTAACACGGACATTCAGCAAAAGTAAGTTGACACATATTTTTAACCAATCGAATATATTTTACCGAAATTACATTGTATTTGTTTAGACCAAAAAAACGAATAAGAGATGAAACTTCTTATCGATTAGCGTTGTTGACATTATACTTTGAACCATCATTAAACAGGGAATCTACTTAGTAGATGGTATTGAAGAATACAATATAATCCATTTATGTTTTATTATTAGCGAAAAATTACTTTGTTGACAAAGAGTGGCCCTCAAATTTGGCCTTCTTTTGTTTTTGTTTTCAAGCAGTATGTTGAAATCCTGTTGAAACATTTTTTAAACACTGACTATTAAAATGTAAACAACGACCTCTGAGACACCAACTATCGGCAAGTTCTTTAAAATGAGTGTAGACGTGATTTTCTTATATTTAGCGTCAGTGAGATACACCATTGTTACTAAAGAAAGCATTTATAATGCTATTAAAGCCTAATGAAAAAATAAAATTTGCCCAGTAAGCTTTACTATTACTTAAGCTGCCAGAGTTCGAAACCCTAAAAAAGGCTTTCCCTTTCATCCGTTTAATTTTAAAATATTTTGATGGTATGTTTATATTGTATTTCAATATTTAAATATATTGATATATTTTTATAATAATTATCTTACTTCTTCATTATATATCTCTTTAAATTGGGGTACATACAATCTTGATATCAACTATTAATTAAACGTATCGTAAACAAGAAAAAAAACATAACACCAACACATATGGCAACATACGTCAACAGCTGTTCTCACAATATATACAGATGGCATTGTTGGCTTTCGATACTGACTCCGTTCGTAATTTAACTATATAAATTGAAGAGACGTTCAAATAAAGAATGTTGTAAACAATGTAGATATGTCAAGTTTAAGGGCACCATGACAAAATGGCCCGTACAAACATTAACACACAGAACGACAGAAAAACACGTACAACATCATGACGCAACAGACATTTAGAAAAACTATATTTTGTGTTTTTCGTTTTTTTTATATTTCTTATATGAATTCTCCAAGAAATGTTGAGTTACCGCCTTGATACGGTCAATGACTTTCATTGGGATTTTAAACCAGTTTTAAGCTAAAGCAAACCCCAAACTCTCTCAACATTTTTGGAGAAGAAAAATAAAGAAAAACATATTTTACTCTCTCCAGCCATGCCACTCAAAAGCTGAACGATAGGAAAGCAAAAAGAAGTAAAATTAAATAGAAAAGAGTAAAAAAGAGAGAAGTCTAAGTACAAACGTCTTCTGCTTGTGAAAATCATCACAGGTCCGTGGCAGGATTGCCAATGTTAAAAAAAATGGTAAATTATTATTTAAACCATAGCACCATTCTCTTTCCTCCTGACTAGGTTTCAAGAAGGAAATTCATTTTTACAGCAAAATATAAATAATCATGCAACTCTAGACAAACAACATAAACAAATAATAAAACTAATTAATGCCTGCTTAAGCTGCTTGCCAAGGAAGCAGCGTAGTCTTGGAAGTTTACGGACTTTAAAGGAAAGTGTCGTTATTTTCCGTTATTTTGTTGATCTGAACTGCGCATGAACCAATCTTCGGCTCAAGTCTGTGTCTTTAGTTAAATTGTTGCACTACATGCAAATCTTCAAAACTCGTTTATATCGACTTCTAAAGCCCAGCATCCGGGATAAAACACTGGGAAGGGTTATAAGATTACGTATAGAAATATATCGCTTAATTTGCGTGTGTTGACAATAGTTGTTTTAATTGATACACTTAGGTTTGTATCTTCTACATAATTATAAATGACAGGATCGTATGTACCCCTTTAAATTCAATCATAACATATGCTAAAACAAACCATGTACCGAATAATGTCGAATTGAATTCATGAAATTCATAAACAAACGCAAGATATCGGTCAGTGCGCAAGATATCGGTCAGTGCGCTATTGACCCTGTCATTTTTGTAAAAAATAAGAACTATTTAAATGGCTCTGTGATCATATTCGCTTTACTTAATGCCATAATCTCAAGCGGACCCAAAGAGGTGGTATCCGTAGCCTCCCCCTACTGCCACCACCGACGTAAGCATTGTTTAAGGCCCAAACGCTAAATTCCTTCAGAAAAAGCATTTAACTTTATAACCAAAATTCGATTTAAATATCATCAAAACCTACACAAAATGCGATACCTTATACTCTAACTGTAAACTTTTATGTCCAACATATAAATAAGTTTCTTCAACATTGGGTTTTTTAGTGTCTTTAAATCTCATAATGCAACATTAACTAACAACAACTATGATAAGCGCCGTGTAAATTACATAATTACACAGTATTGTATAAGTATTCGATAATAAAATAAAATGTTAAAATAAAATTTATGTTGTTTACGTAATTTAAAACAGCTTACCATCCTGATGTAAATTGTACGCATTTCACATCGGTATACGCAAATGTATACGAAATGCAAATACGAGTAAGACTAATCTTACTTGTGTGGACTTAAAGTAGAAAAGACAATAAAGCTTTATGTAATTTAGATGTGCCTGGAATACCTTTTCGCCAAATAACTTAGTGTAAAACAATTAAATTTCGATGATGGCATAATTAGTTTATTGATTTTGATCTTACATTGTCAAATACAATGGGCATTTAATCATTAAATGTGATAGCAAGTAATGTAACGAGGCTCTACAGCTACAATTAAAGTTAATTCATTTTGCTTTTGTCAATAAGTGTGTGATCGTAATCAAAGATATAATGGCAACTAGACAGCTGTACGATGTTTGGGAGTTTTCAGATGTATTCTTAACATATATATTTTCCCATATTTATGATTAAACTGTGAAATATCCTAGGTCTGTATCTTTAAACCCTTATAATCTTGCTATATGTTAAGTATACTTAATAAATGAATATTGAAACATAAATTGACATTTTCTGACAAATAATGTGTTTTTGGACAAAACAGTAAAAAAAAATAAAAAAAAATAAAATCAAACATAAATTGAACCCGGGACCTCTCTCACAGAAAGGCGGATGCGTTAACTCTGTTCCACCGAGTCGACTGAGAGTAACGTTTGTAGTCAATCTATTTAATCTCGAAACGTAAATAAACAAAGCCTAATTAATATGCGCGCCACACATTTTCAACAAATTATTTTTTTCTGTAATACATTTACATTCATGGATAACTTTATTTGGCAGTTTCTCATATTTACGGGAGTAGGTTTTACTGCTTAAATATGGTTAAAATGTGAGATGTAAACATATAATTTACAGACATAGCATCATTAAATTCCAATGTGTGTGGACCCTTGTAAGATTAAAACTTAACTTCAGTGGCAAATCTGTTTGCGGTTGTACCAACTGAGCTGGTCAGGGAAGTTCATTCTTACTAGATCAACAAAATATATAGCTACAATGGTTAACTTGTTATATTTTAGGTTATAATTTTTTTTATTTTAACAGACTTGTTTTCGAAAAATCTGAAGACGTTTTACTTAACAATAAAACTGGTGAAAGGGAAAGCCCTGAGGAAGCATAGACTGCATGGGAAAAAAAGCAAGATATCTCCTTTGATTACCTGCAAATGCATGTAAGAAAATTCAAGTATCGGGTTATTTGTTTAAATACAAACCCATTCTCTATGTGATTTTTACATTATAATACTTAGACAACACTTTAAATGAAATCATGTGGTGCTATGCTTGATATTGGTTTAATATTGAATTACTTATGATATAAACGATCCTTGAATATAAAAATTAAATTATGGAAAACTTT